>Ga0268279_1001059_pt1 | contig 16053 bp, 15 predicted proteins | sample saktaG_6_FD_190142 | JGI IMG/M metagenome (GOLD analysis project Ga0268279, IMG submission 190142) | Saline water microbial communities from Sakinaw Lake, British Columbia, Canada - sak_2010_1_5_80m | ecosystem: Environmental > Aquatic > Non-marine Saline and Alkaline > Saline ...
CTTAGGGCATATCGGCTTACCGCACTTACCGCACTTCAGGTTTGTTTCAACATCAGGGTGGGTGGCACATCTCATTTTACTGTGGTTAACCCCCCTCCCGTTTTCCTGATCGGGATGGTCTTTGATTTATCCAGGCTTTTCTATCCCGAATGTCACGGTCAAAAAGCAGGCGATTAACCAGTAATTGTCCCGGGCTTACTGAATCGGTGAATACGGTTCGCGGGGCGGTCAACCGTCTAATTATCACAACCAGAAATAAGGCCAGGAAACACAATGTGACGGGCAGTCTGTCAGTAATACCTAATGGCTGGCTTAAGAACCAGGCGCCTGCCGGAGCAAAAATTATGGCCAGAAAAACCCCCACCGCCAGCTGGTGAAAGGGGGCCAGGCCATAAGCAATAACCAGAACTATCAATCCCATCCATGGTGACAGGATGGAAATGACCCCCAGGGTGGTAAAAATACCCCTCCCCCCGTTAAAGCGGAGAAAAACCGGCCAGTTGTGTCCGATAACAGCAGCTATCCCCACCACTACCTGCTGGGTGATATCAAGCCCCAGCAGCTGGGCTATCCATACCATCAGCGCTCCCTTGCCCAAATCAAAAACGACCACCGGGATGGCTATCCGTTTGGAGGTTAGCCTCATCAGGTTGGTTGAGCCTACATTACCGTCGCCATATTTCCTGATGTCTATCCCCCGCAACCACCGGCCGGCCAGATAGGCGGCTGGTATTGAACCAAAAAGGTAGGCACCTGCGGTTAATAGTCCAAATTCGATAGCCAAAAGCTCTCCTGATATCAATGATAGTGGTAGTAGCGGCAGCAGGCGGAGCAAATCGGAAACCTTTTTGTTTCCTTCAGCTTCTTCCTGAACTCTCTGAAGTTATCATTATTCCAGATTCCCAGGAAGTTGTTGTCGTTCAGATTACCCATGGGATACAGGCCATCGCACATCTCCACATCGCCGTTGGGATAAACATTGGCATGCTTCCAAGCACACTTGGCTGTCAGTTTTTCCACAAAACCCTTGAAGCTGTAATAGCCTTTTAGTTTATCAGGATTGTCTAGATTGGGAATAACGGTGACGATGACACCCTCGTCCTTCTTCCTGAGCTGCTCAATAGTCTCAGATAGCTTTTCATAGTCAATGTTGCCACCATTAATATCTACCGTATCCCATGATATTTTCTCGTTGGGCCGGGGCAGGTTTTGGGATAGTTTTTCCTGGGCCTTCAGCATTCTCTCGGTTCTGACATACATAGAGTGGCAGAGGTTCAGCATATCCACCCCTAAATCCCTGGCCAGCTCATAAACCTCTGCCAGATGTTCAGCACTGTAGCCGGTGATAACGCAGTTAATCCTGAGCATTGGTCTGAGTTCCGGTGCTTTAGCCCTTAGTGCCCTTATTCCATCTACGGCCTTCTGAAAGGCGCCGGGGACACCCCTGATTTGGTCCTGCACTTCCCCGACACTATCAATACTTACATTAACCAGGTCAATCCCGGAGCTAATTAGCCTGTTGACATTTTTTTCTATTAAAGTCCCGTTGGTATCTACCGCACACCATAGCCCCTTGCTTTTAATGTAGCCTATGATGTCAAAAAACTCCGGGTGCATGAAGGGCTCACCCCGGCCACACAGGCTAATGTAAGGCCTGTATGGGTAAATCTGGTCAATGACCTTTTTGATTAGGGCAAAATCCTGATGGTTCCTGTCTACCTCTGAGCGCTGGAAGGGGCACATCTTGCAATTCAGGTTACAGTAATCGGTGACGGCGAAGGTTACCACCGACGGCGGCGCGCTGAAGCCACCGTCGTTAGAGTAGCTATTTCCACGAATACTGTTCTTCCAGAAATACGAGAAGAAGAAGGGTAAAGCCTCGGGCCTCTTTCGTATAAACTTACTAGCAAAGTTGAGTTTGGTTTTCCATTGAAGCATGGTTTTTCCCTCTTAAAAGACCAGGAAAGTAGCTTGGTTGAGTCTTACGCCACTATATCTTGAGGAGAGTAGCCTGTCAAGAGTGTGGGTTAGCATTAAGCTCGTTGCCCGGCTAGGGCGATAAGCTGTTCGGCTGAGGCCATGGGCACATCAGCACCGCCAAGCGTAGCCTCAGTGCTGCTATTCGGACCGTGGTAGTCGCTGCCGCCAGTAGCAACAAGATTATATCTATCGGCCAGGTTGGCCAGCCGACTAACTTCTTCAGCGGTGTAGCCATAATAGTAAGTCTCAATGCCTACCAGACCGGCCGCCTTCAGCTCGGCAACTATCGCCTCCGGGGTGTCAATAGTCAGCGGGTGTGCCAGCACCGGCAGGCCATTAGTCTGTATCAACAGTTCCACCGCCTCCTGTGGAGCCATTTTTTCCCGTTCAACATAGGCCGGCCCATCCCGGCTTATATATTTAGTGAATGCCTCCTTAATTGAGGCTATATAACCCTTCTCCAGCATAGCCTGGGCAATGTGAGGGCGGCCAATAGAACCGCTGCCAGCTATCTCCTGGACTCGTTGCCACCCAATATGAACCCCCAGTTTTCCCAGCTTGGCAACCATCCCGTAAGCCCGCTCCCGCCGGGAACGGCGCATCCTCTCCAAAGCAGCCCTAAACGCGCGGTCGGTATAATCTACAAAGTAGCCCAGAACATGAACCTCACCGGCGGGGACATCGGTGCTGAGCTCAACACCGGGTATGACTCTTAGTTGAGGGAAGGCTTCAGCCGCAGCCAGGGCCGAGGTAATACCGTCCACCGAGTCATGGTCAGTGAGGGCAATAATCGTCAAACCTGCCTCGGCTGATTTACGGACGATATCCGCCGGGCTGAGTTTGCCATCGGAGGCGGTGGAGTGGATATGGAGGTCCACCTGGGACATGGCTAATCTACCTCCTGGTAGATTCGGTCAATGCTCAGCGCTCTACCACTGTCATCATCTATCCTGACCAGGATGGCGTTGAGCATTACCCTACCTTTCCCTACCGATAGACGATGAGGTATCGCCGTCAGGAAGCGCCGGAGCACTGACTCGATGTCATCACCTATAACCGAGTTAATCGGACCGGTCATGCCAATATCGGTAACATAGGCAGTCCCTCGAGGGAGCAACTGGGCATCAGTGGTTCCCACATGGGTATGAGTGCCCAATACCGCGCTGACCCGACCGTCCAGATAGCGGCCCATGGCCATCTTCTCTGACGTCGCCTCGGCATGGAAATCAACAATAATGACTGGCGGCTTGGGCCCAAGCTCAGCCAGTAGCTTATCCATAGCCCGGAACGGGCAATCAAAATCACCCATAAAGGTTCTGCCTATCAAATTAACTACCGTCGCCTGACCTTTGACCATGTAGCCCCTACCCGGCACAACGGGAGGGTAATTCAGCGGACGCAGGATAGGCATCTCGCCATCAAGGTAGGGGATAATTTCCTTCTGAGCCCATATATGATTACCCGAGGTCAGCACATCGACGCCAGCCTTGATTAGCTCTTTAGCTATAGTTGAAGTCAGACCTAAACCACCGGCAGTATTCTCACCGTTAGCAATAACCAAGTCTAACCCGTATTGCTGTCGCAAATCGGGCAGAAGCTTCTGGACAGCTTGCCTACCGGGTTTACCAATTATATCACCAATGGCTAATATCAGCATTATCTGTCCAGTAAGGGGAGAGCTACTGGATTTTGACTGGCTCCCCCTTACTGATACCTCCTATTTCGCATAGTCTATAGCTCGTGTCTCCCTGACCACGGTAACCTTTATCTGTCCCGGATACCCCAGACCCTCTTCTATCTTCTTAACAATGTCCCGGGCGATTCTCATTGCCCCCAAGTCATCAATTTCTTCAGGTTTGACTAAAATACGAATTTCACGACCGGCTTGAATAGCAAAGGATTTCTCTACTCCCTTGAAGCTATTGGCAATATCTTCCAGTGCCTTCAACCGCTTCAGGTAGCCCTCAAGTGATTCACGCCTTGCCCCTGGTCTGGCGCTACTAATAGCATCAGCCGCCGAGGTGATAAAGCCCCATATGCTGGTGGTCTCGGTCTCAAAGTGGTGCTCGGCGACACCCTGAACCACCTCTGGGGATTTATCCCATTGCTTAACCAAGTCAGCACCGATGGCAGCATGAGTACCCTCCACCTCCCGGTCTACCGCTTTGCCAATATCGTGAAGCAGCCCGGCTCTCTTAGCTATGGCCACATTGGCTCCCAACTCCGAAGCAATCATACCAGCCAGATAGGCAACCTCAATGCTATGGGCCAAGACGTTTTGTCCATAGCTGGTACGAAACTTAAGGCGGCCCAGCAGCTTTATTAACTCAGGGTGCAATCCATGTACCCCTGCCTGATAGACCGCCTGCTCCCCGGCACTCTGGATGGTAGCCTCTACCTCTTCCTGGGACTTGGCAACCACCTCTTCGATACGGGCCGGGTGAATGCGTCCATCGAGGATAAGCTTGGTCAAAGTCAAACGAGCTACCTCTCGCCGCACCGGGTCAAAGCTGGACAGGGTCACCGCCTCTGGGGTATCGTCAATAATCAGGTCAACCCCGGTGGCCTGCTCCAGAGCTCTAATATTACGACCCTCTCGTCCGATAAGTCGCCCCTTCATCTCGTCATTAGGCAGGGAAACACTGGCTACCGTGGTCTCAGCTACAATCTCCGAGGCGCTGCGCTGGATAGCCTGGGACAAGATTCCTTGGGCTTTTTCATCGGCTTCCTCTTTTAACTTGGCTTCCCACTCCCGAAGGCGCCGTGAAGCCTCCTCCTGTATCTCAACCTCCATAGTCTCAAGCAGTGTTTGCTTTGCCTCAGCGCTGGACATGCTTGAGATGAGTTCCAGCTGCTTTAACTGCCTGCCTCTGACCTCCTCAAGCTGAGTGTGAACGGATTCAATCTTTTTTTCTTTGTTATCTAGATTACGCTCACGATGCTCTAAGCCTTCCTGCTTGCGCTCCAGACTCTCTGTCTTTTGCGCCAGACGATTCTCCTGATTATGTAGCTGGGAGCGCCGTTCGCGGGAATCAGCATCGGCCGCTAACGTAACCTTTTCTGCCTCCTGTTTCGCTTCAACGAGTGAGTTTTTGGCATCAAGTCTGGCTTCAGACACTATTTTAGCTGCTTTCCTCTCAGCAATGCGCATTTGCCGGTTAATCAGCATCCGCCTGGCAAAAAAGATAATTCCTCCCCCCACTATCAGGCCTATAAGAAAAGCAAAGACTACTGCCAGATAATATATTATTCCATATTCCATTTTTCACCTCACTTTCTCTATTAATTTTCCCTTCAGTAAAGGTTAACTACAGATAGCAAATATCAGTCATTTTACCGGTTCAAAGTCAGAGCAGGCTGCTCCCCAGGCCTGCTTCCTAACTCTCGCCACAATTTTTCCATAGTGTAATTTATTACCCTGTAACCAAAGCCGCGCCGCTTGAGGTAGCCGCCTAAGCGGCGGCGGAAGCTCTGGTAGTCAGATGTAGGTAAACTACGGGCCTTGCTCAGGGCAGCCCGATAGGCACTGTCCTCATCGTCAATGGTGCCGGTTATCTGGTCTATGATATTGCTAGCTACCCCTTTCCGCCTCAGTTCCAACCCGGTCAGCCACTGGCTGCGCGGGCTAAACGACTCCCGGTTATCCCTCCAGAATTGAGCAAAGGCCATATCGTCTACCAACCCCTGCTCCTTCAGCCTGACGAGCACCGCCTCTACGCTATCATCATCAAAACCGCGCTGATGAAGCCGCTCTCTTAGCTCAAACTCACTCCGGGGTCGGTAGCTAAGGTAACGGACAGCAGCCTTAAGGCAGCGGTGGGAGTGGTCAGACCTAGCCAGGGCCTCAATCTGACCGGCGGATAGCTCCTGCCCGACCTGTAGACCCTCTTTCACGACTACATCAGCTTCCAAACTAAAAGCGAACCGGCTATCCAGGGACACATTTACCCGCTTTCTCCGCCCCCTGCCGACACGGAGGGCGGTAATCTTCCTCATTAGCTTGTAATCCCCCTCTAAACAAACAAAGCTGAGGCATACACCTCAGCTTTACTGATACCTATAACTATCGACCTATTTTTTAATGTCTCTAATTACGAGACCAAAGGATTATAGGCGGTGTTGGCTGAGGCTCTAACCTGCTGCTCAATCTCCTGAGCTTGCTCAGGATTCTGACTGAGGTATTGCTTAGCACTCTCCTTTCCCTGTCCTAGGCGAATGTCGCCATAGGAGAAAAAAGCGCCAGCCTTCTTCACCAGCCCCAACTCCACACCAAGGTCAATAAGATTGCCCTCCCTGCTTATCCCGTGGCCAAACATGATGTCAAACTCGGCACGCCTGAATGGAGGGGCGACCTTATTTTTAACTACCCTAGCCCTGATACGACTGCCTATTGCATCAGCTCCCTGCTTGATGGTTTCGGCACGCCTCAGGTCTATCCTTACCGAGCTATAGAACTTTAGTGCTCTACCGCCCGGTGTCACCTCGGGATTACCAAAGACAATGCCAACTTTCTCTCTTAGCTGGTTGATGAATACCACTGCTGTGCCTGACTTACTGATAGCAGCTGCCAGTTTTCTCAGTGCTTGAGACATCAAGCGGGCTTGTAAGCCGACATGAGTGTCCCCCATTTCCCCCTCGATTTCAGCCCGGGGTACCAAGGCAGCCACACTGTCAATCACGATCACATCAACGGCCCCACTCCTGACCAGTGCCTCGGTAATCTCCAGGGCTTGCTCCCCGGTATCAGGTTGAGAGATGAGCATGTCATCAACATTAACCCCGCAGTGGCGAGCATAAGGTGGGTCCAGGGCGTGCTCCACATCAATGTAAGCAGCCATACCCCCAAGTTTTTGCGCTTCGGCAATTATATGCTGACCCAGGGTGGTTTTGCCTGACCCCTCAGGACCAAATACTTCCGCAATCCGCCCTCTGGGGATACCTCCCACACCCAAGGCCAGGTCTAACGCCAGTGAACCACTGGGAATAGCCTCTACCGAAGACATGATAGTAGCTTCTCCCAGCTTCATGATTGAGCCTTTACCAAAGCGCTTTTCAATTTGGCCAATAGCTAACTCTAGCGCCTTTTCTTTCTCTGTGGTCATTCTCGCCTCAAAGTAATCATAGCATAAACACTTCACCAAAACAAGAAACCGTAGTTATAGATTCCGCTAGTCAGCAGGTTTTACTCCCGCCCCTCCTTATCCACATCCTCCTCCGGGGCAAACTTTTCGGGGAGGAGTGAGCCGGTGAAGCGAAAGTCGGCAAATTCCTGCTCCCATACCGGATCCATTATCTTAGCTACCTCTTGGGAGTACTTATCCAGAGCATCACTCAGCGGAGAGGTAATCAGCCCACACACCGGGCCATCAGTAGCATGGGGATGACACTCAGCACAGATTTCCCGCAACACGTGGGGGTGGTCTATTATGGTGCAGGGACGCAGCAGGTTCTTGCTATAAGGCTGGCGGTCCCTGAATGCTCTGAAGAAAGGAGAATTGATAATCTCTCTCAGGCTTTTATCATGGATATTATCCGTAGCCATATGGATAAAGATGCAAGGCTCTACATCGCCGCGAGAGGTAATATGAAGAAAGTGGCGGGCGCCAGCAATGCAGCCACCCATGTGAGGGGCATCGTTCCAGAAGTCAATGGTGAAGATTGGCTTCTGGCTGCGGATGTACCGTGGTCCCCGTACTCTCAACAGCTCCCGCTGCTCAGCGGTGGGCATCAGGCTGGTATCAGGGTTAAGTCCTGTTGGAATGTAGAGGAATTGCCAACCAATGAGGCAACCCTTCTCTATTAGCATATCGTAAAACTCGTCGTTGACAAGGGTGCCAATATTCTGCCGGGTAGCCATGGTGGAGAAACCAAAGGGCACTCCAACCTCCTGCAGGTTGTCCATCCCCTGCATTACCTTCTGAAAAACCCCGTTGCCCCGGCGGGCGTCTGTTTCCTTTTCAAAACCCTCCAGGCTGAAGATAACCAGTATATTACCCAATTCGGCTAACTTCTTGGCTTTCTCTTTATCAACAAGGGTACCGTTGGTATATATCTGGAAGAAAATATCCCTGTGCTTCTCGTAGAGTTGCCACATGTCCTGCCTGATGAACGGCTCACCACCGAGGATGGTGGCCCAGAATATCCCCAGCTCCTCCATTTCACTCAGCACCCGGTCAATGACCTCAATCTCCAGGTCGTCCTCGGTGCTATATTTAGAGGCATAACAACCAGTGCAGTGCAGGTTACAACGCATAGTCGGACTGATGAGTATCACGCCGGGTACATGTAGCCCCTGGCTGCGCACTTCGTTGCGCCTGACGCTGCCGTACCAGTGATGCTTTATCATCAGACTGTTTATCAGCCTTTCCCTAACATTGGGATTAGGGCGGTTAAATGTCCGCCTCAGCAGCTCAATAATCGAGTGTTGCTCCTCACGTAACTTAATCAGGGCACCCATGAACGACTTGGTAAACTCGTTGGGCGCTAGCCTCCTTGCCAGCCAGAGGAACCTGCCAAAATTCTCGTCCGACATATTACCTACCCTGGATAAAAGCTGCTTAAACATCTGCTTAGTTACAAATTCTTTTACGGCCATTATCCCCTCCCTTTCTCTCATAACTAAGCCGGAACAAGAGGTGAGGTCCTCATATGTTCCGACCTTTTAACCAGCTCTTTTACATACGCAACGGTCTTCTGATTTACGCCGGTCTCGGCGGCTATCTCTCCCATCGCCATATTCGCGTCCAATCCCAAAAGGATAGGGTCGAGTTTTTCATAGGGAATACCTATAGCGAACTCATCAGTGATGCCCGGTATGAGGTCTGGGCTGGGGGCTTTCTTTATAATCCTGTCTGGAATACGGAGGAATTCAGCAAGCTGCCTTACCTGTGTTTTATATAACGGCAGGAGCGGCATAATATCGGCAGCACTATCGCCATACATGACGAAGAAGCCAATCAGGAATTCAGTCCTGTTTGCCGTTCCCGCCACCAGTAGATTTTCACGCTCGGCATAGGAGTACAGAATCACCATTCTCAGCCGGTGCTTCATTCTGTAGTAGGCATTAGCCCTTTTGAGGAGTCCGCTGCTCGTTCCCTCAAGCCCGCTTAAGAAAGGCCTTTCACCGGTAAGTCCGGTGTAGAGTTTGTAGCTTCCCTTAACCGCGGCACCAGCTATTTTCTTCCTGGCGAAGACTGCCTCAGGTATATGCTTGTAAATTCCCATCTCGCCCAGTATCGGCGTCAAATCTATCTTCTCTACCCTGACCCCCAGCGTCTCTGCCAGGAGCCTTGCGTCAGACTCACTGTCCTGGCTGCTGTCCCTTTCCGGCATAATTAACCCCAGCACTTTGTTGGAGCCAAGGGCAGCGACAGATAGAGCCAATACCACGCTGGAGTCCAGCCCGCCGCTTAAGCCAACGACTACTCCCTCTCTATTGAGGTTGCCCACACTGGTCTTGATGAAGGTTTTAAGTTCCTGGCTTATTTTCTCCGGCTCTATCTTTAGACGCTCTGGCATCAATCCCATTTTTGGCATTCCGTAAACCTCTTATCAGCCATTATTGTCCCTCTTTTTTAGATTAAAATCAACGAGTTTGCCACTGGCAAGCACTGCTATCAGGGTTCTAACCTTAAGGGTGTAACTAAGCCTAAAAATCAGGTAGTGAGGGCAGAAAACGCTTGTGTTTGCTGGCGGCTATCATGGACTCAATCTTTTCTCTCAGCTCTTTTGAGGCTTCGCCACTAATGAGATAGCGGTCAAGGTCTTCATAGCTGAGTCCCAGTTCGCCTTCGTCAGTTTGTCCCTGCCACAAACCAGCTGATGGCGGCTTATCTATAATCTGCTGGGGGATGCCCAGGAAGCCAGCCAGTTCCCTTACCTGCCCCTTGACCAGGTTGCCCAAGGGCAGAATATCTACCCCTCCATCCCCATACTTGGTGAAGTAGCCTACGGAAAGTTCGCTCCGGTTACTTGACCCGGCTACCATATATTTAAGTTGATTGGCAAAGTAATAGAGGGTGAGCATCCTTAATCTAACCTTGAGGTTGGCTTCAGCTGGCCGGTTAACAGCCGGCTCTACCCTATCACCAGCTACAGCTTTGAGCAGGCTATCAAAGGCGGTATCGAGAACCACTGTTCTGGTCGGGATGGAAAACTTACTAGCCACAGCGCGTGCGTGCTCCTCATCCTCCTGGCTACTGTGGCAGGGCATAAGCACACCAAGCACGTTTCGTGGAAAAGCACGCTGGCACAATACAGCCAGCACTGAGGAATCAAGTCCGCCACTCATACCCAGCACTATCCCCCCACACCCGGCAGCTGACACCTTATCTCTTATCCACGAAGTCAGTTTATCAACTAGCTGCCCTGTATCCATATAAGTCTCCATTGTAGGGCTGGTTCGCCAGTAGTATACTATTCTATAGTTGCCTGGTCAAAGGGCTGTGGTATACTAAAATCAGGTAAGTAGCCGGATGAGCTCAAGAAGCAGGATATTATGGAGTGTATGCGCTCTCGTTATTATCATAGCCGCTGGGGCTATTGGTTATGTAATCATTGAGGGCTGGTCATTTATTGACGCCCTTTTTATGACAGTCATAACCATAACCACCGTCGGTTATGAAGAGGTCCACCCCCTTAGTGCCGGGGGACGGATTTTCAGCATTTTTTTGATTGTTGGTGGTGTCGGTGGGGCACTGTACGTTTTAAGTTCAATAGTCCAGTTCATAATAGAAGGCCAGCTGGGTATTACGTTAGGGAGGCGACGGATGGAAAGAAGAATAGCAAAACTGAAGGAACACTTCATTCTCTGTGGCTACGGCAGGGTAGGCCAGGAGATAGCCCGTATCTTCACCGAAGAAGAAGTACCCTTTGTCATCATCGACAAAGACCAGGAAAGTATTGCCGGTGCCGAGAAGGATGGGTATCTATACGTGCTGGCTGATGCCACTAATGATGAGGGATTAAAAGAAGCTGGTATCGAGCGGGCACGGGGTCTGGTAGTGGCGGCTGGTAGTGACGCCGATAACGTCTACATAACCCTCTCGGCTCGTGGGATGCGTCCCGACCTGTTTATCGAGGCTCGCGCCTCCAGTAGTGAAGCTGAGGCAAAGCTGAAAAGAGCCGGCGCCGACCGTATCATATCCCCATACAGCCTCGGCGCTCGCCGCATGGCGCAGCTAGCCTTACGCCCAACCGTAGTTGACTTTATTGATACCGTAATCTACCGCCGCGGCCAGGAGCTACAGCTGGAAAACGTGGCCGTAGGCAATGACTCGGCCTTAATCGGCCTGACCGTAGAAGAAGCCCGCCTTCGTACCAAAGCGGTTATCCTGGCGATAAGCAGAAAAAGGGGTAAGGTGGTAACTAACCCAACTGCGGAAGAAACCATCCAAGCCGGCGACATGTTGATTACTCTGGGCACCAGAGAGCAACTGACGGCACTGGAGAAAATCTGCGAGAGGTGTAAGACTGATGAGCAAAGCTAAAGTAGGTATTATCAATGTTACCGGGTATGCCGGTGTTGAGCTGGCACGGTTACTGTGTCAGCACCCGCAGGTAGAGCTTACCTCAATTACCGGACGGAGTACCGCCGGGCAGAGGTTAGGCAAGGTCTTTCCTCACCTAGCTGGTATAAACCTGACTATTGAAGCCAGGCTGGGGGAGGTTGATTTAGCCTTTTCGGCTATGCCCCACAAGGAGAGTGCCAAGGAGGTTATACCGCTGCTCAATCAGGGTATCAAGGTAGTGGACATCAGCGCCGATTTCAGATTGAGGGACGCCGCCGAATACCAGAACTGGTATGGCTTTACCCACTCCGCCCCCCAGCTACTTAAACAAGCCGTATATGGACTACCCGAGCTGCACCGGCCTCAGGTCGCCTCAGCCCAACTGGTAGCCAACCCCGGTTGCTACCCCACGGGAGCTATCTTAGCCCTAGCGCCGGCAGTTAAAGAGGGTCTAATTGAGCCGGATATCATTATTGACAGCAAGTCCGGTGTTTCCGGAGCGGGCAGAACCCTCAGTATTGGCACCCACTACTCAGAGGCTAACGAGGACGTCACTGCCTATGCATTGGCAGGACACCGACACCTGCCCGAGATTATTCAGGAGTTAGGGCTACTTCGCCAGGGGAAGGCACCCTCAATAACCTTCGTCCCCCATCTGATACCGATGACCCGGGGAATACTAACCACTGCCTATGCCCCCTTATCCTCAGGCAGGGTAGCTGCTGGCAAGAAGGGTGAAGAAGAGATAAGGCAGCTCTACCTGGACTTCTACCGGGGTGAGCCTTTCGTCAAGGTGGTAGAATTTTCCCCCCACACCAAGCACGCCTGGGGGAATAACTCGTGCTTTATCCACCCCACCATTGACCACCGAACAGGGAGGCTGGTCGTTATCAGCTGTATTGATAATCTGGTCAAAGGGGCCGCCGGACAGGCCATCCAGAATATGAACCTTATGCTCGGCTTGCCTGAAGTAACCGGACTTGAGGCACCGGCTATTTACCCCTAAGACTACATCATGAACCAGTAGCTTCAGGGCTTCTCCAGTTCAACACCCTTAAGCAGGATATAGTCATGCATGGTGCCGCTGGCTCCCCTGAGCTCCAGGCAATCAACGATACCCTTATATTTGCCCCCTGCCAACCCTTCCCCGATGATGTATGCCCCCTCGGCAGCCTCCTTGGCTACGCTGGCGTGCCGACCTACCCTTCGCACCTTGCCAAATCTGGAGAGCCTACCGGACAGCGCCTCAGCAATCTCGGGGATTCTGGAGAGCCGACCTGAAAGCAAAATCTCCCTGGGCTTCTCCACAGCCACCGTCATAGCCGCTACCCCTTTTTCTATGCTCTCCAGGAGCATATCCCAAGCCTGCGGGTATCTGTGGCACTCCTTAGCCAGCTCATCAGGGGTCAGGTCATCCCTGCCACTGGCATCTTTGGCACCGCCGCTGAAGAGCACTACACCGGGGAACTTCCCCAGACGCACTGCCAGCTCAGCATCCATACTGCCCAAGGTGATGAAACCAGGTCCCCCCGAGGTCCCCCCCAGGCCATCGACTATCTTCCCGCCGTTAACACCGATTACCGCATTGAAGGCATAGCCTGCCTCGGCCAGGATGAAAGAGGTCTGGCTGTAGTCTATGCCGTAAAGCTCGGCCTGGTCCCTGATTGCCAAAGCAACACAGCATACCTTATCGGCGGTGCCCATATCCATCTTATTGGCTTTTCTGTAGGCAGGCACGGTGGGGAGATGAATGACCCCAGGGGTAAAATAAACAGGGGAACCTTCCTTCTTCATCAGTCTGATAACCATCCTGATACCATCATAGAGCGGAATGCTCTTATCATCAGGTACCATCAGGATCAGTTCCCTCTCGGTCACATTTGCGATGGGGGTTACCGGCAGACCATAACCAGAGGGACCGACTATCATATCCAGCGGGAAAACACCTCTAACCGTATCCGCCAGCACCCTGGGGTTCTGGGCAACCTCAGGCACGGGCACTGAGGTATCCAGAATAACCTTTTGCCCGTCCATACCAAAGAAATCAAAACTCCCCGTCCCGGGGTCAATACCGATAACTCTCACCTATCCCTCCTCCTTGACCGCTAACTTAAGGCTCAACGGACAAACCGGGTCAGCGGCAAACCAGTCTCCGGTAAGGACATAAGTCCTGGAGCGACAGCCTTTACAATCTTCCAGGTACCGGCAATTCTGACAACTTCCGGTTCTGGTTCTCGGGTCTTTAATCTGAGATAAAAAGGGCGAGGAAAGCACCTCCTGCCAGATTTCGCCGAGGGTTTTCTCATTAACATTACCCAGGGTCATCGGGGCAAAGCTACAGGGTTTCACATCACCATTGGTCTCAATGAAAAGGTACTCACCGAAAATACAGGCCGAAGTCGATGGCGCTAAAATCCCGTCACCCCCCGTTGCTATCGGTGCCGGAAGCCCCCACTCCCTGACGGCAGCCCGGAAGAACGGCTCATCAAAGAAGAGTTCAATCCCTGTTTTCTGCGCCGCCCGGCAAACCAGCCTGATGGCCTCCCCATACTCTTGAGGAGAGAGAAGCTCCTCGGTGTACTCCTGGCATGGCTTGAGCCCAATAAATGTCAGCTTGCCGGCTCCTATTGAGGCTGCCAGCTCAAAAATCTCCGGTATCTCAGTATAGTTCCTCTTCAAAAGGGTGAAATTTATTGCTTCCAGAAGCCCTTCCTTAACACAATAGCGAGCCGCCTGAATCACCCTTTCAAAACTAGCCCCATGCCTTATTGCCTCGTAGGTTGCCTGGGTGGCACCATCAATGCTTATCATCACCCTTACCCCCAACTGCTTAAGGGCAGCAATTATCTGGGAGTTCAGCAGCATACCATTGGTAATCAAATGGACCTCAAGTTGTTTTTGACGCATCAACTCCAGTAAATCAAATAAATCCTGCCGAAGCAGGGGTTCACCCCCCTCAACGATGACCCAGCCTGGCTTCAACTCAGCTATCTCGGCTATGAGCTTCCTGGCTCTCTCGGTTGAGAGTTCTACCTCAGAAAAGCCGCGGCAGTGCCGACAGCTCAGATTACATCTGGGGGTTATTGCCCAATCTACAAAATAAGGGGACTGCTTTTTACTCAAGAGATAACTCCCTTCTGGATTTCTAAATCCTCCCCGCTCAAGGTTATCTTATCTAATGCTATAGGATAAAATCAAGCCAGCTTTATCCCGCTTAAAATGTTGTCGGCTGGCTCTGCCTCTGCTATGCTTGACTATACAGGATGAGAAAGGTAGCAAACAATACCGACACACGGATTAGGGGTTTCGGCCGAGCTGACTACATAAAGATTACCATCTTCGGTCTTGCTACGACCGCCCTGTGGAGCAGCCTGCATACTATTGTTATTCAACTACGGCTGCTGGACTTTGTGGCTGAGGCACAGAAGAATACCTATCTCGGTATTCTCACCGGCACCGGCTTAATCCTAGCCATGGCCATCCAGCCTATAGCCGGGGCCATCAGTGACCGCTCCGGCTTCAGGTGGGGGCGCCGCCGACCCTACATCCTGGTGGGCACCATCCTGACCTTGCTGTTTTTGCCCGGCGTGGGCCTCTGCGGCAGCTATCTTACCCTCTTTATCACCTACTGCTTACTACAGGTTAGCTCCAATACGGCGCTGGGACCGCACCAGGCTTTTATTCCCGACCTGGTACCCGAGGGAAAGCGGGGGCGGGCTTCAGGAGTGAAGACCATGTTTGAGTTCGCGGGGGGGCTGGTGGTAGTACGGCTGATAGCCTACCTGATGGACCGCTACTTCATTGAGCAGGGAGGCCCCTGGCTGTGGTACACCCTGGCCATACTGGGTGTTGCTCTCCTGGGGACTATGCTTGCCACCATCCTGACGGTCAAGGAAAGACCTAGGACCGGGGGTACTCAATTCCCCCTATGGTCAACCCTGTATAGAAGCTTCAAGATTGATATTAAGGCAAACCGTGATTTTGTCTGGTTTCTGGTATCCCGCCTCTTCATTCTTACGGCCTTCTCTGCGTTACAAAAATTCGCCCTGTATTTCCTTATGGATGTGGTAGGTATAAGCAGTCCGGCAGCCGTAACCGCCGACCTTCTCATCGCGGTCGGCATTGGTATGCTGGTTACCGTCTACCCCATCGGGCGTCTATCGGATAAAGTAGGCCGCAAGGCGATTCTCGTCTCCTCCGGGCTGTTCGGCGCCCTCGGTATGCTGTTACTATTTTTCTCCCAGAGCTATGTATATATAATGTGTTGCGGCGCTATCCTGGGAATATCCTTCGGCGCCTTTATGAGCACCAATTGGGCTCTGGCTACAGACCTAGTAGCTAAAGGGGAGGAGGCACGATACCTCGGTCTGACCAATCTGGCTACTGCCGGTGGCTCCGCCCTAACCCTGTTCATCATCGGACCCACGATTGATTTCTTCAACGGCTATAGCCCGGGGCTGGGCTACCAAGTTATGTTTCTGGTTTGCTTTATCTGTCTTGTCATCGGCTCGCTGTTAGTCCTGAAAATCAAGGGGCAGGCGCAACTAAGGTAGCACCGCCTCCC
>Ga0268279_1001063_pt1 | contig 16024 bp, 17 predicted proteins | sample saktaG_6_FD_190142 | JGI IMG/M metagenome (GOLD analysis project Ga0268279, IMG submission 190142) | Saline water microbial communities from Sakinaw Lake, British Columbia, Canada - sak_2010_1_5_80m | ecosystem: Environmental > Aquatic > Non-marine Saline and Alkaline > Saline ...
CCAGGAGGCTTCGTCCATTTTCCAGTATCCCACCAACCCTTCGCTTAGAAAAGCTTCGGAATTGTTGCCCAGTATCGCAGAACTACCTTTTGTGGAGCCAATGCCTGCCAGACCGGCGGCATAGTCGGCTCTGATTTGTTCCTCGGTTCGAGCGTAGGGGTAGATTTTAACCTCGTCGATGAAGCCGACGGTGTCTGTCCCAATAAAAATAGTATTTGAGATACCGGTTGGAGTTGAAGTATGATTTGGTCCACTACTAGAATCATCTTTTCCGTCAACATATATTTTTCTTAAACCATCTGAATTTCTAAAAATGAATGTTATATGATGCCAATTGTCATCCTTAAGATCTTGGGTGCCGTAGATATAATAATCATTTGTTCCTGAATTTAGATAGAGTAGAGATTTATTGGCTGAACCGTGATTAAGCCTTAACCCTAAGTTAAAACTTGATATTAAATATTGAGTGCTTGTTCCAGTACTGCCAGATAATTTTACCCAAGCTTTAACCGTCCATTCCTGATCTAAATTATCTTGATGAAGAGGGTTTGAAATTTCAATATTATTACTGCCATCAAAAAATAAACAACTATTTGAAATACATTGGTCACTGGTTTTCCAAGCTGCTCCATTAATTAAACCATGATTTTCTTGCCCACTCGAATCATTTGCCGTCGTTCCTGTTCCTTCATCAAATTTCCAGTAGGCAACGGGACCGGGGGAGACTTCTTCTTGTCCTGAGCTTGTCGAAGGATCGGTGGAGGCGTATTTGTTGATAAAAATTAGTTCCCAATCTTGATTTATTTGATTATTATAAAAAAGAAAAGAGGTCGGAATTATTTCTGTAGTATTGGAGGTACTAACGTTTTTTCTTTCAACGCCATCAATTTCTAAAATCATTTTAGCTGGTGTCCAATACATGTCTATGCGGTATTGGGCATTGTTTGTATTAACTGTTCCTGATTCAGTAGAACTATCGACTGTTGAACCACCAACTCTTTTATATACTCCTTGGGCTGAATATGCCGACCCTTGCCATTCAAATCGATAGTAGTTTGAGCTATCTTGAATAATGTCTAAATATTGGGTGTTATCACTTGGATAATCCAACCTTTTAGTCATTAGGATTTGGGCATGACCAGAGGAGGGTAAACTTACATCTTTAGAGGGAGATTCAACGTCGTTATCACCGGTTCTTATTTCTATCCAATTATTTTCTTGGTTCCAATTATGAGAATTTACCGGAGAGTTTGTGTCAACAGTTGACCAAATATAATTTTCGGTTGTATCAGTCGAAAAATCATCAAAAAACTCAAAGACATTATCTCCATTCTCCACATTGCTGGCTTGTGAATTTCCATAATAAGCATAAACAGTTGTCGCATCAGCTCCATCAAAAACTGTCGGCACCTTAGTCCAGACCTTAGTACTGGCATTATTACAGCCCGGATTATTTTCTTCGATCCAATGGGGAATAACATTGCCACCATTATCAGTAATCCTTAAATCATCACAATCGGCTTGCATTTTACCGGCTGCTATCAGAGTGGCGGTGTCTAGGGTAATGGCTACTTGAAAATCTTCTAAATTAGCTCCATTACTATTACTAATCTGAATGGCTTTCCGATACAACCAGGTTTCATCCCACCAACCGGCCTCGGCCACCTCGGGAGGTCTTAAGAAGAAAACTACTGCCCAAGAGGCGATCAAGACACCACCAATGACCAGCCAGGTTTTAAGATGTTTTTTGGGCTCTTTAAAGAGAGGGGAGACAAGAGAATAGACTTGGTCGAGAAAAGATTTGAAGTTAACCATAATAGAAAATCACAAACTCCAAATTACAATTTATTTCCAAACAAATTACAACTTTCAAATTACAAACATTTATTAATTGCTACTTTTATTTTACCAATATTTTCTCCAAACTGTTTCTAGTTTTGTTTTTAGACCTTTCTTTTTATCTTTGATAATTTTATTTCGTAATCCATTGGCAGTTTGCTTGAACAGAAAGCCGGTCTTATTCGACAACTCCTTAAAAGCCTGATAGCTGATTTCCTCCGCCCTAACCCCTCTTTCCGTATATTCCCGTAGTTTTTCCCGTAAGCTCCCGTATTTTCCCGGATCTCTCCGGGCTAATAATGGCGGATAGGGATTATCCCGAGACGGGGTAGCAATTCCTAGTGTTGCTAGGCCCGAACCGGGCCGGGATTTTAGAAACCCCAAACTATACATTCGCTCAATGTCCCCATCCACCTCGGCCCATGAAGCGTAAGCAAAGCCTAAAAATTCAAGATACTCTAAGGTAGTTGGCCGGGCGTAACCTTCCTCGATATTGACAACCATGCTTCGACCGGCGTCGTCAATTTGGGCCTTAAGGCGGTGTTCACTTTTTGGTAGTAAGATGGTATAAAGTCGGACCAGGTCGTAAAGCAGACTGGCGGTTTGCCAAAGAGCGGAGGCCTTGTAGCCGCGGGGTTTTTGGGATTGGCGGTCGATTCTTTCTAGTTTGGGAATAGAAAACGGGAGATTGGAGCGGGAGTTTACGGGAGAGTTACGGGAGGATTTTCCATAAATTAGCCATCGGCCATGTAGGCTATTTAGCCGGCTAATTTCCTTAAGGGTTAAATCAGACAAATCCCAACGACTGTAGCCCTCCCAATCCAGGCCCAATTTCTCCCAATTAAAATTTTCCCAATTGGTATGATTAGAATCAATGGATTTAACAAGTTTTTTAAAATTCACTGTTAAATTTTACTTATCGGAAACTGACGGCTCCGTCGTTGTATAGAATTTTTATTTGTTCGTCAGTCAACGCATAATTATAGATGCGGACGTCGTCGATTTTTTGGTTTCCGTAAATATATTGAGAAGGGGCGCTATGAAGGAGGCCAATATTGATGTTTTGTGTTAGGGGGTTAAGGCCTGTTATTGTTTGATTTACCGAGTAATTAGTTTCTTTGCCGTTGTAATATATTTTTCCATAACCTGTTGTAGAGTTATAAACATAAACAATATGTTGCCAGGTGTTTTGTGTGATATATCCGGTGTTTGATTTCGTTTCGTACCATGTTCCATTTTTAAGTACGAAACCAGAAATATCTGTATAAGGGGAAGCTGTTCCTATTTTTAGTGCGTATTGTGCACCTGTTGTAGAACCATCTGTTCCAGTATCAATAATTCTTTGGTTGTTTGCTCCGATACTCTTTGGGTAAGTCCAGGCTACCAGTGTGAAATCTCCACTCATACTAAGTGAAGAATTGTTAGGAATATTTACATAATCATCCACTCCATCAAAACTCATGGCGCTGTTTATCCAGCCATCTCTCCCGTTATACCAAGCATGGGCGGAATTACCCGAAACACAAGTGCCGGCGGAGGTTTGGGGGGCGGTGGCGCCAATATTTATGGTTCCATGATTGTCATTGCCAGAAACATCATGAGCAGTTGTCCCTTGACATTCATCAAAGCGCCAATGGCCAACCGGAGCGCCACGATTGTAATCCCAGGCGATTTGAGCCGAGGTGCGGGCGTAGTCGTAGATTTTAACGTTGTCGAGAAATCCATCGAGAAATTCGCCAATATTGAAATCGCTTGTGTTGCTGGTGATATTCTCGTTTAAGGAGGCCGATGTTTTTAGATGACCATTAACATATAGTTTTTGGGTTGATCCGTCGTGAGTTAGGCTGACATGATTAAACTGCCCGCCGTTAATGTTTTCGGCGATAATCGTATTGGAATTAATTCTAGCAAAAGCCGTTGTTGTGTTAATGTCTATGCCGTAACTCCCGTTTTTGGTTAACGCGTCTGGACTTGTTGAATATTGGGACTGTTCTATTTGAATTCCGGCAACATCCATTTGTCCTTGACTGGCATTATCTTTGTATACATACCATCTTTGAATTCGTTGAGGGGTTTTGGAAGAATTAAGGGCGACGGTAGAAGTAACCCTGGTCCACTTATTAAGATAATTTGCATTATTAAAAGGGTTTGGCTTGTAAGACCAAGAGTGATTTTGGCTGGTAGCATCTGTGTAATATACGTTGATATATCCTTGCATTGGTCCCGGGTCAGTAGTTATTTTTACCCAGAAAGTTAAAGTGATATATTTTTCTCCTGATTGATTCAGGTTGACGCTAGTTGTTGAGCGAAAACCAAAGTTGTTGAAGGCGTCAGGGTTGGTGACGGTATTTCTGTAAATGGCGAGCCCATTCCATTCATAACCCGCATCAACCCAACTTGAACCGTGGCCTTCTATGGTCATCGATGGGGTAAGATTTCCGGGAATTGTTTTTTGAAGATCGGAATTTGCCTTCATCCAAGCCTGGATGGTAACACCAGTAGTAGGTTTTATAGAATTGTTATCAGAGATAAAAACGGCATTGCCCCCTCCATCAAACTCCAAACACCCTCCTTCTTTACAAAAAGCCGATGATCGCCAAGTGGGGCTGTTAAATAGCGTACCCTCATTATTGTTGCCGCTGGTATCATAGGTAGTGTTGCCTTGTTTTTCGTCAAGTTTCCATTCGGCTACTGGTGGCCGGCAAGTGTCACTAGATCCCGGTACGCAATATTCTTGGGCGGCCGAGCCGGCTGGAGCAGTAGAGCCGGTATTAGCAGATGATTGGCCCATCACTGCCGCCATGCCTTGGTTGTAGTCTTGGAGAATTTCTTCAGGGGTGAGAGCGGTATTATAAATTTTAACCTCGTCGATAAGACCTGGCCAGAAGAAACTCCCCAATACTGAACCGATTGTAAAAAGATTTCCGCCGTCATCACTTCCAAAATTTGTAGAAAAGGTTGAGTCTAATTTTCCATTTAAGTAAATTTTTGCGGAGTTGCCGGGTCCGTCCACCGTTACAGCAACGTATGCCCATTGATTAACAGATATCTGAGAATTGGAATCATAAGAGGTTCCATTGTAATATCGAATTTTTCCACTATCTGATGTTGTGGTTTTTCCTATTTGCCAATTAACGCTCCCGGAATCTCTGACCGCAAAAATAATTTTATCTGAACCTGATAGGGAATTTATATTTACCCAAGCACTAGCTGTCATACTCCCAGTGTTTTGAGTAAACGAAAGGGATGAAGAGGTTAATTGTACATAATCCCCTCCATCAAAGCTCAACGCTTTCCCTACTCTTCCTTCATTTGTCCATGTAGGGGCGCTGGTTCCCGCGCCCAATGTTCCAACAAGATCAGAACCACCAAAACCGGAATTGTAAGCAGTTGTTCCATACCCCTCATCAAACCGCCAGTGGGCCACTAGCTTTGAAGAAATTGGGGTAACTTGGGCGGTTTCGGTTTTGTGGCCAAAAACCGCTGCAGAACCTTTAGATGAGGCACCAGCAATATAGTCGGATTTTATTTGGTCTTCATTTCTAGTATAGGCATAAATCTTTATTTCATCCAAATACCCATGAAAATCTAGACTAGGGGCTATATAGCCGGTGCCGGTAGTGTCTTCAACTTGAAAATCGCTCCAATATACATCTAGGGGAAGATCATTATCTACATAAATAATTTGTCTTGATTGATAGTTACCGGCATGATTTAATCCAGAATTATAAATCCAGCTCACTCTTTGCCAGGAAGTGTTTAGAATGGGGGTTGTTCCGGTTCTATAGGCATTATCAGATGCTCTATTTAAATCAATAGCATATCCATTCAGTGTTACAGTCTGGCTTGCCTTCATCCAGGCACTAATAATATAGTTTTTACTATCCTCTATGGGAAAAGTCGAGTGTTCGGTAATATAGCAACCACCAGTGCCTCCAGTAGTTTTAGTTAATTTTTTATAAGGCAAATCATTATAGCCTTCGGTCGAATAATATGTAATGGTAGCGGCATCGCCTCCCCAACAACCGGCCGTATATGGTGAATTATAATTTTTATTGGAGTAGTCCGTAAATGGTGGCAGACTTTGTTTTCCCAACTTTGAACCTATACCAAGTGTAGTATTCGTAGATATCTGTTCACTGTTTATCGTTGATTCATATGTACATTCTTTGCCATTAATATAAAGTTTGTTATTACCATGGTTGTTTCTTGTCCAACCCACATGAGAAAATTCGTTAGTTGATATAGATTCGTTGCATTTTTGTATTGATCCTGCAGTTCTGCCACCGTTAATCACTAGGGTGGGGTTTCCATCGTGAATTTCAAAAGAATACCCATTACTTGTACTCGAAAAGCTGGATCGATTAAGTAGGGCAATGCGACCACTGATGTTAAGAGGTTTTACCCATAAGATAATGGACAATACGCCGGTTGTGTTTAAAATTTCATCATCTGCTACTGTTACTCCATCATTTCCATCAAAGTATAAGCATTTTCCATTTATACAGTGCTCTTCTATTTGCCAAGTTGGCCCATTTACCAGTATTCCATCATTTCCTTGTCCGCTTGAATCATGAGCCGTTGTTCCTGACCCTTCATCAAATTTCCAATACGCCACCGGGCCGGGGGAGATTTCTTCGGTAGCGGAGGGCGAACCAATAGTGATGTTGGTGGGAGTATCTACATTAGATTGGTAGCGAACCAAAACAATGCCGGAACCACCGGCTTTGCCAGGGTAGTTTGTGCTTCCAGTCATGCCTCCAGCGCCACCCCCTCCGCCAGTTCCAGCAACGCCATCTTGGCTTGCTCCTTCAGGACCACCCCCATCACCCCCTCCACCTTGTCCTCCTTGAGCTCCTGTGCTATTTCCACCTCCGCCACCCCCAGCAAACCATCCGCCCTCTCCGTAATTGGTCCCAAAAAAAGTTGATGCATTAAAACCACCCCCGCCATTTCCCTCATTAGGTACATCGGCATCTTTTCCTGGTTCAGAATAACCTCCACCTCCACCCCCCATCATGCTACCGCCACTATTACCTCGACCACCTCGATTTCCTTGACCGGCAATACCATCACCCCCGCTACTATAAGTGTTGTTACCTCTCGATCCTCCACCTGATCCACCACTTCCAGGAGTTGCCGTGCTTGTTCCTTTGCCTCCTCCAATTGCCGTTTTTCCAAAAGCAGAGGAATTATTCCCATTGGTTGAGTCGCTACTGGAACTACCAGCGCTAGCTCCTTGACCACCATCACCTACAATAATGTTATAAGATTGAGGGGTAATTAAGAGAGGGGTACCATTAATATTTTGTACAATTCCTCCAGCACCACCTCCACCGCCATGTCTGGAACCACCTCCACCTCCACCAGCAACAATGAGATGCTCAACCCCCCTTTCACGAAAATTAGTGTAAGTACTCTCACCAACATCTAAAAAGGCATGAATTCTATAATCTCCGAATAAGCTGGTTTCTCCACCAATATCGGCCATCCAGGCAGTACTACTGGCACTGCTAGCACTACTATTACCGTAGTACATAAAGATCGTAGAATCTTCATTGGGAATAGAAGGTATTAGAATCCAGACCTCTGCTGAAGCATTGGTATCATCTTCAATATAGTATTGGAGAAGATTACCGCCAAAGTCGGTAAATCTTAAATCACTTAAAGATGATTGAAGTTTACCAGCTGTGACCAAGGCGCTCAAATCTTCCCCATCAAAGATTTTAATTTGGGCATTGGTTGCTGTGCCGGTAGAATTTTCAAGGTTTATCGCCCGCCGATACAACCAGGTCTCATCCCACCAACCGGCCTCGGCCACTTCAGGCCCTCTCAAAAAAACACCATCGCCCAAGAAGCAATTAAGACCCCCACAATCACCAACCAGGTTTTGAGATGTTTTTTGGGCTCTTTAAAGAGAGGGGAGACAAGAGAATAAACCCCGTTAATAAATTGTTTAACTTGTTGTTTACTTGGCATAGTTAGTAAATAGGCGCGAACTAAAGTGCGCTACTTCGTTTTTTCTAATGAAAATTCATTGATCAATTGAATAATTGAAAAACTGATTGAAAATTGGTCGGTTGAAAAATTCGAAAATTAACAATGTGATTAATTAGAATAATTAGAGTAATTTGCTAATGTTTTTATTTTAACAAACCCCTATGGTTTGGGGAAGGTTATTTAGGATGGGTTTTTTTGGTTGATAAGGGTGGAGCCTTGTGATAGAATTGAACTTGTCTTGAATGGAGGAGGATTTCTTCCTCATCAAGGAGGCAATTTTAATGACTTATTTGACTCATCAGTTGTTACAAAAGCTGGAGTTTATAGGCTAAAGACATTTTTTGTCTTGACCTTAGGAGAGTGTTAAAAGAGCCTCGGGAAGCAGGCTCTTTTTTTAATGAGAAAAAGCGCGAGAAGAAGTCAGGTTCCGGCTTTCGCCGGGATGACGGAGTAATAGGAAAGTTAAAAATTAAAAATTCTATGATTACCGGTTTAATTGGTAAAAAAATCGCCATGGAGCAGGATTTTAGGCAGGATGGCAAAGTGGTACCCCTAACTGTCGTTGAACTTGGCCCTTGTCGGGTGCTTCAGGTAAAAACCAAAAGAACCGATGGTTATCGAGCAGTAAAACTGGCCTTTGGCCAGGGCAAGGGTAAATACAATAAAAAACCTACCCTAGGCGAGGCAAAAAAAGCCAAACTTGACAAGGCGCCGGAAAAAATTATTGAAATTAGAGGCGATTTTGGTGATGATGTTAAAGTTGGCCAAGAGATAACCTTGGATCAGGTTTTTGCCGAAGGCGATAAGGTAAAAGTTGTTGGGACCTCTAAGGGGCGAGGCTTTGCCGGAGTAATGAAAAGGTGGGGTTTTCACGGTGGACCGAAAACTCATGGCCAATCAGATCGGTTGCGTGCCCCAGGATCAATCGGCCAAGGCACCGACCCGGGCCGGGTTCATAAGGGTAAGAAAATGCCTGGCCATTTTGGGGTTGATAAGGTAACGGTGAAAAACTTAACTGTTTTTAGAATCGACAAAGATAAAAACCACCTCTCTTTAACCGGAGCAGTGCCGGGAGCCAGGGGAGGATATGTTGTTGTTGAGAAAACATAACAATTAAAAGTCCAAAGTTAAAAATTAAAAGTTTTAGTAATAAGTAATTGAAAACAGATCCCGGCTTTCGCCGGGAAGACGAGGAGGGGGCCAGGGATGACGGAAAAAGAGGCTGGGGATGACGATTTTTCTTTTCCCGTCATTCCGGACTTGATCCGGAACCTGATTTTAATTCATTAAAAATTGAATAAAAATTAAGAATTTAAAATTAAAAATTAATTTATGAAAGTTACAATTTACGATAAAAACGGTCAAAAGACCGAAAAGCAGATGATCTTGCCCAAAGAAATCTTTGAGGCCAAAATTAATTTGCCACTAATGGCTCAGGCCGTTAAGGTCTTTTTGGCTAATCAACGAACCGCTTCCCCTAAGGCCAAAACCAGATCCGAGGTAACAGGATCAACTAGAAAAATTTTGCGCCAGAAAGGCACTGGTCGAGCCCGGCATGGTGACAATAAAGCGCCAATTTTTGTTGGTGGCGGCAAGGCTCATGGCCCAATCGGGGTAAAAAAAAGACTAACTTTGTCTAAAAAGATGAGACAAGCGGCTCTCAGATCGGCTCTTTCGGCCAAGGCCAAAGAGGGGGTAATTTTTGTTGTCGATGATTTGACGAAAATTGCCCCTAAAACCAAAAAGGCAGTCAAGTTTATTGATAATTTGGGAATTAATGGTAAAAAAGCCACCCTATACTTATCAGAGAATAATGATAATATAATTCGGGCTTTTGGTAATTTGCCTAATATTGCTATTGGTTTGGCCAACAAGTTAAACGCCTATCAAGCCCTATCGTCAGGAAGAATAATTTTTACCAAAGAAACGGTTAAGGTTTTAAAAGAAAGACTATGAAATTAGCCGATGTGATTAAAAAACCATTAGTAAGCGAGAAGTCGATGGGAGCGGTGGAAGATGGCCGTTATTCTTTTATCGTTGATCGGGCCGCTTCTAAAAATCAAATTAAAAAAGCCGTTGAGACAATTTTTAGCGTTAATGTTATTAGGGTTAGAACAGCAATCCTGAAGAGGAAGCGAAAAAGATTACCCAATCGAAGAATGGTCCAGCCGGCATCGATAAAAAAAGCCATTGTCGAGCTGAAAAAGGGTGAAAAACTAGATATTTACGAAAATTAACCCAAAATTCAAAGTTTAAAGCGCAAAACTAAAGCTTAAAACTGAAAACTTTTTATGAAAAATTTTAAGAAGGGTTTAACCAGGGCGGTAAGAAAAAAAGCCGGTCGGTCGGGTGGTCGAGTGGCGGTTCGTCACCAGGGCGGTGGCGAAAAACGTCGGGTACGGGAAGTTGATTGGAAAAGGAACAAGTTTAATGTTCCCGGAAAAGTTGAGCAAATTGAATATGCCCCATCACGAAGCGCTAATGTGGCCCTGGTTTTGTATGAGGATGGAGAAAGGCGTTATATTTTAGCCACCAAAGGCATGAAGCCGGGTTTCCCTATTATGAGTGGTGATAAAGCACCAATTAAAGAAGGAACAAGTACTACACTAGATAGAATTCCGGTAGGAATGCCAATTCACTCTATTGAACTAAAACCAGGTAAGGGAGGACAACTGGTTAGGGGGGCGGGAACGATGGCCACAATTACCGCCAAAGAAGATAAGTACGCTCAGGTTCGTCTTCCTTCTGGAGAATTGAGAAAAATTTTGCTCGCCTGCCAGGCGACCATTGGCCAGGTTGGTAACGAAGCCCACAGTTTGCAAAAAATGACTAAGGCTGGCCAAAAAAGACATAAGGGTATTCGGCCAACGGTTAGGGGGGTGGCTCAGCACCCCGGTTCTCACCCTCATGGTGGCGGTGAAGGACGGTCGGGTATTGGTATGCCCTCCCCCAAAACCCCTTGGGGAAAGAAAACTTTAGGTAAAAAAACCAGAAAGAGAAAAAAATATAGCGATAAAAATATTATTTCTCGAAGAAAAACCAAAGCTCAAAAAAGAGATAAACAGAAATAAGCTCAAAACTCAAAGCTCAAAGTGCAAAACTATAACTTAAAATTTAAAGCTAAATAAAAAAGAAGTTGTTTGTTATAATAGGGCAGAATTTTAGAATTTCCAATTTTTAAATTAAATAATTAAGAATCGAACAGTAATTGAAAATTGAGAATTGTAAATTTGTAAATTAAGTAATATGTCGCGATCATTAAAAAAAGGACCATATGTTGACGAAAGGCTTTTGGGGAAGCTTGAGCGGGGCGATAAGGAGCCAATTAAAACCTGGGCCAGGGCTTGTCAAATCCCGCCTCAATTTGTCGGTCATCGTTTTACCGTTCATAACGGTCGGGAATTTATCGAAGTGTTTGTTTCTGAGGATATGGTTGGCCATCGCCTGGGAGAGTTTGCTCCCACTAGGACCTTTAGGGGCCACGGTCGAATGGTGAAACGAACAATTGAAAAAACATAATAATTAAAAGTCCAAAGTTAAAAATTAAAAGTTAAAAACAATATCAGTCCGATAGGTCCTATAAGACCAATATTTGGAAATTGAAAATTAAATAAGGTATGGTTCAAGTAAGGGCAGAAGGAAAACATTTACCAATATCACCGAGAAAATTAAGACTAGCCGCTGATGTGGTTCGAGGCAAAAAGCTGGAAGAAGCGTTAACTATTTTGGATCATCTGCCCCAAAAGGGGGCCAAGATTTTAAGAAAAGTGGTCGCTTCGGCTTCGGCTAACGCCACTAATAACTTTAATTTGGGTGAAGAAAGCCTGTTTCTTGCTCAGATAATTGTTGATGAGGGGGCTCGTTATAAACGCCTAGATTATTCTCATGGGGCTCGCTTTAATGGTGGGACGATTCAAAGAAGACTGTCTCATTTGAGGGTGGTTTTGGAAGAGAAAGAGGAAAAGAAGAAGAAAAATACCAAAAAAACGCCAAGTAAAAAAGAGAAAACTAGTAAAACCAAAACAAAAACTAAAAAAGAGATTACTAAGAAAAAGAGTAAAGATTAAAAATCTTATGGGTCAAAAAGTTAATCCTTATGCCTATCGATTGGCCGCCGGTGGTAATTGGCGATCATCTTGGGCGGTAGATGATAAAAAACTGTATCGGTCGCGCCTTTTGGAAGATGTAAAAATCCGGCGTTTTTTGCGTGGGAAACTAGCTTCAGCTGGCTTAACGACGATTAATATTGAGCGCTCATTCAATAGAATGAAGATTATCTTAATAGTGACCAGGCCAGGGGTGGTTATTGGTCGAGGCGGCAAGAACTTGGAAATTTTGAAAAATGAACTTTGCGAAATTGTTTCTTTGGATCAGCCACAGAAAAACTTGGAAATTAGAATAGAAGAAGTTAAAGAGCCAAATTTATCGGCGGCCTTTGTGGCCCAAAGAATTGCCGAGCAGTTAGAAAACCGGATGCCTCATCGGCGGATTATGCGTCGAGAGCTGGAACAGGTGATGAATGCCGGGGCCGAAGGAATAAAGGTTCGCCTTTCTGGTAGAATTGATGGAGCCAAGATTGGCCGAGTGGAAAAATATTCCGCCGGTAAGGTACCTACCAGCACCATTAGGGCGGACATTGACTATACCGAAAGACCGGCCCTAACCAGAAAAGGCTATGTTGGGGTTAAGGTGTGGATTTATAAACAATAAACTCAAATCTCAAAGTTCAAAACGCAAAACTAAAGCTTAAAACTAAAAACTTTTGAAGAAGTAATACGTAATTTGTAAATAAGCAACAAGTAATTGAAAACAGATCCCGGCTTGCGCCGGGATGACGGAGGGAAAATTTTAATTATTAAATCATTAGAAATTAAGAATTAAAAATTTAATTATTTATTTGGAAATTGAAAATTGTAAATTTTAAATTAAATAAAGTATGGTTGTTCCTAAAAAAGTAAAATATCGAAAACAGTTTCGGGGTTCGATGAGGGGCCAGTCTAATCGGGGCCATCGGGTCGCCTTTGGTGATTATGGTCTTAAAGCCTTGGATTGCGGTTGGCTAACTGAGCGGCAATTAGAGGCGGCCCGTCAGGCGATAGTCCACGCCACTAAAAGGGAAGGCAAAATTTGGATTAGGGTAATTAACGATAAGCCAATTACGACTAAAACGGCCGGTGCTACTATGGGTGGCGGTAAGGGTGATATCGCTGCCCATGTGGCCGTTATTCGCCCAGGAAGAATTATCTTTGAGATTGGTGGGGTAACCGATGATTTGTCCAAAGAAGCGCTAAGATTGGCTTCCCGCAAGCTACCCTTTAAGACAAAAATTGTTAGCCAAGAGTTTTAATTTTAATTTATGAAAAAAGACAAATTAGAAAAAATTAATCAGCTGTCTTTGTCAGAGCTGGAAGGAGAATTGACAAAAGAAAGCCAAGCAATGGCAAAATTGGTAATTGATAAGAATTTGGCTAAAATTAAGAATGTTCACCAGTTGGGTCAAGCCAAAAAGAAGTTGGCCATTATTAAGACAAAAATAGCCGAGAAAAAATTAGCTAAAAGCAAGAAAAAATAACAATGACTAAAGAAACAAGAAGCTTAACCGGAACAATAGTTAGTAAGCCCAGCCTAAAGACGGTGAAGGTTTTGGTTGAGGAAACGGCCTCTTATCCAAAGTATAAAAAAGTTTTTACTAGAAAGAAAAATTATTTGGTTCATGATGAAAAAGAAGCGGCTAGTGTTGGCGATCGAGTGGTGATTGTTTCCGTCCGGCCGATTAGCAAGCGAAAGAATTTTAAACTTGAAAAAATCATCAAATGATTCAACTAAGAACAATTTTAAATGCGGCTGATAACAGCGGCGCCAAAAAATTGCGGGTTATGCAAATACCGGGTTTTTCTAAGAAACATGTTGCTAATCTTGGTGATGTGGTTAAGGCGACGGTAATGGAGGCGATTCCTACCGGCCAAGTCAAAAAAGGTGAGAAGGTTGATATCTTGATTGTCAGAACTAAAAAAGAGGTGCGGAGAAAAGACGGTAGTTACGTTCGTTTTGGCGATAATGCCGGAGTGATTATTAATGCTAACGGCTTGCCCCTGGGTTCGCGAATTTTTGGACCAGTAGCTCGGGAAATTAAAGAATCAGGCTATAACAAGATTGCCTCGTTGGCAAAAGAAGTAGTCTAAATCAATTGGCAGTTCAAAATTAAAAGTTAAAAAATTAAAATTTAAATTATGAAAATAAAGAAAGGCGACAAGGTTAGGGTGATTGCCGGGAAAGATCGGGGCCGAGAGGGAACCGTTGACCAGGTTTTACCCAAAATTAGGGCCGTGGTTTTGCCGGGAATAAATCTTTATAAAAAGGCGGTTCGACCTAAAAAAGAGGGTGACAAAGGTGGAATTGTTGATGTCGCCCGCCCCTTGAATGTTTCTAAAGTGATGTTGGTTTGCCCCAAGTGTCATAAGCCGACCAGGGTAGGTTATCAAGTATCGGATAAGGTTAATAACAAAAAAACAGTCAAGTTAAGAATTTGTAAAAGGTGCCAGGAGCTAATTTAAAAAACTATGGATAATTTTTGGCAAAAATACCAAAAACAAGTTGTTCCCGCTCTGGCTAAAGAGCTGAAGCTGAAAAACCAAATGGCCGTTCCGAAGGTAATTAAAGTGGTGGTTAACATGGGTGTGGCTTCGGATAGTGATAATAAGGAGGCCCTTGAGAGGGCTAAGGAGAGCTTATTTTTGATTACCGGTCAAAAGCCCAAGGTTAATCAGGCTAAGAAATCTATTTCCAGTTTTTCCTTAAGAAAAGGGGCACCGATTGGCTTGTCAGTTATTTTAAGAAGAGCTCGTTTGGGTGATTTCTTGGACAAGTTGTTTCACCTGGTTTTGCCCCAAGTTAAAGATTTTAGGGGGTTGTCTTTGTCGGCTTTTGACGGCCAGGGCAATTACACCATTGGACTAAAGGAAAATACCCTTTTTCCTGAGATTGACTATGATAAAATAGACCGGCCCCGTGGCTTAGAGGTAACCATTGTTACTGATTCCGGCAACGACGAAAAGGCAAGGAAATTATTGGAGGCAATGGGAGCACCGTTTGAGAAAGAAGAGAAAGATAAGCACAAATAAAATTATTCTAATTATTCTAATTTCTAATTATTCTAATGAAAACCCAACAACCAAGCACCAAAAAGAACAACCAAAAATAATTTTGGGATTTAGGTTTTGGTATTTGGTAATTCATTAGGGCAATTAGAACAATTAGGTTAATTAGGTTAATTTAATAAATATGGCTAAGACATCAAAAATAGTTCGAGAAGAAAAAAAATTATCCGAAAATCGGCGTCGCAACCGATGTCAGCTTTGCGGCCGACCCAGAGGATACTTGCGTCAATTTGGGCTTTGTCGGCTTTGTTTTAGAAAATTGGCCGACAAGGGCGAAATACCAGGAGTGAAAAAAGCGTCGTGGTAGAAAAAGTTCAAAACTCAAAATTCAAAGCGCAAAACGATAACTTAAAACTAAAAGTTAATTTTAAAACAAATTAAGAATTAGAAATTAAAAAATAAACAAGATGAGCCAAGATACAGTTGCCAACTTTTTATCTGCTTTAAGAAATGCCTATGCGGCCAGTAAGCATGAGATGCACATGCCCTTTTCGAACTTTAATCTTAGTTTAGCCAAAATTTTGGTTAAGGAAAGATATTTGGCCAAGGTGGAAAAGGTTGCCCTAAGAGGAAATATTTCTGAGCTGGTAGTTGCTCTCAACAATCCAAAGGATAAAAAGAAAAGACCGATTACCAATATTAAAAGAATTTCCAAGCCTGGTGTTCGTCAATATATTTCAGTTGAGGAGTTGGCTGATCATAATCGGCGCTTGGGGACAGTGGTTATTTCTACTCCCAAAGGGTTAATGACCACCAAAGAAGCAAAAAAGAACAACCTGGGTGGAGAGTTGATTTGTCGAGTATGGTAAAAACAATTAACAGTCCAAAGCTAAAAATTAAAAGTTAAAAACAATATCGGTTCGATAGGTCCCATAAGACCAATATTAAAAATTTCTAATTTCTAATTTCTAATCAATTATTAATGATTTAATTTTTAAAAATTTAGTAAATAAAAATTGAATAAAAATTAAGAATTAAAAATTTAATTATTTGTTTAAAATTTGAAAAATTTTAATTGTTGTGTCTAA
>Ga0268279_1001065_pt1 | contig 16004 bp, 13 predicted proteins | sample saktaG_6_FD_190142 | JGI IMG/M metagenome (GOLD analysis project Ga0268279, IMG submission 190142) | Saline water microbial communities from Sakinaw Lake, British Columbia, Canada - sak_2010_1_5_80m | ecosystem: Environmental > Aquatic > Non-marine Saline and Alkaline > Saline ...
TGGTGAGCAGGAAATGCATCTATGATTCTGTGAATTGATTGCGCGGCATCATTGGTATGCAAAGTAGCAAAAATTAAACAACCTGTTTCTGCAGCAGTAATAGCTGTCCGAATAGTTTCTAGATCTCTCATTTCTCCAACCATTACAACATCTGCATCTTCTCTAAGCATAGAACGAAGTGCTCGCGGAAATGATTCTGTATCAACCATAACTTCTCTTTGGTTTATAATACATCTATCTTGAACAAAAGAATATTCTATAGGATCCTCTATTGTCACTATATGTTCCGATCTTGTGTGATTTATTTCATCAATCAACGCAGCTAAAGTAGTTGATTTCCCTGATCCAGATGGTCCTACTATTAAACATAATCCCTGACTTAAACGAGTAAATTCTTTCAATGCAACAGGCAATCCCAACTCTTTAATTGTCCGAATTCTAATAGGAATCAGTCTCATCGCTATCGCGATTTGCCCTCGCTGTTTATATATGCTCACCCTAAATCTTGAGTTTCCTTTTGAAGACATAGAAAAATCTACATCTCCACTCGTCTCAAACTCTTTTCTTTGCCGTTCATTCGTTATCGCATCAACAATTATATCCAATTCCTCGGTAGAAGATGCTTTATATAGCATCAAAGGGACTAAACTTCCATCTATCCTCAATGTCGGGTGGATACCAACTCCCAAATGTAAATCGGATGCTCCCTCTTTGAGAACATTTTCTAATAATTCGTCTAATTTTGCTAAACTTTCTTGTTTACTTGCCATCGTTTATATTCCTTCGCTTTTTATTTCAAATTATTTATAGTATATACTCCGTAGCTATTATAATAGATACTTTTTATTAAGCCAATTAAACAAGAAGCTACAAAGTATATTATATGGAAGCAGAATTTATTTAGCGGAGGAGTACAACACTTTCTTTATTTTGTCCACAACCTCCGAGGGAGTAAAGTGAGCTTTAATAATATAATCTACTGCTCCCATCTTCAATCCCTTTTCTATATTAGGTTTCTGACTTAAATTAGTTAATAAAATAATTGGAATATTTTTTAATCTTTCTTCTTTTTTGATTTGCGCTAAAGTTTCAAACCCATCCATAACTGGCATAATCACATCCAATAAAATAACATCTGGAATTATTCTCTTAGCTATCTCTATCGCAGATGTTCCATCTTCGGCAGATTCAACTGTAAAACCAACGGACTTTAACTTTGTCACATACATATTAAGTATAAACAAATCATCTTCAACAATTAGGACAGTTTTATTATCCATATTTTTACTCCATTATTAATTTTAAGACTTCTTCTAAAGAAATAACGCCCTGAACAGCCTTCATAAAACCGTTTTGTTTCATCGTAATCATTCCTTGAGTAGTAGCTTCTTGAAGAATATCATCATCAGAAGGGTTTTTAGAAGTAATTTGAACAAGATTTGGAGTCATAACTAATACCTCACTAATCGCCACTCGTCCTTTGGTCCCTTTCTGCGAACAATGTTTACACCCTTTGCCTTTATATAATTTTATCTCAATATTTGAAAACTTTTCTCTCAAAGTAGCATCCCCTATCAATGATAACTCTTTTTTAATATCGTTGATCACATTCTCTGGAGCCTCTACAACTTCTTTACAGTGTTCACATATTTTTTTCGCAAGTCGTTGAGCGATAATAACATTTAATGCCGAGGATAATAAAAACGGCTCTATCCCCATATCAATCAATCGAGGAATTGCCCCTACTGCACTATTAGTGTGTAAAGTTGAAAGAACCAAATGTCCTGTTAGTGCAGCATGTGTTGCAAGTTCTGCGGTCTCTCCATCGCGAATCTCTCCTACCATTATAACATCTGGATCTTGACGCAATATAGAGCGCAATCCAGACGCAAAAGTATATCCAATCTTTGGGCGTATCTGACTTTGGTTTATCCCTTCCATACGATATTCAACAGGATCTTCCAACGTAATGATATTAACCCCTTCGCTATTAAGAATGTTCATCATAGCATAAAGAGTAGTTGACTTTCCTGATCCAGTTGGTCCCGTTACGAGAATTGTTCCATATGGACTTTGCAAAGATTTTTCAAGAATTTTCTGACTTTTAGTATCAAATCCTAAATCAGTGAGTTTTTTTATTCCCGCTGTCTTATCTAGAATTCTAATCACAACTTTTTCACCATCCGCTATCGGCAAGGTAGAAACTCGTAAATCAATTCCCTTCCCATCAATATCTATGTGAAATCTTCCATCTTGAGGCTTACGTTGTTCGTCTAATTTCAAATTTGATAAAACTTTTATTCTAGCTGCTACCGAAGGAGCAATTCTTTTTGCAAGCACCAGACTTGTATAAAGAAGACCATCAACTCTGTATCGCACTCGCAATTCTTTTTCTACTGGCTCTATATGAACATCACTGGCTCTTCCTTCAACTGCATGCTTCAAGATTACAGAAACTACTTTGCTGATAGGAGCCTCTTGAGCAATTCTTTCCACTTCCGCAGCGGTAATTTGCTTCCCTTTAGATTCTTTTATTTCCTCTTGTTCTTTTTCTTCTTTTAAAATTTCTAGAGCCTTACCAACTTCAGCTGTTAAACTGCTGTACTGATGAAGAGCTTCTTGCAACATTGCCGGAGAAGTAAGAAAAATCTTCCAATCAATACCTTTTCTCAACGCAATAAATTTCAATGCCTCTAACGCTCTCGTGTCTTCGGGATCAGCCATCGCAACATAAACGCAATTATCAACTTTCTTAAATGGAATAAAATTATATTGAACGGCTATTTTTTTGGGAAATTCCTTGAGAATATCAACAGAAATCTGTTCTCCCATCAAATCTACATAAGGAACATCTAACGCTTTTGCTTTTAATTTAATTAGATCTTCTTCTGTAATAATCCCTTGTTCTAAAACAAGTTTTTCTAACGGTCTGTTTTGTTCTGAAGATTCTTTCTCAAGAGCAACTAACTGTTCCGCGGTGATATAACCGTTTTCTTGCAATAATTCTGGAATAGTTTTTGTGATAAACCCCCTATTCATATGGAATAAATGGGTTATTTCTTCCTACATCTCCCGGATCAATAGGATATCCTTCTACTTTTTCCAAATCAACAAAACTATTCTCTAATAATACACTCAAATTCAAATTTTCAATTCCTTGAAATTGCTTACCAATAGTAACGACAGGAACACTTGAAGCTGTTGTTGCTATACTTGATTTTGAACTTCCTTTTTTATTAAAAAACAGTATACCAACAGTTATAGCAACTATTACTCCAATTAAAATTAACTGTTTTTTTTGTTTATCATTTTGCATAATTTTATTTTATTCCTCTAATTGTATATTACTTTGTATATTACTCTTTTTATTAACTATCTGACCAGACTTAAAATAAGCATTTATAGAAAAATCTGCTGACATCTCTATTGCATCATCTGTTTGTGGCATAGATAAATTAACATTAGTCACGTCCATAATTCTGACATTATTTTCTATTAAATTTAGAAATGACTTAATTGAAGAATAAACACCTATCACACTCGCTGATATTTCAACTGTGGATAAATCATTGGTCACTTCACCTCTCAATGTAGATGTTTTAGCTGTTAAAAGACTTTTTGTTGAAGAATTATCAATTATCGTAAAAGAGATATTTTGAAGAGAAACCCCACTTTGATAAGCGATATTTTGAACTTGAACAAGTAAATCTGGCACTCCGGGGCTGTTTGGAAAAATTTCTTTTATTTTATCTGTCTTGGCATTTTGAAGAATTTTTTGTTGAGAATCTATGATACTTTTCTTTGCATTAATCGTCATTTCCATCACTTTCGCTGAAGCGATATCATCTTTCAGCCCACTAATATCACTTATTGTAGGCTTTACTAAAAATCCACCTATTCCTCCTCCCACAACAATTGATGATACTAAAACAATTACACTAATTTTCATTTTCATCCTCCTGACTTTTCTTATTTCTCATCAAAATATAGTTTTCTAAATTAAGAGTTACATTAAATGCCACCTTCCCATTAGTCCCTCTATTTATACCATCAACTGATACGCTAATAATATCCTTATTTTTATTAAAATTCACTAATTGCTTTGCAATATCCATTAAACTTCCTGCATGTGCATTTAAGACAACTGCTCCATCTTCAATTGAAGAAGTCATATTACTATACCACACAGTTGAGATGGTTTGTTCTTCTAAAAATTTTAATATATCAGACCAATATGGATGATTAGAGAGCGCTATTTCTATTTCTTCGACTTGCTCCTGCAAAGACAACATCATTTCAACATCTTCTGACATCTCAACGGCTTCCTGCAAATTATTCACTTTGTCGGCACTTTCTTTATATTCTTGTTGCACATTATTTTTTTGAATCTTAAAGAAAACCAGAGCAGAAATTGATCCGATTAAGATAACCGCACTGATAGCAAAAAATATTATATGATTTTTGTTATCTTTAACAATTCCGCTTGTTGAGGCTAAATTAATTTCTGGCATATTTTATATTTCCCTCATTGCCAACCCCACCGCAACGGCGAATGATGGCCCTATCATATTTAAAATATCTCCTAACGCTTCTGGGTATTCTACACGGCTCCATGGATTGCTTACCATTGCTTTTACCCCCGTCACTTCTGTAAATCTTTCAGACAACCCAGGAATTCCCGCCGATCCTCCGGCTAAAATAATTCTTTCTACGCGAGAACTCGTTCCTTCTTTCTTCGAAAAAATATCTATAATTCTTTTCGTCTCCCCCATGATAATATCCACAATCGGTAAAATAACTTCTGCAACTTGTTTGTTGGATCCATCCATCCTTAACCCAACGCTTCTTTTCAATTCATTCGCTCTCTTCATATCAATCCCCATTCCTCCAGCAAGAATCTTCGTGATTTCTGCCCCACTGGTATCCAACCCTCTACTTACTCTAATAAATCCGCCACTTACAACACTTATATTAGTAGCACGTGACCCTATATCTACTAACACTACTGTACTTTTGTCGTTTCCCAATAAAGATCTAATTAGAGCAAAACTTTCTGTTTCTAATGCGGCTAATTGTAAATTTGAAAGTCGTGCGATATTGGAAAATTTATTAGATAATTCTTTAGGAATTGCAACAATTAATACCAAAACTTTATTAGAAGCTCCGCCCCCTCCTAAAATATCATAAGTCTTTTTTCCAATGATGTTCCATCCTAGAACAACTTCGGAAAGTGGAACTGGAACATACTGTTTCGCCTCAAACCGGATAGCAGATTCTATTTCTTGCTCTGACATTTCTGGAAATTCTATAACAGATGTAAAAGTAGAGAATACGGGAGCAGACATAACTACCCTTTTTGTTTTTACATTCGCTTCTTTTATAATTTTCTTTACCATCGCCGCTGCTTGAGCATCTGATATTTTTTCTGTACTTGATTGCAATGTTTCTTCAAGTGCTTGTTTATGCACAACTGATTCCAATGAACCATATGTTTCCAATCTCATTCTTCCATCATTTTTCCGAGATAGTTCAACTATCTTTACACTTGTCGTTCCTATATCAACTCCTAAAACACTTTTTGTCCCCAATTTACAATTCTCCCTATTAAATTTCTAATTCACAAATTTCAAATTTCAAAATAAACTTTAATTTCTAATTTTTAATATCTAAACAACTACACGACGTAATGCCTACTCGTTTTTAATATTTAGATATTTGTTATTAGAAATTTTTTTGAAATTTGAAATTTGGATTTTGAAATTTAATACTAATGTGCGTGTATCTCCTGCCATGAAGGTATTGATCGGCAAGGTACAACTTCGTTAGATTCTCCTGATTCAGCTGTATCATGAGGTTCAGGGCTAGCAATATCGGTAATAATCACCTTATAAACATAAGTCTGTTTAGCATTCGCCACATCTTCAAATGTATCTGTGCAAGTTAATTCTGTAATTTCACTGCATGACCCATCAGCATCTACCCATGATTCTACAACAGGATTTCCATCAGCATCTTTTACTGTCTTTCTTCTTACTGAATATTCCAGAACAGCAGACTCCGAAGCAGTCGCTTCATTCCATGTGATGATTGTTCTATTTGGACATTCGCCAGAAACTATCGGAGCATTAACCGAACATATTGCATATGTTTCTACAGACTCTTCACTTGACCAATCTGAATCCACCGAATCTCCAGTGGCTTTCAATCTATAAACATATTCTTGACCGGGGGTTAAACTTGAATCCATACATCCCTCAACATTCGGTTCTACATTGCATACTTCTACTGCCTCTGCCCATAACTGCCCTATTTCTTTACGCTCAACAATAAAGCCTGATTCATTGTCAGAAGTATCTGTCCATGTAGACACTACTGTATTGCATGGGCTTGAACTTGACAATTCTACCGCAAAATCTGTAGGAGCGGTAATTGCTACCTGCCAATAAACATTGTACGTACTTGCATCTAAAGCTATCCCATCAAAACTAATCCATCCTGCATCAGCAGACCACGCATAGCCGAGCAAAGGCAACCTTCCATCAACGATTGTATCCCCAACGGTTATCCCCCAACCCGGATTTGGATCATCTGGATGAGAATGTAATTTTATCCATCCTTCTCCCGAATCTTCCTCGTCCCCATCATCCCTCAAAATTATAATTCTCGCCCATCCTCTAATTTCATTCCCAACAACTTTGGCATCACAATCATAATCCACATCTCCTTCTAAAACAGGATATGAATCACTTGGGAATATAACAGATGGACTAAATGTTATCCAACCAATTTCTGAATTCCACGCACAATTTTCGCAATCAACTCCATTTTTAAATCCTCCGTCTTCTTCAATATAGACCCCATAGATTGCATCTATATCAACATCTTCCCACCCTTCTCCTCTATCCACAACATTAAGACTAGTCCAACCAACATTTGAACTCCACGATGCCCCAACTACATTTCCTTGTAATAATTCTGGCTCAGGCAATTCTCCCCAAAAAACTCCAAATTCACTCGCGTCTCCTGCCACTCCGTTAAAATCTATCCAACCAACACTATTTGACCACGCAATTCCTTCTAATGGATATGTATCATTGACTTGAGCTCCAACGGTTATCCCCCAATCAGAAACTGCATCCCCCGGATGTGGAAAAAGTTTTATCCATCCTCTTTGAGAGTCATTCCCCTCGCCATCATCTCTTAAAACAATAATTCTCGCCCATCCTCTAATATCTTGCCCTACTTTTTTTGCATCACAATCATAATTTGGATTACCAGCTAAAACAGGATAATCATCTCCTGGGAACATAACCGATGGACTAAATGTTATCCACCCAAGATTAGAACTCCATACACAATTTTCACAGTTTGTCCCATCTCTAAAATCCCCATCTGTTTCTATATATGCTCCATAATTAGCACCCGTTGAAACACTCGCCCATGCACCTTCTCTTCCACTTGAGCTAAAACTAATCCATCCGGAACTGGATGACCAAGCTGAACCATAAACATCATTCTGTTCACTTGCCTCAGTTTCACGGATTGTCAGTTCTGGAATCCTCGGTAAAAAATATACAGCAAAAAGGATCAGCGCTGTCAGTAATAGCCCTTTCTTTATCATTTTCTTTATTTCCCGCATCCCCAATTCACCGTTTTGTTTTTGCATTTTTATTTTTCATTATCTAATGAAATTATACCATACTATGCTATTTTAATTAAATTAGTTATCCACAAACAAAGTTAGAAAGTTAAAAAGTTAAAAAGTTCATAAAGTCCGTCGTCACAACTAATAGCTAAGAACTGCTTTGCCTTTTTGTAGCTTTTAGCAACTATCCGCTATAAATAATAATCCATCCTTTTGCTATGATTTTTATTTTTTGCTATATAACCTCTTTTAATTTCTCTTTATACTTCTGATAAGTAAACGAAATAAATAATAACACAATACCTAATGATATTGAAGAAATAATTCTATACAGTGTTCCCAACTGCCACAAATCATAAAAGAATAGTTTCAATATTGAGAACATCAATAGAACAATTCCACCTATTCTAATCGCTTTATATGACCCTGCAAAACCTATAGCTAACAAAATAATGGCATATAACAACCAGAATAATGACAACACGATACTTGATCTATAATTAACGTTTTCTATTTTTTCATCCAACTTTTTATAACTAGCATCAGAATATATTGCGCTACTATTATTTTTATACTTTACGTTATTAACAATTAAACTATTCTGTTCAATTGTTAGGACATTAATTTCACGATTATGGTAATTAACTATCTCTTTGCTTATAGCAAATATGGTTAAAAAATTGGCAACTATCAACATTACAACCATAACATCTTTCGTGTTCATTATCTGTTTTTGCGATACCTGTACACGTATACATTTACTGAAAATATATCCTGCAGAATAAAAACATAAAATAACAAACAGAAATATTCCAAATCTTTTATTGATGAAGAAAATTTCATTTTGCATAATACGAACGGAATCAACGAACAATAATCTAATAACTGCCAAAAGAGAAACGACTAAACCAAATGCGATTACAATATTTTGTTTTTCTTCATCACTATTTAATACCCGTTCACTCACCTGCTTCGCTCCGATATACAACAACAGCAACGCTTCTATCATCCATCCAATAGTAATCGTGTAATATTTAAACTGAATAGGAATAGCGACAGCAATAAATCCAGCTGATAAAAATGCCAGAAAACCATACAATTTCTCATCTTGTGGAGAAACAGTTCTGGTAAACCACGCCCAGATCAAATAATAAAGCCCCAAAATTAAAGCAAATACCCCCATCCACGCGTGATATTTAGGATTCATCAGACCATAAACAGATCCAAAATAGACCAATCCAGCAAACAATGTAAGAAGTTGTTCTTCACCTGCTGAAATTTCTTTTCTGTATAAATTATAAAGTAAAGGAGCAATGGAATAAATAAGGAAAAATAATGTCCAGAAAAATATCGTAACAGGCAACTGTTTAATGGAGTAAAATTGTCCATACCAAATTATAGACAGAAGAATCGTGCCAATAAAACCTATTAGATTAAGTAGTCTCCATTTTTTAAACAACGATACGGAAAATATTGCTAAATCCAATACTAACAAATAAGAGAATAGAATAACCTGATTATTGACTCCAGACGAGCACAAAAGTGGAGAGGCAAAACCACCTACAATAGCAACTATTATCAATGACATTGCATCATGACGCAAACTTAGAAACATCGCAATCATTGTAATTATTGCCATTGTAACAAAAGCCACGGGGGATGGAATTAAATGGTAAAAATCAAAAGCCACGAATATTGAAAGATACAGGATAGCAATTCCTCCTCCAATAATAATCTGACCATAATTAAAATATTTCTTTATCAACATTTCTCCTACAGCCAAAAGCCCTACTCCAGCTGATATACCTATAATTACTCTCCACGCCTCATTTATCCAGTTATTATCAAACGCATATTTTAAGAAAAGAGCAATCCCAATAAAAATTACAGCTATCCCAATTTTTGCAAACCACTGTCCACCAAGTCTTTCTTCAAAGTTTCCTTTATTCATTCTTTCTTCTCTATCGGCCTTTTCCAATGATTCTACAAGATTTATTTCTTGCCTTTGCAAATCAGTTTGTGATTTTTCTATAGATATACCCTCACTTTTATTATTTTTAATTTGCTCAACAGCAAACATTCTGTTTTCTAATTTTTTTATTTCTTCGTTTTGCTGATCAACTTTTGTAACAACATCCTGCAATAATTTTTTTATTTCATCTAATGTTTGGTTATTCTCCATAAAATTATTTATCTTAGTTTATTAAAATTGTTGTATCTTCTTACTTCTTTTATTCTACTTTAATGTACCAATAAAAACAAATAAATAAAACCTACATCAACCCCTTCTCCTTCATACTCAAAAACGTTTTCTTTGTTATGATAACATGATCCAAAACTTCAATCCCCAGAATTTTTCCTCCTTCAACTAATTTTTTTGTTGTTACTAAATCGCTCTCTGATGGTTCTGGATTTCCAGATGGATGATTATGGACAAAAATAACTGATGCAGCTTTGTTTCTAATTGCTTCAGCAAAAACTTCACGCGGATGGACAATACTAGTATTGAGACTTCCTATTGAAACTTCCTCAACTGACCAATTTCTGCTGTTGAGAATAATTATATAGAAATGTTCCTTGTGATAATTTTTTAACTTGCTTTTTATCAACTGATACACATTTTTAGGATCTATAAGCTCCTTACTTTTGTATGGGACTGTTTGGGTATTGATCCTACGACCAATTTCAAATACAGCTTTAATTTGTGTAGCTTTTGCCAATCCAATCCCTTTAATTTCAGATAGTTCTTCAACATTTGCTTCAGATAATTTTTGGAGACTGCCAAACTGTGATAAAAGTTTTTGAGATGTAATTGCTACAGATTCACCTGCAATTCCACGCCCAAGAATGAGCTGTAATAATTCTGGAACAGAGAGCGCTTGTTCACCAAGTTTAATCAACCTCTCCCGCGGTCGCTCTTCTTCTGGTAAATCGTGAATAGTAAATGTTTTTGTCATAATATCTTAATTTTACCACATGTTGCTACCCTTGACGAATTGTATGGGGCTCTTTTTCATTGTCATCATTTCACCCTAACGGGTGATCATCCTCAGGCTGACCTATAATCTCTCGCCTTTATGGACTTTTTGACTGTTTTAGTATAGAATACCCATATAAATAAACTACTAAAATCACAGTAAACATGATAGATATACTACCAAATAAAATCTCAGAAAGGTTTTCAAGCCATGCTGAAAATGCTTTAGAAATGGCTATAAAAAACTCTGAAACAAATTCCAATAAATACATTGGATCACTCCATCTTGCCTTAGGAATCTTGAAAGAGAAAGGAAGCATCGGAGCATCTATTTTAACAAGTTCCAAAATTAAAATATCCAGAATAGAAGAAGCCATAAAAAGTCTGCCAAAAGAAAATCATTGGGATCCAGTATTATCAACAGATTTGTGTCATGCTATTGAAATGGCTTTTGATGTGGCTAGCACATTTAAGTATAACTATCTTGGGACAGAACATCTACTTATGGGGATTATTTCCTTATCTAAATCAGACTTTGTTAAACTATTAAAATTGGACAGCACAGAAATTACCAATATCAAAAAGCGATTGAGAATAATCATAGAAAGCACTGCCCGTTTCCCTGAAATTGCTAAAATGTTTGACAGTCCTTTCGGTGCGCGGAAAGATGATTCAAAAGAAAAATCGGCATTGGAAGTTTTTGGGAGTGACCTTACTGATCTTGCAAGGAATGGAAAGTTGGATTTGGTTGTCGGAAGAGAAAAAGAAGTTAATAGATTGATTGACATCCTTGGACGAAAAAACAAAAACAACCCCATCCTCATCGGTGATCCCGGAGTGGGAAAAACAGCAATCGTTCACCGTTTAGCTCAAAAAATCGCAGTTGATGATGTCCCTGAAAGTTTGATTGGCAAAAAAATTGTTTCTATTGATTTAGCTTTGGTGATCGCTGGGACGATGTTCAGAGGAGAATTTGAGTCACGACTTAAAGAAATCCTTGAAGAGACAGCAGATGATGAAGATGTTGTTTTGTTCATAGATGAAATCCACACTATCGTTGGAGCAGGAAGTGCTTCTGGATCAATGGATGCGGCAAACATTTTGAAGCCAGCTTTGACGCAGGGGGAAATTCAGTGCATTGGAGCTACCACCCTTGAGGAGTATCGGAAATTTATTGAAAAAGATGCGGCTCTTGAAAGAAGATTTCAAACTATTCTTGTTGAAGAACCTACATTGGAAGAAACTGAAAACATTATTGATCAAGTAAAACATGTTTATGAAGACTTCCACGATGTTAAAATTTCTAAACAAGCAGTCAAAGCAGCTGTTTATATGGGAACACGATATTTGAATGATAGACATTTTCCTGACAAGGCTTTTGATTTGATGGATGAGGCATCTGCAAAAGTTAAAAATTACAGCACAACTGGGCAAAGCAATTTGGCCAAAGTAAAACAGATTGAGAGAGATAAAGATTTTTGCATAAGCGAAAAAGAAAGAGCTCTTGAAGTTGGGGATTATGAACGCGCAATTGTGGAAAGAGATAAAATTAAGATATTGCAACAAGCATTGAATGATGCACAACAAATACGAAAAACGACAAAGAGATTATCTATTTCAGATGCTGACATCGCAAAATTGATTTCAGAAAGCACAGGTATTCCAATTTCAGAAATTGAAGATAAGGAGCTATTAAATTTGGAACAGCTTGAAAAAAGAATGAACGAAAGAATAGCTGGACAGCAAGAAGCAGTTTCCGCAATTGTCAAAGCAATTCGCAGATCACGCGCTGGAATTTCAGATCCTAAAAGACCGATTGGATCATTTATGTTCATCGGACCGACAGGTGTTGGAAAAACAGAATTGGCGAAAGTGATCGCAGAAGAAGCATTTAATAATCCAAAAGCATTGGTCAAAATTGATATGTCAGAATTTTCCGAAAAGCATACCGTGTCTGGACTTATTGGAGCTCCCGCTGGATACATTGGGCACGAACAGGGTGGCAGGCTTACAGAAAAAGTGAGAAGAAATCCTTATTCAGTGATTCTTTTTGACGAAATAGAAAAAGCACATAAGGATGTTTTAAACATCTTATTGCAGGTCATGGAAGACGGGGTTTTGACAGATGCAAGCGGAAGACAGGTAAACTTCAAAAACACTTTGATACTTATCACCTCTAACATAGGCACATCTGATTTTACAAAAGTTGCCAACATTGGATTTATGGATCACTCTGGATCTTCAAAAATATCTACCAGTAAAGATTATGAGTCCATTAAGAAAGATGCAATCAAAAAATTACGAGAACGAATACTGCCAGAAATTGTTGATAGATTTAACGCAATTATCGCTTTCAACCCATTGGGACATATAGAGATAGAAAAAATTGTAAAAATAGAATTAGATAAACTATTAGATAGAATTGAAAAACAGAAAAATATCAACATCAAATACGCCGTGCCAATTAAAAAATTTCTCGCCAAAAAATCATTTGCTCCTAATCAAGGAGCAAGAAGAGTCCGTGCTGTTATTCAAGACCAGATAGAAGATAAGCTAACTGATATGATTCTTGATAAATCATTACAGGCTAATAAAAGTTATACTCTGTCCCTTGTTGATGACAAAATAAAAGTAAGTGGTAATAATTCAGTATATAAATTAAAAAGCTCAAATTAAAAATTTCAAGGGAATATCTCAGCCCGCTGGCTGATCACCCTGCGTGGTGAAAAGCCTAAATTAAAAAATATTTTTTAATTTGTTATTTTTAATTCCTTTTTAATTTTTAATTTGGATTTTGGAATTTAATAGTCATGTTTACTACATTAAACAAAATTTCCACTTTTATCCTAGATCTCCTTTTTCCAATAAAATGTTTAGGGTGCGGAGCCGAAGGCTCTGTTTTTATTTGTGACAAATGTCTTGAAAGTGTTGAGCTGTTGCACGAACAACTATGCCCTATATGTGAAAATTCCAGTTTGCACGGTGAAACATGTGCTCAATGTAAAAGCCAACGGACGTTGGATGGTTTAATTGTTGCAACTCATTACAGTGATCCCCTTATCAAAAAATCAATCCGAACTTTCAAATTTTTATTAGTCCAAAGTTTACATGAACAACTTGCACAGTTAATAATAAAACAGATTGAGCAGAATTCAATTCCATGTAAAATAGATTTAATTATTCCTGTTCCATTACACAAGAAAAGATTAAAATGGAGAGGCTTTAATCAGGCAGAATTGTTGGGAGAAAAAATTGCCGCATATCTTTCCGCATCAAATAAACTTGCCCCCATCAGAACGGACATCCTTGCGCGAACAAAGAACACAAAAGCACAATCTAAAATTCATGACCATGAAACACGTAGTGCGAATACAAAACAGGCATTTGTCTGCCTTAACCCAGATAGTGTCCAACAAAAAAACATCTTCCTAATAGATGATGTCTGTTCCACTGGTTCTACATTAAACGAATGCGCTGGGGTGTTGAAATCAAATGGTGCATGTAAGGTTTGGGGGGTTGTTGTTGCACGGGGGCGGTAAAGTCAAAAGTTATAAAGTTAAAAGTTCATAAAGTCCGACCCGTTTCAACCTATAATAAAATTATTTTTTCAAAGTTTTAATATACGCAGATAGATAGCAACTTAATGAAACGACGGCGTACTTTTAACTTTATGAACTTTTGACTTTTAACTATAATCCAAGCCCAATTATATTTTCCACCTCCATCAATTTCTTCCCCGAAACAGCTTTTGCTTCTTCTAACCCATCTTTAAGAACTTTATCAAGATAGTTTTTATCAGCAATTATTTTTTTGTATTTTTCTTGAATCGGCTTTAGAAATTCTACGATTGATTCTGCCAAATCAGATTTGAAAACTGCATATCCCCTACCTGCATATTCTGATGCTAATACATCTACTGTCTTATCTGATGTTAATGAAAATATTGTCAATAAATTTATAATTGCTGGTATATCCGAGCTGGGATCAAATTCACTGCCACTATCCGTGACGGCTTTTTTAATTTTGTTTCTCACGGTTTCTTCATCGTCTAACATGTAGATAATTCCGAGATCACTCTTTTCACTCTTGCTCATTTTTTTTGTCGGATCTTGAAGATTCATAATTCTTGCTCCTGACTCACCCACTTTCGCCTTTGGCAAAACAAAAATTTCCTGATCATATTTTGCGTTAACAGCTTTTGCAATATCTCTTGCTAATTCAACATGTTGTTTCTGATCCTCACCAACAGGAACATCCGTCGTATTGTAAAGAAGGATGTCTGATGCCATAAGCACAGGATAATCAAGAAGCCCCGCACTAACTATTTCTTTCTGTTTTTCTCCCTTTTCCTTGAACTGTGTCATTTTATTTAACCATCCCAACGGAGTAAAACAATTTAGAATCCATGCCAATTGAGCATGATCATGATTTTGAGATTGAACAAATAAAACAGATTTTTCTGGATCAATCCCACAAGCCAAAAACATGGTAGCAACTTGTCGTGTTCTTTCTTTTAGTAATACGGAGTCTTGCGGGACAGTGATGGCGTGTAAATCTACTATACAAAAATAGTTCTGCCCATCATTCTGCATTTCCACCCATTGTCTGATGGCGCCAAAATACTGACCAATCGTTAGATCGCCTGATGGTTGTATTCCTGAAAAAATTATTGGTTTATCTTGCATATTATTTTTCTACACTTGTCTGCCGTAGCTCTGAATCGCATTGAAGAGCATAGGCTGATCTACAGAGTTAACTCTGTAGATCCATAAAAATTACATTTTCATTATAGCATAGAACATATATATTCGTCATGTATGACATTGTCTGCAAGCCGAAGCTCGGAGAAAGAAAGCTTGCCTGCAAGCCGAAGCTCGGAGAAAGAAAGCTTGCCTGCAAGCCGAAGCTCGCAAGCGTAGGATTGACATTCCATAAAAAACATGCTATGATATCTTATCGTTAAAAATCAATTGAAATGTAGGCATTTTAGCCTCATTTCCTCGGTCTACCGAGTGCATATCGCAATTGATGATTGCTTCGCCTCGCTGTAACTTCAGCGAAAACAGGTTCATTGAAAATTAGGGGGAATTAATAATGGACGCGAAAGATCAAAAAGAATTATTAAAAAAAACGCTTGAAAAATTTAAAAATATGTCTAGAGAAGAAGCGAGAGAATCTCTTGTAAAAATGTTCAGCTTTGAGCCTAAACAGGAATCGCAAAAAATAGACAAATTTATAATTGTCTGTCAAACGAAAAGAACTTTTCTTAATCCGGTTCCTACTAAACCAGATTACAAAATGATTCATGACAATATTAATCGTTTGATAAATATTGTCGGCAGCTTAAATAAAAAGAATGGATATCGTTAATCCGTTCTAAAA
>Ga0268279_1001069_pt1 | contig 15988 bp, 16 predicted proteins | sample saktaG_6_FD_190142 | JGI IMG/M metagenome (GOLD analysis project Ga0268279, IMG submission 190142) | Saline water microbial communities from Sakinaw Lake, British Columbia, Canada - sak_2010_1_5_80m | ecosystem: Environmental > Aquatic > Non-marine Saline and Alkaline > Saline ...
TACAACAATATGCGAGGCTGCCAAAACAGGTATTCTCTCCTGGGAAGAGGATGGTACCTTTCACTCCTTCCATTTTCATATCAACAAATTCCTGCGGTGATATGCCATATCGTTCAAGAAATGGGAGTAATGGACATGGTTTGACTGGCATACAACAAAATGCAAGTGCCCTGATATCACCTCCCCTACAGAGTTGTTTCGGTGCGTTATACCAGCCATGTTCTTTGGTATAATTTTGAATTGAACTCAGAAGATCAGATAATGTTTTACTATCTGAATTTCTGGCTAAAGATACAATGTCAGCCCCATGGGAGAAGAAATCTTTAGCCCGATCATAGGTATTGACAGAATTATTTGCAATGATACGTATTGGACTGGAATTTCTCATTTCCGAGAGCAGAGAGACACCATAGTCCATCATATCAACATGGATGCAATCTGCGCCGGCTTTCCAGAGATCGTGCGTCAGTTTTGGATCATTGCCATTAACTCCAGCCCGCATCTTAACTGATACCACAACGCCGGCTATCTTTAATGACTGGACATATGATATCAGGCGTGTGGGATCGGTTAATAATGACTCACCGGCACCGGTTTCTTTCATTGCTTCATGTCTGCAATGGGCATCAATTTCATATATAACACCCTGACCAAGTTCCTCTGCTACTGCTACAAGTGAGTCAGGACAGGAGGCGCGAAGATTAACTCCTGTGACAAATCCACTGTCTTTGAGTTTTGTTACCTGATCTTTGAGTTCTGAAATGGGATCATCAGGAAGAAATTCTTCTCTTCCCTGTTTGTTCATCTCTTCTGAAGCCGTGATAGTTGGCTGGTCAATTGAATATCCGCCGAGAAACCCGATTCCAATATAATCTTTTCTTGCAAGAAGATAGTCTGCATCGGTATATCCAGCCATAGAAGCAATAGCTATTGGTCGTGGAATCTGAAATTCCCCGATTGAAAGGTTATATGAGATATCAGTATTTTCCATATAAAGCGTTTATATTACTGGTTGTTCATACCGATAATAGTTCGGGTACAAGGGTCTGTTGAAAGGGTAGGCAGGTTCGCAGATTTGGTTTACCACTTTCGGTGAAAATAATTCGAAACCGAAATATTCCTATAAAAAATCGTTTTATTGAGTATTTTTTATGTATGGTATCAGTGCATGTCATAATCTACAAGATGCAGAGTAGATGTCCCTGATAATCCCGGGATTATTGGGTGATGATGAGGTGTCACACAGTAAGAATACCTATGGCGAAATGTGCGATATGAGTTATGCAATTGATAATGGTTTTATCAGATTGAGTAATACATTATACGTAATGAGTAAAACTGGATTGTTACTCTGTGGTCATGGCAGTACAAAGCCATATAACAAAGAACTTATCACAAAGACGGCAGCTCTCATCTCTGAAAATCATCCTCAATACATTGTAAAATGTGGGTTTATGGAATTTAATGAACCTGATATCAGGACATCGTTACAGGAATTTGAATCTGAAGATATCAGTTCTCTTGCTGTTGTTCCATTATTTCTGGCCCGGGGTGTGCATATCGATGAAGATATTCCAGAAATTCTCGGATTTACTTCAGGTCAGAAGAAAGGGACCTTTAAAAAGGGCAACACTGAGATCCCTATGGTATATGCAGATCCTATTGGAGAGAACCCGTTGCTTGCAGATCTGATGGTATCAAGCGCTGAGAGAGCACTTACCCGGATCTGACTGAACAATGAAGATCCTGGTGCTGGACACCATTCATGGAGGAACGACTATTGCCCGGCACCTTCAAACCATGGGTCATGAGGTCGAGATGGTGGATGTATACCGGGGTGAGGCCGGGATACCCGCAGAGCATGCAATTACATCTGCCTATGATCTGATAATCCATCCAACCCATCTTAATCCTGCATATTTTCTCTTACGAAACCTGCCGTATCCGAGAATTACCCATCATGAAGCAGTCAGATGGATTCTTGGTGAAAGAAAATCACATCTTCCCCATCCATTCATCGGGATTACCGGTGCCCGGGGAAAGACAACAACGGCACATGCGCTGGCTTCCTTACTCCCTGGTGAAGGTATTCTTCATTCCTCTATAGGGACTTTTTCCTATCCTGAAATAAAAAAAATTGGAAAGACCGGTATCACTCCTGCTGCAATTCTTGACATCTGTCCTGATTCGCCCTCCTGGTTTATCTGTGAACTGTCTTTGGGACTGACTGGTTTATGCGATCTTGGTATTATCACCTCAAATGATACCTATTCCTGTGCTGGTGGCAGATATGATGCGCTCATGCAGAAAATATCATCTTCTTTCTCCTGTAGATCCCTGCTGATTGCGCCGGGAATAGATGTCACCCATGATAATGTGGTTTGTATCGATGATATTGTTTCAATCTCTGGTGATACTGTCTGGTATTCATACAAGGGGATTTCTGGATCTGTCTCTAATCCCCTGTTTTTAGTTAGCGGATATCAGATGCCATTACAGCTGGCTGTTGGTGCTGCCTGTATCCTTCAGATATCTCCTGATCCCCTGGGCAATTTCAGACCGTTACCAGGACGCATGGATACTTATGAAGTTTCAGGACGGCTGTATATTGATAATGCCAACTCAGGGACTTCTCAGGAGACCACCATAGATGCCGTCAGATATGCACGGGCTGTATCCCGTTTTAACCAGGTTAATTTGGTCATCGGAGAGGAAGCATCAACGATATGTGATGGATTTACGAAAGAAAACGTTTTAGCAACCATCAGGAATACACAACCATTTGGTGTGGTTCTTGTCCATAACGGAGAGTATGGCGACCTTGCAGCAATTCTTTCTGATGAACCTGCGATACCGGTTATCAAAGAGGCCACGACGTTAGAGGAAGGAAGAGTTCTTGCACAGGATATCGGTGAGATGATTCCTGTAGTTCTGGCCGTTAAAACATGGAGATAAGTGTGAAATATATACAACCCCGTCCCAGTTCAATTGTTGCAGCCTTATATACTGCGCGTGATTTAAAGGTAGATTTAGCTATCCTTCATGGTCCTTCAGGATGCTCATTTAAACATGCCCGACTGTTGGAAGAAGACGGACTTCGGGTTTTAACTACCTCATTATCAGATAATGAATTTATTTTTGGTGGACATGAGCGTCTTGCAGAGGTCCTTACCTATGCAGAAAAAACGTTTTCTCCATCACGTATAGCGGTTATCGGAACCTGTGTCTCCATGATAATCGGAGAAGATATGAATGCCGCTATTGAGGCGGCTGATCTCTTTACCGAAACGATTTCTGTTGATATTCATGCCGGTTTTAGCGAGAATATCGATGGGGTTATTCTGACACTACAGGCAGCAGCAGATGCCGGATGGATAGGGTTTGATGAATTAGAACGACAGAAAACGCTTTTAGCCGCTGCAAATGAAGTAGAGCGACTGTATGGAGCTGCTTCTCTGCCCTACATCGAACCTTCACGAGGAGATCTCAAACACGTCGCAGGACAGGCACTTATGGCAAAGATTGCCGATGGTTCAACCGGTCTTGCAATCATGAATGCAAAGAAAGAGACCGCATATATGTTTGCAGACATTCTCCTTGCGCTGCATGATGTTGCCCCTGATGCACCGATACAGTATGCTGCAAATCTTGATAACCGGGGTCTTCCTAAAGTCAGACGGGATGCAGAACTGATACGGACAGAATTAGAGACACGGGGTGTTTTTTGTCATATTAAGGGAGCACTTGATGAATATGGGGCCACAGGCGAGGAGATTGGAAGATGGATTTTAGAGGAGAACCCAGACTTTGTGGTGCTTTCAGGTGTTCCTCATGCAATCCCTAAGAAGTACACTGAACATGTTGAGTGTTTCTCTATCACAAACGGACCCCGACAGGTAGAGCCGTTACGGACATTAGGGCATGCCCATGTGATGGTTGAGATTGATCTTCATCCAAAGACCCTTGGCGTCTCATCAATTGTTGAGAGTGAATTTGGAGCTATATTGCGGAGTCTTAAATGAAAGCATTTATGATAGCAGGAGATAAATCCGGGTCAGGAAAGACCAGTATTACTCTTTCTATTGCATCACTCCTCTCAAAAAAATATACGGTCCAGACATTCAAGGTAGGGATGGATTATATTGATCCGTCATATCATACCGCGGTAACCGGGCGGCCCTGTCGAAATCTGGATACGTTTGTTCTGAGCGATGAAGAGAACAAAGAGATTTTTATCCATGGATCTGCAGGTGCAGATATTGCCATTATTGAAGGGGTACGTGGCCTGTATGAGGGGGCTGAAGCACTCACAGATGTCGGGAGTAGTGCCTCTGTTGCCAAACTATTAGGTGTTCCGGTTATACTCGTTGTTGATGCACGGTCAATAACCCGGAGTGCAGCAGCTCTTGTGAATGGATTTGCCGGTTTTGATCCTGATATTCACATTAGTGGGGTTATTCTGAATAATGTGAAAGGAGAGCAGCATATCAGAAAGACAACAACAGCAATCGAGACCTTCTGTAAAATCCCTGTTATCGGGGCGATTCCACGGTTTTCAGACTTGAATCTGACAATGCGTCATCTTGGCCTTGTTCCCTTTCAGGAAGGAGCAATAACCAGTTCATTTCGAGATACAGTCAACGGGGTGGGAGACGCCATGGCATCGCACATCGATCTCGATGCTCTTCTCTCTCATGCCGTTAGTCTTTCAGATCAGGAGTACTGTGGATTCATCTTTTCAAAAGGAGAGGAAGAGGAAAAACCTGCAATTACCATCGGCATTGCTCTTGATGAAGCATTTAATTTCTATTATGCAGATTTGATTGATATTCTTCCTGTACTGGGTGCAAAACCTATATTTTTCAGTCCGATTCATGATCCGTTCCCTCATGCTGATGGATATCTCTTTGGCGGCGGGTATCCGGAATACTATGCAGAAGAACTTGAAGCTGATGAGGATATGCGCATGCAGGTCAGAGAAGCATCAGGGGCAGATGTTCCGATATATGCTGAGTGTGGCGGACTCATGTATCTGACAGAGTACCTTACTACGGTGAAAGGATGGCAGAATCTGCCGGGTGATACCACGTTTGAGATGGCAGGTGTATTTTCAGGACAGGCACAGATACCTGCAAAACGGGTGGTCAGTTACGTAGTGGGAGAGACTACGGCAACTTCGTTTTTGGGGCACCACTGGTTTAAAGGTCATGCATTTCACTATTCTGATGTGAAATTAAAACCCCCGGTATCATATCAGTATACCCTTTCGCGTGGTGTTGGCATCACTGGTATGCTTGATGGCGCATCCAGGAATCATACCATAGGAAGTTATACTCACCTCCATCCTGTTGCATCCCGGCTACTATTCAGTGAATTTTGTAATCTGTGTTGTAAAACAACAGGAATTTCTTAACCCCCGGATTTCTAGGGGGTCTTATGCGACAGCATGATTCGCGACTAAAAAATACTTGAACCTCCTATATACCTTGTATGATAATTTACCTGAATGGTACGTTTGTCTCAAAAGAAGAGGCCAGGGTTTCTGTTTTTGATCATGGATTCTTATATGGTGACGGTGTTTTTGAAGGAATTCGTGCATATCACGGGAAGATATTCCGGCTTGAAGCTCATATTGACCGGTTATATGACAGTGCAAAGACCATTGATCTTGTGATACCTCTCCGAAAGGATGAGATGGCACAGGTCATTAAAGATACCTGTATCAAAAATAATCTGAATGAAGCATACATACGACCAATAGTTTCCCGGGGAGATGGCGATCTCGGTCTTGATCCCCGAAAATGTCCGGTCCCAACCATTGTTGTTATTGCAACGCCATGGGGTGCCATGTATGGAGATCTGTATGAAAAAGGTCTTACAGCAGTGACTGTTTCTATCAGGAGAAATTCACCTGTTGCGCTCCCTCCAAATGTGAAGAGCTTAAATTACTTAAATAACATTCTTGCAAAGATTGAAGCAAATTATCGGAATGCTGATGAGGCCATCATGTTTGATACGAACGGGTATCTCGCAGAAGGTTCAGGAGATAATATTTTTGTCATCAAGAATGGGGTGATTGCAACACCGCCTACCCTGAATAATCTCATTGGAATAACCCGTGCTGTCGCAATAGAACTTGCCTACACCCTTGGGGTGCCGCTTGTTGAGAAGAATTTAGGGTACTTTGATATGTATACTGCTGATGAGATGTTTGTTACCGGGACTGCAGCTGAGATTGCCCCGATAACGACTCTTGACGGAAGAAAGATAGGTGATGGAAAACCCGGACCAATTACCCAGCAGTTAATGGCACAATTTACTGCCTGCACCCGTGAAGAAGGAACACCAATAGTGGATTGAAGGGAAACCTTTTTATCCTTCAAAACACACCTATGTAGGCAACTCGTGCTGATATAGTGTAGTCCGGCCAATCATTTCGGCCTTTCACGCCGAGGACTGGGGTTCGAATCCCCATATCAGCATTATTGATTTTTGTCTTTTCTTTGAGATGTGTACCTGACTCAGTGAGCACTCTTATACCGGCTCTTTTACCGCTACATGAAATACGCAGGTAGTACTACATTCTCCAATGATATCATTCTCATTTTGAGAAGATCGTGATTACTTACTGAATAGGGAGCATTCAATTTAAAAAGCATTCAGCATTATTTTGTCATGAAAATGGATCCTCATTTTCATACGTTGAGCCTGATGTCTTGCATCATCGCGTTTTATTAGTAAAATAATTGAGTTGATTTTTCATATACCAAAGACTCCTCTCCCCTGCACTGAATTGATTCTATTTTAGTGGTTGTATTTTTCATAACCTAAAAAACTATAAGAAAATTTTTCCTGTATTGAAATTTTGAATAGTATTTATTATAATCCATTAAAATTTTCCGGGGTTTTAACTGGAATAGAGGTTTTTCCTATAAAATGCCGGGTATTCCATGTGATAATCATGGATATATCATATAACTCGGCAACCCACACTATCTTTGCATCACCATATCGTACCCCTCTGGCAATTACATCCATGACCCCGCTACAATACTCCTCCCAGAAAACATCTCCTGAAATATATCCGGTTCTGGGAAAGAGTACGCTTATATCAGCAGCGTTGAGATAGGTTGTCACTATCTTTTTTCCAAGATCTACTTTTCCAGCAGAAGAAATTATCCCTGCAAGTTCGAGCAGGTTGTAAATGGTTATTGCTAAATCCTCTTTACAGACTGTATCGATGCAATCCCTGGTCGCCTGATATCTGGAATCATGAGTGAAAAAATGATAGATTGCGAGAACATCTGAATCAAGAAGAATCATCGCCTGACCTCATCAATTATCGCATCTATTGAATCTGTTTTGTACGCCTCTGATAATGCCAATACAATATCGTCCGGGTTATATTCCTGTGCTATATCACGAAAAGAACCAGATCCTGCTTTTCCATGAAGTGAACGAGCTACTGATTGTTTTATTGGATCATTGGTCTGGAATGCCATAACCAAACGTCTTACACTATCGAGGATAACTTCTGTCCGACTTGTGTAGATTCCTTCCTCCTGTAAGGCATCAATAGTTCGTACAAGTTTTTCCGGCATCCTCACCTGGACAAGTATGGTTTTAACTGTCATGACAGATACATTACAATTGATACTATATATATTTCATAGAAGTGATGAGTAAATTAGAAATATATCCTGGAATTTAATTAAAATTCAGATCCAGGTGAATATAGGTTGATAGGAGAGAGGAACTTTCGAGGCCGGAGGATAGCAGGGGGAGTGATCTGAGTCAAAGTGAGATATGTACAAAGGATGAACATTCCTACTAATCCTGGGAGACTGTTATCGAAAAAGAGCTGATACCGATTATCTCAATTTGATCTAAAATTGAAAATGCATTCAAATTTTGGAAAAATGTTTGCCTGGGAATGTTTATTGTGTTATACCTAAACGTCTGTAATAAAAAACACGTGGCTTTGCATGTACATTATTGGATCTTGCAGCATATGCCGATTCTTACCTGAAGAACTCATTATATAAACGGCAGAGTTGTGGGCTCTGTCTGAAAAATAAGTGATATTATATCATCATGTTTAGGTAAGAGGTAATACATGACATTCTGATTTTCATATTGACAACGTTCCCGTTTACTGTAAGAATTCCAACCGCAGAGGACGCAGAGAGCATTTCAACCTCAATATTATTTCTAATTGAACCGATTTAACCCTGGAGGGGGCTGAAGTTCGTAGTATTTAACACATGTTCCATGCTCTGCGTATTTCTGTGTCCTCTGCGGATAAATCAATTCAATCATCAAACGAATGTCGTTTCACCCACAGTTCCAGAACTGTTACTGGAAAGATCAATATAAAGAGTAAAAACATGATGGTAATGTCACTTGAAAAATCGACAGAGCCAAAAACGTCATAGATATCTGATAATTCTACAATTCCTATGAAAATGCATATGAAAAACAAATTGGGACTCATTTATGAATTTTCATCGATTCAGCCTGTAGCTACCCCCATCAGCGTTTTTTTATGAGAATTGAATGCACATTTTTTTGGAGAGCATGTTAATGCATACCTTTGTCATCGGTGAAAAGAGGGATTTTTCCAGATAAGCTGGTGAAATTAAATACGAATTAAATCCAAAACTGCTTTGACTCCGCAATCTTCTATGAATTAGTAAAGACATCATCTTCAGATCCCTGTGTACTGGTTGCATACAGCCGTGATGTAATCTTCGTACCGGTTATCTCATTACTACACATGACGGGGAACCGCAGTTACTTCGACGATACAAATCCTAAGTATCCGGACTCCTATGACATGATCTTCAAAAATTTTGTAAGATGCATGCATTTTTGGTGAGAAATGATTTGGGTGGGAAAAATTCTATATGAGAACCCAAGAATCAAGGACACATTCATTCATTTTTTTTGGTTCTGTTGAACCCTTTGTAAAGTTCATTCCCGGTTGCTAGTTTTTATTATATCACCATGATAAAAAGCCGAAAGAAGAATTTACACAGAGCCAGCATCCCGATATTTTTATATCACTGATTCCTCATTTTAGGTTTCCCATATACAATATCCTTCTACAGTATCACAACCTTCAATTCTTTACGAGATAAATCATAGTTTATGGACCTTACCATCAAAAGTGTTCTTACGGTAACTGGTATTCTCTTATTCATGATTTTTTCTGCTTCTGTGGCAGACCAGCCTGCTGATATTAATGAGGTCATAACAATCGGAGCGATATATAATTTGGAAGGATCACAAGCTCCCCTTGACGTCCCCTCATATCAGGGTGCATTACTGGCAGGTGAACTTTTTAACCAAAAGAGTCAGGATAGAAAAGTACTCATCATAGAAAAGGACGGAAAAAGCGACCTCAGTCTTATAGCCCCTATAACTCAGGATTTGATAGATTCATCTCAATGTCAGGTAATAATTGGTCTGTCTGACACTGATATGCTCATGCCCGCAGCAGAGACTGCAGCTGCGAAAAATATTACGTTTCTAACCTCCGGGGCAACATCACCCCAACTTCCAGATAAAGTACAAGATTATCTGTATCTTGCCTGCTTTGGAGATAACGCACAAGCTGCTGTTGCAGCAGAATATGCAGTGAATAACCTGACAGCACATACTGCGGCAATTTATTATGATAAAACCATGGACTACACTACTCTGCTTAGTAGTTATTTTAAAACCCGGTTTGAAGAACTCGGCGGGGAGGTAACCCAATACTCAGGCATTTCATCCGGGACCGGAAACCTCAGTACAGATATTGAGAGTCTCAAAGAGAACAATATTCCAGATATCATATATCTGGCAACAGGTCCTGATGATGCACCGGGAGCTGTTGGGTCAATACGAGAATTAGGGATCCAGGTACCCATATTTGGGGGTGACTCTTATGATACGAAAAATCTCTCTATTGCAGCAAATCTATCCGGAGGCAGAGTATACTACACTACTCATGCCTACTTTGGAGGAGAAAATCAAATCCCTGAAGTACAGACGTTCATTGAGGCATACAAACAGAAATATGGTACAGCACCTGATGCTTTTGCCGGTCTTGGATACGATGCTGTCAATCTTGTGCTCAAAGCAATTGAGCTCAAAGGAAATGATAGTGATATTCGGGATGGATTTTCTCTTATAAATCAATATCAGGGAGTAACCGGTCTTTTTTCATATACCAACTCCTCTCATATTCCAAAAAAATCTGTTACTGTGATGCAGGCAGGAGATATAACTCCGGTAAGAGTTGGAGCCTTTGTACCTGAAAGCATCCCGACTCCATAACATTTGTCATGAAAAGCGTTGCATTTTTATATGTGCAGTCAGGAAATCTCTCAAACTTTTTTATTTAGCCGGGGGGGATGGCGAATGAATTATCCGATTCCATTGCATAAGTATCTTAATGAAGCAGCATTCTTCATTTTCTTGATTATTGTGTCTTTATCCAACCGGCCTGTGATCTTTTGGAAATGATCGTGCGACCCGGTCATAGACCGTAAGAATCACCGGGTTTTCCATAGTTACCTGATATTCCTGCACATCGGTCCAGAATACACAGGATTTTTTGAGATACCTGATATTTCTCCATGGAATGATAACTGCCCGAATGGTAGAGAGGGAAACAGGAAATCCAAGCGAGATATACAACCCTTCTTCTGCAATGATGACATTTGCACAGTTTTTATACCAGACAGTATTTAACGCGATGTTCTGACGGGAGAACGTTGTTCCCGGAGGTGTTGTAAAGGCAGGCCACTCTTCAGCGATCCTTGGAAAATCACTTGTGGAAACGAGTTTCTTTGACATTTTAAAAAAAAGCCATACCACTGTTACGACGAGTACGGTTGTTATCAGGAGTATCATCCCGACAATGAGGAAGGTGGTGTTCTCGGTCATTGTTATCTTTTATCTTCTATCTGATCGAACGTTTTTTTTTTACGCGTATCAGAGGATGGCGAAAGATTTTTCCGTTTTTTCCCGTTACATCGACAATCACCGATAAATAAAAAAATCCTGTTTGGGATGGGAAAAACCTTTCAGTTTACATTTTGATTCTTTCTACGGTATTTACGTTGTACAGTGAGAGGAATAATGGTTCTGTGACCAGGGAGCGGTTATTGCCTTATGTTCTGTCATATGAGGAGAGGCAAGGTGATCATCGAGATGTTTTTTGCTCTCCCATTCTTCAGGAATGATGTATAACCCCGGCTCCTCAACATTCGAGAGGGTTTCATACCGGAGGCATCCTGTTTCCTTTCTGACGATGGGTGTCAGTTTGCTCATCTGTTTCAGAAAGTCCTGTCGTTTATTCTCTATTATCCTACGCTCTGCAGCAACGACTATCATTATGTATCTTCATTTCCCTGCAGGTGGTAATTAAGTATCCGGGAGAAGACTTCATACCATGTTGGCAGCGAAAGTAGTCGGATGCCTGGGTATCGCACTAAAAATGGGATGAGTGAGATAGAAAACCTAAACGAGATGAAAGAGCATGGTATGGATGGTTTCCTGGTTCATCAGGCAGAGAAATATACCTGTACCACCTGCCCGGACCTTATTTGCGTGCAGCTGTCCTGCTGCTTTACGTGTGAGCTGCGAAGGAGTTGGGTATAACTTTCTGACATGTATCTTGAGGTAAATTATAGAATCTTGTTGATATGGTGTTCCCAGATGTGGGAAACCGGTGGTGATAAGCGGGTTTGTAGCTTTCGGTCCTGGGGGAAGAGGCAACAGTTTCAGTATCAGGATCAATATAAGTATCAGTATCAGGAGTGGGGGTAACGTGGGTCTGGAGGAGAAGAAGAGGGGGAAAAATCTGACATGAACAATGATAGTCTTCTTATACCTCAAAGGGTCTATTCATTTTTTACCTCAATTCCCTATCCGTCGTGGGATTTGATCGTCCGGAATGAACCTGAATGGATTGAGTTAAAACAGTTTCATAAAGAGTATTTATTCGGTCCGTTTGCAGTACTCATGCTTATGTGTGGCCTGAATGCCTATCAACTCAAAGGCCGTGCAGAAGTAGGGTACTTCCCTGCAATCCGGGACATTCTCTTACAAAATAAGATACCCAAAACTCCCGGAGATCTGGTACAAATCCTTTTCCCGTTGTATGAATGCGATCGGTTACCAAAGAATAAATGTTCACGGTTATATCGGTTTCTGGAGAGCAACCTCGCAAACCAGATATGGAATAGTTCACCCGTTGAGATTGAACGAATATTCATATCCATATGGCATGATCTGGCAGAGGTTATGGGGCAGGAGAAAGATAAAAAAACAATCGTGTTTGCGATGAAATGCCTCGGGGTTGCTCTCCTCATGGAACACAAAGTAAATTTTCATTTTGAGGAGATTCCTGTTCCTGTTGACAGCAGGGTACGAAAAATAACAGCCGAACTGGGAGGGCCGACCCAGCCGGACCGTATGGTACAACAATACTGGCATCAGGTAATCGAAAAGATTCGGCAGAAAGATCCAACGATTACTATGATTCATCTGGATAGTTTTCTCTGGCAGGTTGTGGGAAATTTTGGAGAGGAGAGAAAAGAGTGGTTTTGTAAGCACGGGATCTGCTTTTTGAGAGATTCATTTGAGGAGATTACTTGTGAGATATAGGGGGTGAGTGATAGATTTTTATTGATTCGGAGGTTTGCAGATCTGTCTACCCAAACCATCCAAAGGAAAACGAAAAAACCGTTCTGGTTATATTTTGATTCTTTCTACGGTATTTACGTCGTACAGTGACAGAAATAATGGTTCTGCAGACCAGGGAGCGGTTATTGCCTTATGTTTTATCATATGAGGCAAGGCAAGGTTATCATCGAGATGTTTTTTGCTCTCACATTCTTCAGGAATAATGTATAACTCCGGCTCCTCAACATTCGAGAGGGTTTCATACTTGAGGCATCCTGCTTCCTTTCTGACGATGGGTATCAGTTTGCTCATCTGTTTTAGAAAGTCCTTTCTGTTATTTTCTACTATCCTACGCTCTGCAGCAACGACATTACTCTAAAAAAAAATGTATTAAAAACTCCTTGGTGAAAATTATGAAAGAAATCTCAATATTCATATCTGACTTCTCTAAAAATCAATTTGTAACACTTATCGCTGATAAGAAACTATATAGGTATACTTCTTGATGTGATATCTTGCCTCCAATTAATTTCTCTGATAAAGTCTCATTCATCTGGTCTGTAGCCGAACTTCTTCGTGGTCCCTGGAAACCGAATCAATATAAGGATGTGATGCTCCCGATGGTAGTAATTCGGAGGTTGGATTGCGTTCTTGAACCAACGAAAGACCTCGTATTGCAGAAGAATAAGGAACTTGCAGCACGACCCGATGACCTCCGGGCAGTCTCTCTCAATAAAATAACAGGTCACAAATTTTACAATATCAGCAACTTCACGTTAAAGGGGCTGCTTGGTGATCCTGATAATATTGCAGCTAACCTTCTCAATTATATCAAAGGATTTTCTACTCAGGCCCAGGATATCATTGAACATTTTGGGTTTGAAGAGCAGATAGGAAAACTCGAGAAGAATAACCGGTTGTATTTAGTTATTCAGAAATTCTGTGAGATTGATCTCCATCCTGAAATAGTCTCCAATATCGAGATGGGGTATATCTTTGAAGAATTGATTCGGAAATTTAACGAAGCATCTAATGAGGAGGCAGGAGACCATTTTACTCCCCGTGAGGTTATCAGGCTGATGGTCAACCTCCTCTTTTCAGCTGATTCTGATATCCTCACAAAAAAGGGGATTATCAAGACCATTTATGATCCCGCCTGTGGGACCGGAGGGATGCTCTCCGAATCAGAAGCTTATCTTCGTGAGTTGAACCCAGATGCCCGGCTTGAACTGTTTGGTCAGGATTATAATGATAATGCGTTTGCTATCTGTGGTTCTGATATGCTCATTAAAGGGCAGAACCCCGAGAGCATCAAATTCGGTGATTCATTTACTGATGATAAGCTCCCCTATGAGAAGTTTGATTATATGCTTGCCAATCCTCCGTTTGGTGTTGAATGGAGACCCCAGGAAGACTTTGTTAAGAAGGAATACGAGAAACAGGGATACGGAGGCCGGTTTGGTGCCGGGCTTCCCCCGATAAATGACGGTGCTCTTCTCTTTTTACAGCATATGATCTCAAAGATGCAGGCACCTGTAGATGGAGGAAGCAGGATTGGAATTGTCTTTAACGGGTCGCCACTCTTTACCGGGAGTGCAGAGTCAGGCCCGTCAAATATCCGGAAATGGATTATTGAGAATGACTGGCTTGAAGTAATTGTTGCTCTCCCTGATCAGCTCTTTTACAATACCGGGATCTCTACCTATGTCTGGATAGTCACGAACCGGAAGTCTCTTGGGAGAAGAGGCAAGATCCAGATGATTGATGGACGGACGTTCTATAAGAAGATGCGCAAAAGCCTTGGGAACAAGCGAAACGAGATCTGTGATGAACAGAAGAACGATATCACCCGGCTGTATGGTGATTGTACCGAAGGGGAATTTGTCAGGATCTTTGATAATGAGGATTTAGGGTACCAACGGATTACCGTTGAACGACCGCTTCAGGTGAATTTTGTGGTAACTGATGAGAGAATCGAGAAACTCCGACAGGTATCTTCTTTCGTTGCCCTTGCTTCGAGTAAGAAGAAGAAAGATGAAACACTCATTGCTGCTGAAGAGGAAGAGGGAAGAAGGCAACAAGAGGCTATAATATCTGCTCTTGATACCCTCCGGTCTCTTGGAACCGTGAAAAATCGCGATTCCTTCTCTAAATCCTGTAAGGATGCGTTAAAAAAATCCGGAGTTACGGTATCTGCAACCCTGATGAAAGCCATTATATCAGCTCTCTCCGAGCGGGATGAGACTGCCGATATCTGTACCGATAGCAAGGGAAATCCGGAACCTGATTCAGGCCTTCGTGATTATGAGAATGTTCCTTTAAAAGAGGATATTGAATCCTACATGGCCCGTGAGGTGCTGCCCCATGTTCCTGATGCCTGGGTTGATACCAGTAAGACGAAAATTGGGTATGAGATCAATTTCAACCGGTATTTCTACAAGTATACACCGCCTCGTTCATTAGAGGAGATAGAGGCTGATCTAGAGAAGATAGAGAGTGAGATAGCGGTACTGCTCAAGGCACAGTGAACGATGAAGATATCATGCGTCAGGTGAATGTATGTATGAGGGATATGAGATGATTGATACGATTCAATATGTGTATGACGGGGATGGTCATAAAACGGCAGTTATCGTTCCGATTGATCTTTGGGAAAAGGCAGGGATAACAATTATAGAAGGGAAAACCTGCGACATTTCACATTTTTATGGAGCATACCGGGATTGTATGCCAAATCCTGATACTATTGCCAGATCAATGAGAGATGAATGGGATAGGAAATGAATCAGTATATTATTGATACGAATATTCTTATTCATATTCTGGTCAGCTATCTGCCTGAAAAATCACATGATTGTATAAAAGATATATGTGCCCGATCTTTTTGTGTATCCATAATATCCAAAATTGAACTTCTCGGATATAGGGGGGAAACACCCGATGGATTATCAATCGCTCGTGAATTTCTTCAGAATGCAGATATAATTCCACTTTCAGATTCGATTTCAGAGATAACAATCAATCTTATGCAGAATCATTCAATCCGTCTTCCTGATGCGGTTATTGCAGCGTCTGCATTTTATCTGAATGCCATTCTGGTTACGCGGAATGTTAAGGACTTCATCGGAATTGAAGGGATTTCTATTTTTAATCCCTTTGATAGTAGAGGATAAATTTGGATAATCTGTTGTCTGATATTAAATTTTGTGAACTTCGTCTGCAAGTTCCTGAAGCCTTGCCTGATATCAGTACGATGAATGTTGGGTATGAGACTCCCCTTCAATTGCATTTAATACATCTACTCCTGCCC
>Ga0268279_1001072_pt1 | contig 15958 bp, 14 predicted proteins | sample saktaG_6_FD_190142 | JGI IMG/M metagenome (GOLD analysis project Ga0268279, IMG submission 190142) | Saline water microbial communities from Sakinaw Lake, British Columbia, Canada - sak_2010_1_5_80m | ecosystem: Environmental > Aquatic > Non-marine Saline and Alkaline > Saline ...
TTAGAAGAGACCTCAGGGAATTATCTAAAGAGAATATTGTTACTCTTATCTCAGGGGGAGCTGTTCTAAAAAGGAATTCCCCGGTTGATACAAATGAAGAAAAATATCTAATTCAAACTGCCGAGTCTTTGATGTTAGAAGAGAAGATTAAAATTTCTCGAAAGGCAGCTTCTTTGGTAGACCCTAATGATGTGATTATCATAGATACCGGCTCTACTACCGAAAATCTCCCTAAATTTATTCCGGAAAATATACCCCTAACTGTTATATGTTATACTCTAAATATTTTATTTAATGTTTACGAAAATAAGAATTGGAAATTAGTTTTTCCTGGAGGTTACTTCCATAATAATACTCTAATGTTCGAAAGCCCGGAAGGAATAGAAGTAATAAAAAGAATAAGGGCCAATAAAGCCTTTATTTCAGCTGCAGGCGTTTCTGAAAAATTAGGAGTTACTTGTGCAACTGATTACGAGAAGGAAACCAAGAAAGCAGTTATTGAATCTTCAGATACTAAAATTTTATTAGTAGATTCTTCAAAATTTGGGAAAATTAAAATTTCTCATTTTGCTGAACTTACCGATTTTGATATCGTTATCACTGATTCAGGAATTTCTAAAGAGTGCGAAGAAATTATTAAAAATATCGGCATTAAGCTGTATATTGTTTAAAGAAAACATTAAACCTTCTATGAATCGAAAATCACTTCCTTCTATCCCTTAGCTATTATAATAATTTTAATATATTATTTTAGGTATTCTTTTTTTCTATCTAATTAGGGGAGCTATGACATTCTAAGCCCTTTGACATTTTTCGAAGGGCTTTTTTATTTTTTTTAAATTATTTTTCGTTAAAAGAAGGATTTTGGATTAAAATAACGTATATAATAATATATATACAACATATCATATTAAATAAAGGAAAAGCTGGGGATGAAAGAACATCAGCTATCTTTAGCAAGGCGTTAATGGAGCTCTTTCAAGATATCTATAATCTAAAATAAGAATAATATTTTATAGCTTTTTGTTAGTAAAATTGAAGTTTTCAAAGAGAGAAATTATACCCTGGAAATTGGAATATGATTATTTTAGTTATATTAGAATATATTCTAGTTATTTGCTTATCAGTGATTATATTAATCCTTTTTGTACCAATATTTTTTCATCTTCAGGTAAGTAAATACAATGATTTAATTTTATGGGCAAAAGTTAATTGGTTCTTTAATGCTATTTACTGTCATATTAAGAAAGAAGGGGATCAAAATCTGGTAATTATCTTAAAAATTTTTGGTTTACAGATTCATCTAAAAGAAGGAAGAGCACAGAAGAAGAGAAGGGAAAAAATTAAAAAAGAAAAAAAATTTGATTTTAGGGGATTACTTAACAAACCTTTTTTAACGAAAGTATTTCAATTTATTAAAAAAGTAGTAAAGCATATTGTTCCTCAAGAATTTCGGGTAAGGTTATCCTATGGTTTTGATAACCCTGCCAATACCGGGATATTATGTGGTTTTGTTGCCTTATTTTCCACTTATTTTTCTGAGTACGATATCTGTCTTAACCCTATCTTTGATCAGGAAATTTTAGAGGGAGAATTATTTCTAAAGGGTAGATTATTTTGTTTTGTGATTACCTATTATGTTCTGCAATTGGTTTTATCAAAAACTTTCCGGAAAACAATAAAAGAGGCAAAAAAGATTAATTAAATTTAAGGAGGTATCGATAATGAAAGAAGAAATAACCAAACAGGTAGAAATGTTATTTGAAAAGTTAAAAGATTTTATAACTTCTAAAACTGTAGTGGGAGAAGAAATAAAGATAGGAAAATTAACTTTAATCCCTATCATTGAAGTTACATTTGGTATGGGCTCTGGGACTGGTGGAGGTAAAGATGCCAAAAATCAGGAAGGTTCAGGCGAAGGAATAGGTCTGGGTGTCAAAGCCAGACCATCGGCTTTTATTGTCATTAAAGAAGAAGAGGTTGAATTATTGTCTTTGCATAAGCCCGGCTCTTTAGAAAAATTGATAGAAAAATTTCCCGAGATTGTGGAAAAATTTCCCTGGAAACCGGGAAAGAGGGAAGGGAAAGAAGAAAAGAAAGAATAAAATCAGTTTCATCACTCATACAAAAAGTTTGAAAATCGTTCTGTTGGGGGAGATAGACCATAATCAGCCCTTTGGCGTTTTGCTGAAGGGCTTTTTTTTATAAGTATTTTTCCGGAAAAGAAGGATTTTTAAATCAATTTGTCGTATTAAGAAAATAGTGTATAAAAATGTTAAATAAATCTATTTTTCAACCAAGCTGAAAAGTAAATTGTTTTCTTATAATGTTTTTTTATTTATAATTATTACAAGACACTTTATAAATATAAGTATATGCTGAAAAATGTAGCAATAAAAGAAATAGCGTCTGTGAACTTGTGAAACCAGACCCCAAAAATATTATATATTGAGAATAACCATGATTTTAAAATTATATAATAGGTCTTGGGCAACACACATTTTTATTAAAAGTTTTTGATTTATTTGATATTTTAAATCATACGTTAGGAGGGTTTATAAATGGAATACAGAAAATTAGGTCGAACGGGACTTGATGTTTCTATTATATCATTTGGCGGCATAATGTTGAATAACATGAACCAAGAAGAAGCAAATAAAGTGGTTTCTGGAGCTATTAAAAGAGGAGTGAATTTATTTGATGTTGGGCCAACTTATGGAGACGCTCAAAATAAACTAGGACCTGCTATAGAAAAATATCGAAAACAGATAATTTTAACTTGTAAAACTGAATCTTATAAAACCAAGGGAGAGGTTAGGTCTGACTTGGAAAATTCTCTAAAATTACTAAAAACCGATTTTTTTGATGTTTACCAGTTACATGAAGTCATTAATGAAGATTTGCTGAAAAAATCAATGGGTTCGGGTGGAGCCTTGGAAGCCATTCTGGAAGCAAAAAAAGAAGGCTTGGTTAATTATGTCGGATTTTCATCTCATAGTGAAGAATGGGCACTGAAACTCATGAAACTCTATGATTTTGATACTGTCATGTTCCCTGTAAATTGGAATTACTGGTACAATAATCATCAGGGAGAAGCAGTAATAAAAAAAGCCCGCGAAACGAATAAAGGCATACTGGCTATTAAATCTTTAGCTCAAAGGCGCTGGAAAGATGGTGAGGAAAGGCATGGATATAAAACTTGGTATAGGCCTTTGTTTGATAACGATGAATTAGCCATGCTCGCACTCAAATTTACATTATCAAAAGATATTGATTCTGCAGTTAGCCCAGGCGATAAAAGATTGTTGTATAAAAGTATTGATTTAATAGAAAATAATAAGGGTTTTTTAAATCTTTCTAATTCTGAAAATGAAAGATTGGAAGAATTTGTTGCTCTATATGGGGGACAACTTTATCCAGTTGTAACATCCTAATCTGTTTTTAGAAATGATAATACTCCTCTTTTATTAATATATTTTTTTCTGCCTAAGAACAAAAGGTCTAACCCTAAAGAGTTGGAATAAACTTGAAGATTTTTCCATCAAGTATTTGCAAATTTTTTAGGAAGAATCTTTCAGATAGAAAGACAGAGTAAGAGAATCAACGATTGTTTTCTTAGGATGTCTTTTTGTTTTAAATAAAAATGTTTTGCATGAATTTAACAAAAGAGAGTATAATTTTAAAAAGTAAATATGTCAAATGCAAACAGTCTGACTCCATTGTCTTCATAGAACCTATCTTTATAAGGGGAAAATAGAAATATGTCATTTCATCCAAAATTTGAAATAACAGTAGATATAAACCAGTCTTTGATTGAAATCGAGCGTGTAAGAGGTTTTCTTGAAGCAATTAATCTTAAGGATGATTGGATTAGTGATATGCAAGAAAAAGCACTTATTCTTGAGTCACATTATTCAACTCATATAGAAGGCACAGCTATTAATCTTGAGCAAGCGCATGATATATTAAGAGGAAAAAAGGTTAAAGATATTAATCGTGATGATGAAAGGGAGCTTCTTAATTATAAGAAGGCAATGCATTTTATTTCAAAATATCTTGGCAAAGATGACTTTATAAGTGAAGGATTAATCCGGGAGCTTCATAAAATCCTTGTTCGTGATGTCCGCGGGGCTAAGGCATATCCTGGAGAGTATAGGGTAGTTCAAAATTACGTAGTTAATTCTCGAACAAAAAAGATTATATATACTCCGCCGGCACCCATAGAAGTGTCTCATCTTATGAGAGAGTTTATAGAATGGATTAACGCTAACATTAAAAAAATATCACCAGTTATAGTCTCAGCTATATCTCAATTTCAGTTTGTACATATACATCCTTTTGTAGATGGTAATGGTAGGACCGCAAGACTTCTCTCCACACTTATTCTCTACAAGACCGGTTATGACTTTAAGAAATTGTTTACTATTTCTGAATATTATGAAAAAGATCGTCTTGCCTACTACAATGCTATACGTTCCGTAAGAAAAAACAAAATGGATATGACAGTTTGGCTTGAGTATTTTATTGCTGGATTGCGATCACAGATGAGGGATATACAAGACAAGGGAAAGAAGATTATCGAGAATGATATAAAATTAGAAAAAATAAAAAAAATAGGAATTAATATTCGCCAGGAAGAAGCGATTAGATTTATAGTACAAAACAATAAAATAACAGTAAATAATTATCAAAAAGTTATTTCGTGCATTCGTAAAACTGCTCAGCGCGATTTAGAGGACTTAGTTAAAAAGAAAATTATTAAAGCAATTGCTAAAAGTTCAACTGATCCAACAAAACATTATATTTTACTGTGACATGCTACTGTGACATTGCTGTGACAAACTACTGTAACAATTATTATTTTTTTTGCTTTCGTCAATTATATATTTACACCCATATTACTAAGTAAATAGGTTTAGGTATATCCGAATAATTTGTTTGGCTTTCGTTGCTTTGTGAAGAAAATAGAAGTAGATATGAAGGATTTTTAAATCAATTTGTCGTATTAAGAAAATAGTGTGCTAAAAATATTAGGTTAATCTATTTTTTCAAGAAACCCACAGAATTTACTAAAAAACATTTCTTAATTTTTTAGGAAGAAGCTTTCAGGTAGAAAGACAGAGTAAGAGAGTCATCAATTATTTTCTTCTACTGTCTTTTTATTTTGAACTGAAATAGTTTGCAGGAATTTAATAAAGGAGAGTTTAGGGTTTTGGAAATCGTTATGTCAAATGTGAAGACCCGACCCCTTTATTTTTTTGACCCCTTTATTTTTTTAAAAATGGAAGAAATAGTTAAAAAATTATAAAAAATTCCGAAAATAAATATAGTTCATAAATACTCTTTATTCAAGGGAGGATAAAAGGACAATGGATTCAAATATTTTAAATACATTAGTAAGGGCAAAAAGATTTTATGAACTATCACTTAATTTTTTTAAATCAAGAGAAAACAACGAAGAAGTGAATTTAGGAATAATACTTTTACAAGATTCAGTTGAACTTTTTTTAATTGGAATTTGTAAATATTTAAAAATTTCCTATGATCCTAGAACAACTAGTTTGCCGGTATATTTAGATTTAATAAAAAAATCTAAAAGAACTTTTGATTATAAAAAAAATAAATTAATCACAAATCAAGAAAAAAAAGAAGTGCCTTTTAGGATAGATTTAATCGATATGAACAAAATGAGAGTAGACATTAAGCATTATGGAAAGCTATTTATCTTAAATGATTGTTATGAAATTAAGGAGCGCATACATTCGTTTTTTATAGAGGCAAGTAGATTATATTTAGGATTAGAATTTGATGAAATTTCTTTGGTTGGTATATTAGAAAAAAGTGAAATAAAGAAATATCTAAAGGAAGCAGAAAACTATCTAATAAATAACAAATACCTAGACTGTATGATTAATTGTAGGAAAGTTTTATATTTGTTATTTGAGCGTAAATATGATATTCGAGTTTTCGCAAAAGAAAGACTTGAGGAACAAGTGTTAACTAATGATGAATTAATAGTATTGCATTCAAACATAGAAGCTCCTGAAAAAGCAAAAAACAAAGATTATATTGATAGAAATGTTTCAGATCCTACTGATTACATTGTTCTTGATCGTGCGAAATTATATATGGAATTATTGACATATGGAATAAACACTGTAGATTTTGACAACGTGATAAAACATACCCCAAAAGTATATTTTTTTGAAAAAGAAAATAGATGGGCGGTTAAGAAAAAAATAAATTATAAAATTACTAAAGACATAGCGAATTATTGCTTTAGAAAAACATTAGAATTTACTTTATTGGTTAGAGAGAGAAGAAAACAAGATAAGGAAATTATTCAAAGCGGTATAGGTATACCTATAAAAGGTCAAGAATGGGAGATATTTAGTAAAGCTTTAACAACCAGTAAAAAAATATACAAAATGAAAAAAGAAGTTAAATATAATATGTTCCCACTTGAAGAAGTTGATGGATTAAAAGAGGATGAAAAATATATCCATATTTTTCTTATTAAAGTTGATGATAATCAACTTTTTAATGGATATTTATATAAAGATTTAATAAAAAAATATCTAGATTACAAAGAGGAATAATTTCATAAAAGTTATACTTTTCTTCATTAATATTTTTGAGAATTTTTCTAATTTTATTTTTTTATTTGCTTGGTTGAATTTGTCGGAGGATATATTTTGAAAGAAGATTACAAGACTAAAGCAAAAAGATTAGCAATACCTTTAGATATTGTTAAAATGCTCCCCCAAAAAACTTTATATTTAATAGAAAAAACACCTGAAATAATTGAAAAATATTGGGAATTAGCCATTTTTATAAAATATATTAGAGAAAAATATGAGTTAACAAAGGAGAATTTCAGTTCTTTCATTTTTTCATCTAAAAACATTACGCAAAAAGATAGAGAGTTATTAGTTGTATGGTTTTTCGCAAGATTTATTGCAGGATTACATGGTCAGACATTGCACTTTTCTTTAGCTTTGCCAAAACAAGATAAAGGCATTGATTGTTATATAAGAATAATTGATTTTAAAAATAAAAAACTAGCTGCTTTACCAATTCAGGTATGTGATGTTCCAATACAAACAGCCATATTAAGGAAATCGAAAATTGAAGAAATTATATTTTCTACATCATTAAAAGCAAAATCCAAGCCTATCGATTGTAAGGGCAGTATTCTATTATTACACTTATTAGGAAGCGGAGAGAATGGAGTAGTAACTATTGATCGATTTAAATTACGAGATTTGTTTGAGAAACAAAAATGGCCATATAGGAAAATAATATTTCAAATCGATACTCAATTAAGAAATGAATTTATTACATTATACTGCGAAAATAAAAATGAATATTTTCGAGGCGTCAGGGAAAATAAAAAATCAAAAATTATTCTAGGTAGAACAGTAGAAGATGAGATCAAATGTGGAGCATTATCTAGAAAACAAAGTAAAATAGAATTTTATATCTAAATATAATTAACGAAATTTATATTTTATAATTAAGATATGAAATTCTTAATTTTCCGTGCTTTATTCTGTATATATGAATTCTGAGCTTGTCCCATAAAAGCACGCTTTCAGACACCAACCCGGGGAGCCGGGTAAGATTCGAACCTAGAGATAATTATTCTAATTATTAAAATTTATATATTATTAAATAAAGAAATTCTCCAAAAATATAGTGGAATTGCTAAATTGTATTTTTAACCAGGAATTGAGTGCTATACAAACTTGTACTACATTTCGAGCACTATTCGAAAAATCTTATATACTGCTTTATTTAGGAAGCCAGAGAATAACAAATATTTACTACTCTTTCTAACCTCCGATAAACTTTTACAGTTCCATCGCTTATACAAAAGTTATGAAAATTGTCTAATAGCCTCCGATAGAAACCTTAATCAACTCCCTCATCTTACAGATTTTTTGCATATTTTCAATAATTTGGTTACAATTAGAACATAAAAGCAGACAGAAAAATCCATCGATAAACAATTGGAAAATAATTTCATAAGGAGGATATTAAAATGAAATTAAAAGGAAAGAAAATTGCAATTTTAGTTGAAGATTCATACGAAGATTTAGAATTGTGGTATCCCTATTATCGGTTATTGGAAGAAGGTGCCGATGTGAAACTCATTGGGCCGGAAGCCAAGGTATATCAAAGTAAACACGGATATCCGGCTGAAGCTAATTTATCTGCAGCAGAGGCGAAAGCCGATGATTTTCAGGGAATCATAGTCCCCGGAGGTTATGCTCCTGACAAATTACGCCGTTATCCGAAAATCCTTGACCTGGTTCGGGAAGTTTTTGAAAATGGTGGCATAGTAGCCTCTATCTGCCATGGTCCCTGGGTCCTTATCTCGACGAATATTCTGAAGGGTAAAAAAACCACAGGTTTTAACTCCATTAAGGATGACCTGGTCAATGCCGGAGCAATTTATCTGGATAAAGAAGTCGTAGTGGATAATAATTTAATTACTTCCAGAACACCTCAAGACCTTCCGGCATTTCTTCCGGCTATCATTGAAGGTTTGCAAAATAAATAGAATATTTAAAGGAGAGAAATAATGAGGATATTTGGCGGAGTTTTTATGGGAATTGTATTTTTAACAGTAGGTATCATTTTACTTCTGAATACTTTTTTTAATTTCAATATTAATGTATTTAAGTTAACAATAGGAATTCTTATTGTCTTGTACGGAGTATTTATCCTTTTTAATGGTTTTGGTTTTCAAGATAGCGGAAACATTGTCTTTAGAGAAGGAATCATCAGGGTTTCGGAAGTTCAAGACGAATATAATATTATATTTTCTTCGGGAACGGTCGATCTATCAAAAGTAAAGATAGAAGGTGAGGTAAAGAAAATAGAAGTTAATACCATATTCGCAGAGGGAAAAGTTATCCTTAATCCTGATGTGCCAACATTGATTAGAGCGAGTTCTGCCTTTGGCGAATTGGAATTACCGGATAGATCATCAGTGATATTTAGTTCCCAGAAATACAGAATAGGTGATATCAGCGCTGATCAAGGATATTTAGAAATTAAAGCAAGTGCAGTATTTGGTAGGCTAAAATTTATCACTACTCCTTAATTTTTGTAGTTTCCCCCGGAAAGAAAAAAGGGGACAGGTTACTTTTTTATAGAGCATTAAAAGTAAGAAAATGTAAAAAGTAGTCTGTCCCCTTTTTTTGCATTTAGATTTATCCTTCTTATTTTCACTGATTTTTTTTCTATTTCCTTAACCAAATACGCGATACCTAATAGACAATACATATTTATTCTGATTCTTGTTTTTTATTCTCTTTACGAGATACGATTCACCAGATACGAGATACGAATTAGATTTGACAGGAAATAAAAAATATGTTATATATAGACTGACGGTCAGTCAGAAAATAAAAGGTGAAATAATTATGGCGAGAATCATCAAAAAATATGATGAACGTAGAACAGAATTTCTCAATACAGCACAAGAATTATTTTTTACCAGGGGATATGAACAAACTTCAGTTGAAGCCATTATTAAAGAAATGAAATTGTCTAAAGGCACTTTTTATTATTACTTTAAATCTAAAGAAGAATTATTGGATGCATTGGTTGAAAGATTAAGTGAAAAGATCTTAGAAGAAGTCAAAAAAATTGTGGATAGAGAAGATTTAAATGCGATTACCAAGCTAAATAGGGCTTATGCTGTTACTAGAAGTGTAAAATTAGAAAATTTAGAATTATTAAAAGTATTGCTAAAAGTGATTTATGATGATAAAAATATATTATTTAGATTTAAAATATATAGAGGTAGTATAGAAATATTGGCACCTGAATTTAGCAAAATTATCAAACAGGGCATAAAAGAAAAAGTATTCAATACACCCTACCCGGAAGAAGCTGCCAGTTTGATTTTTGAAGTAGCTAATACGTTTAGCGAAAGGATTCCTAAACTTTTATTAGGAAGTGATAAAAATCCAAAAAATCTGGATAAAGCTGAAAAAGAATTCAGGATATATGAAAATGCCATAGAAAGAATTATTGGTGCCGAAGAAGGAACGGTTAAAATTGTCAATCGAAATATTTTAAAATATTTTCATGAAAAAATAAATCATTAAAAAGATTAAAAAATATCAAGATTTTTAATGTAAATTGTAGGAGCAAAAAATGTTTAGCATCAAACTTGGCCTAAAAAATTTAACCCGTAATAAAAGAAGGAATGCCATCACTATTTTAGTGATTGCTTTTGCATTTTTTATTTACTTATTTTTAGATTCGGTAATGGTCGGTATGGAAGAAATAGCCTTTGATAATATAAAAGATTTTGAAACCGGGGATATTCAAATTGCCTATCCTGAATATTGGGAAGACAGAGAAAAGCTGCCTTTGGAAAATTTAATTTATTTGAATCAGGAGATAGAAGACAGTATAAAAAATAGGGATGGTCAATTGGACATCTCTCCCGAGCTTAGATTTAAAGCCAACCTGAATAACGGGATTGATGAAACAGAGGTCATAGGTCTGGGTATCTTACCGGAGAAATATAATGCAGTCTATAGCACGCAAGAGTATCTGATTGACGGTTCAGGCTTTTCTTTAGGAGAATCCAAAGCAGTCATAGGTAAAAAATTGGCTGAGCTGATGGATTTGAAAGTCAATGATTATATTACCCTTTTGGTCAGAACCAAAGAAGAGACTTTTAATACCATTGATTTAGAAATTGGGGGATTGATAAATACGCCTGATCCGTTGATTAATAATGGGATTGTTTTTGTTCCTTTGGATATTGCCCGGAAGGCCTTGAATGTGGAAAATGGTGTGAGCATGATGACCATTAAAACAATTAAGGGGGAAAAAATTGACCCTATTATAGAGGAAATCAATCAAAATTTTCAGAAGAAAAACTTGAGTATCAAAGCCTACTCCTGGCGGGAGTCTGCGAAGACGGTTATTGCTGTCGGTGCTGCTCAAGAAGCGGAAACCGCTATTGTTTTAACCGTTATTTTAATGATAGGCATGATAGGAATTATTAATAATGTTATTCTGTCTGCCCTGGAGAGGACCAGGGAGATTGGCATGATGAAAGCATTGGGAATGAGAGAGTGGGAAATTGTCTCGGTATTTATGGTAGAGGCAACCGGTTTAGGCATCATCGGAGGATTGGCCGGCTGCTTATTGGGAGCAATAGGAGTAGGGTGTATGGTTAAATTTGGATATGATTTAAGTTATATAGGTGGAGATATGTCTTTGTATGGTATTCCGGTTATCGATAAAATCTATGGGGTCTGGAATTTACCTTCTTTTGTTTTTATCTTCTTTTTGGGATTAATATTTGCTTTATTTTCCAGCATGATTCCTGCATACTGGGCAGCCCATAAAGACCCGGTAAAAGCAATTTATCATCGATAGGTGAAAAAAATTGAAATATAGTATAAAATAATCAAAGAGAATTAACTTAAATGTATTCACTGGATAAGTCATTAAAACATAAAAAGGAATCATTAATATAATCGAATTTAGTCAAGGAGGAAAATTAAATGTCTTTACTCGAACTAAAAGGAGTTAAAAAAATTTATCAACAGGGGAAAATAGAAGTACCTGCTTTGCGAGGAGTAGATTTAAAAGTAGAACAAGGTGAATTTTCAACCATTTTTGGACCTTCCGGTTCAGGAAAAACTACGCTTCTCAACATGATAGGTTGTTTGGATACACCTACAGAGGGGGAAATTCGTCTAAACGGAAATAAGGTAAGCGATCTTTCCAGGAAAGCCCTTGCCATGACCAGAAGGTTCAATATCGGATTTGTCTTCCAAAGTTATAACTTGATTCCGGTATTGACCGCCTATGAAAATGTAGAATTCGCCATCCGATTAATTGACCATACCTCAGATTTACAAATCAAAGAAAAAGTATTAAAAATATTGGACGAAGTAGGACTTAAGGGATTGGAAAATCGAAGACCCAATGAACTTTCCGGTGGAGAGAAGCAAAGAGTGGCCATTGCCCGAGCTTTAGTCAAAGAACCCAAACTCGTTTTAGCCGATGAACCTACTGCAAATTTGGATTCTAAAAATGCGACCGATGTAGTAAAGATTATGGTAAAGATGAATAAAGAATTAGGCACTACTTTTATCTTTTCTACCCATGACCCGATGGTCATGGAATACGCTCATAGATATATCAATCTCAAGGATGGCATGATTTCTGCTGATGAAAGGAGGGGGTAAAAGGTGTTTAGTTTTAAACTCGGCTTGAAAAATTTAACCCGTCAAAAGAGGAGAAATATCATTACAATATTTGTGATTGCCTTTGCATTTTTCGGGTATTTATTTATGGATTCTGTTATGGGCGGCATGGAAGAAATGTCTTTTAGTAATATCAAGAATTATGATACAGGAAATATTCAGGTGATGCATCCTGAATACTGGGAAGACAGAGAAAAGCTGCCTTTGGAAAATTTAATCTATTTAAATCAGGATACGATAGACAGTATAAAAAATATGGATGGGGTAATAGGAGTATCTCCTGAACTAAGATTTCAGGCCAACCTGAATAATGGGATTGATGAAACAGTCGTCCTAGGTTTAGGTATCTCTCCAGAGCAATATAGTGAAGTTTTTGATACGAAAAATTATATCACTGAAGGTTCGATGTTTGCTCCGGGTGAATCAAAAGCGGTCATTGGAGTAAGATTAGCTGAATTGATGGATTTAAAAGTTAATGATTATATAACACTTCTTATTAGGACGAAAGAAGATACCTTTAATACCATTGATGTGGAAATTTCAGGTTTGTTAAATTCACCCAATCCGATGATTAATAATGGGATTGTTTTTGTTCCTTTAGATATTGCCCAGCAAGCATTAAACATAGGTAACGGGGTGAGTCTATTTGCCTTGAAAACAGCTTCCGGAAATGAGGATAAAATCACTAAAGCATTGATGAATAGTTTTAAAGAAAAAAACCTGGATTTAAAAGCATATTCCTGGAGAGAATCCGCTGCATCAGTCATCGCTTTAAGCGCTGCCAAGAAGGGCGGAGCTGCGACTATCCTGTCAGTCGTTCTGCTTATTGGTATGATAGGGATTATTAATAATGTTATTCTGTCTGCCCTGGAAAGAACGGGTGAAATCGGTATGATGAAAGCTTTAGGAATGAGGGAGTGGGAGATTGTTTTTGTCTTTATGGTAGAGGCAACCGGCATAGGCATCCTGGGTGGATTAGCCGGATGTTTGATTGGATTTGCCGGCATAAGCTATATGGCAAAATATGGTTTTGATTTGAGCTATATGGGTGGAGATATGTCTGAATTCGGCATTCCCATTCTCGATAAAATCTATGGAACCTGGAATATTCCCGCTTTCGGTTTCTTATTTATTTTAAGCGTTATGGTTGCACTGTTATCCAGTATAATGCCGGCATATTGGGCAGCACATAAAGATCCGGTAAAAGCAATCTACCATCGATAAGGAGGTAAAATATGAAATTTTTATGGAATTTAGCGAAAAAAAACTTAGCGAGATCCAGGATTAGAACATCGATATCTGCCATTGCTATCGCGGTTGCTATTATTGCCGTGGTCTTTGCCCGGGGGTTAATCAACGGAATGATAGAATCTACTTTTGAAAATCATATCAATTATACTGCCGGTCACATACGGATTATCGATGAGGAATATAAATTAAAACAACGTCTGTTATCTTTAAATTATACCCTGGATGGGTTTAACGGTAAAGGCTACGAAAATATGAGTGAAAAATTAAAGTCAGTGGAAGGAGTGGAACAGGTTGTTCCGCGCCTTAAGTTCGGAGCTGTGGTCAGTATGGAGGATGAATTAGTAGGCATGATGGGCTGGGGAGTTGACCCTGCTGAAGAAATAGCTTTTACCGAAATAGATAAAAAAATAGTCGAGGGAAGAATGGTTGAGCTGGGGAGTAGAGAAATCGTGATGGGGGCCGGATTGCTGGAAAAAATAGACCGTGGAGTCGGCGATAAAGTGACTATTTTATATTCAACCCCTTTTGGTTCCTTTAAAGGTTCTACTTTCCTGATTGTTGGGAAGATTAGCAGTTCCATAAAGGTGCTGGATGATACTATTTTTTATCTTCCCTTGGACCAGGCTCAGAGGATTTTAGAGATGCCAGGCGAGGTGACAGAATTACTTTTAATTACTCCGGACCCATATAAAGCATCTTTGGTTTTGCCCGGTCTTAATGAACTGTTTTCCCGGGAAGGTGAATCCGGAAAATATATCATGCAGGTTTGGAATAGGGATTATGACCTTATTTCTCTATTTAATATAGTGACTAAAATATATAACTTTGTCTATATTTTTATCATCATGTTAGCTTGTTTCGTATTGGTGAACACCTTGATAATGATTGTCAATGAACGTACCCGTGAAATAGGGATGATGAGTGCCCTGGGTTTAAGCAGCAGAGAAATATTGGTTCTCTTTACCATGGAAGGAGCCATTATAGGTGTTATCGGTAGTACTATCGGTACTGTATTGGGAGGCATTCTCACCAAATATTTTTCTATTGTCGGTATTGACTATACTGCTTCCATGGAAGGAATGTCCGGTGGAGACTTTTTGCTGGAGCCAATTTTCTATACCGTCTTTAGTGTGGAGAATCTTATTTATAGCTTTGTATTAGGGATACTCGTGGTGACGATTGCCTGTGTCATTCCGGCGAGAAAAGCCGCTAAACTTGAGCCTACCGAAGCGCTGAGGCAAATATAACAAAACAAGTGACGAGTAATGAGTGATAAGTAATATGTAGGGGCAGACCTTGTGTCTGCCCATAGAAAAAAACATAAAAAAAATTTTTATTGTTTCGATGTAGAGGCTCGATTCATTGAGCCCGCTAAAGACGGGTCGGATAAATCCGATCCCTACAATAACTCAATAAAAGATAGGACAAGCATATTGTCCTCCATACTACTTTCCTCCCCCTTGAGGGGGGAGGATTAAGGTGGGGGTGAAAAAACGAAAGGAGAGTTAAAAATGCAAAAAATTAAAGGGCTATTACTTACAGGAATAGTAATATCGATATTGCTATCAAGCTTAATCATAACAATTGCTGCAGAAATGACTGCCGAGGAAATTATCAATAAGAGAGATGATAATGAATATTTTGATACAGCTCAAATGGAAGCAGAAATGATTATTGTCAGTGGTAGCAGAAAAATAACCAAAACGATGGTTGCTTTAACCGATAAAAAAAATTCTTTAGCTGAATTTACCAATTCACAGGATAGAGGAACAAAATTCCTAAAGAGAGAAGATGATTTATGGATGTTTTTTCCTGATGCGGAGGAAATCATTAAAATATCCGGTCATATGCTTAACCAGGGGATGATGGGGAGTGATTTTTCCTATCAGGATGTTATGGAATCAGATAAATTAACCGATTTATATGATTTTAAAATCATTAGGGAAGAAGAGCTGGATGGACGTCCCTGTTATGTATTGGAAGGTATTGCCAGAGAAGGGGTAAAAGTGTCCTACTACCGCCGTGTATCCTGGATAGAAAAAGAAAGATTTATCGGTTTAAAAGAAGAATTATATGCACAAAGCGGTCGTATATTAAAAGAAACTAAAGTCAACAAAATAGAAGAGATCGAAGGACGCTTGATTGCTGTGGATTCAGTAATGGAAAACAAGCTAAGAAAAGATACTTATACCCAATTTATAATAACTCAGATCAGTTTTAATCCGGAAATTCCCGAAGAAACATTTTCTTTACAGAATTTAAGATAAACATAATAAAACAAGTGATAAGTAATGAGTGATAAGTAACAAAACAAGTAACAAATAATCAATAATGAGCGATATGTAGGAGCAGACTTTGTGTCTGCCCACAGAAAAGCATAAAGCGTAAAAAATGTTACAATTCACTTAGAGGTAATTAAAAAATTAACAAGGAGCAAACATTAAGAGTGAAAAGAT
>Ga0268279_1001076_pt1 | contig 15920 bp, 16 predicted proteins | sample saktaG_6_FD_190142 | JGI IMG/M metagenome (GOLD analysis project Ga0268279, IMG submission 190142) | Saline water microbial communities from Sakinaw Lake, British Columbia, Canada - sak_2010_1_5_80m | ecosystem: Environmental > Aquatic > Non-marine Saline and Alkaline > Saline ...
CAGCGTTTATAGGCATTGCTATTATATTTGCTTCATATCTTGTATCAAAAACCATTAATCCTCAATTAGTCACATCAAATATCGGACTGCCAACAATAGCAGGAATCACCTTATATGAAAATAACGATTGTAATGAAGATTCAGGAGAAAACGTTAGTTTTACTACTAGCAGTCATGATATAGGGTTTGACGCAGGAAGTTTAAAATTCGCGGACTATAACTCAACAAGCTTTGAAGTAAAGCTTTTTCATGGTGTAGAATATGAAGGAAGCGGAGAGGAGGTCTTGCGAGTTGTCTTAATCTTAGCGGCATTGCTGGTGTTACTTTTACTTCTGCTCGCTCTGTCCAATTTTTATGGCAAGAGCCAGGAATATATCTTTGTGCTGGTGGTATTTATAATAGTAAAAATGAATGCCAAGGAACTGAAAAATATTTGCCATTCAGCACTGGCTTATTGGACCCTGAATTTGATAATAATGTCCAAGGAATTAGATTTAGAAGCGCCACAGCAACCCTGTCAGCAAACGATGAAGGAGATTGTCAAAATAAATGTGAAGAAAACCATGGTGGAATAGCAACTTGGGTTGATATTGCCAGAGAATGTTTCTGCACTACTTCTCAATACGGAGCAATCCTTCATAAAGACGCGGGCTATAAAGGAGAAGCTAGTATTATTACTACTGATATTCCAGATTTAAGTGGTGAATTGGTAGAATATGAGACATCCTCAATAACAACTTTTCTTCAAGGAGGTCCAGTAAACACAGCTGACCTTGAGAATATCAAGTTATGTAAAGGGACTGATGGCAGTGGTGTTTGCCTTACTTCTACTGAATTAGCGTCAGAAATGTCAAGTTTGCCTTCACCAAGTGTGTGGGACGATAAAATTGAATCAATTGTTATCAACGGCAACTACTTAGTTGCTTTATTTGAACGCGTTGATTATAAGGGTAAATGTCAGGGCTTTTTTGATAGCAATAATGACTTCGGTGACGACCCTATTGGCAGATGCGGTTGTATAGTAGGAAACTGGGGTTGCCATAGTTGTGTATCTTCATATAAAATTATTCCTCTAGCGGGAAGTGAAAACTAAGCCTCAATAAAAGATCAAAGTATAGAAGTATGGTGGAAATCAAATTTCCACCATAAATAAGTCCCACATGCAAAAAAGTTTACCAGCGGTCCAACCGCTGGTAAATTAGTTTCAATGGAAATGTAAATTAGAGCTATAAAGTAGGAGTGGCAGGCCTTACAACCACACACCTCTGCGGTTCTCTCCCCACACTCTCTGTGCTCACATCCTCTCGTTCCGCTAACTCCATATGAATAACTCTTCTTTCAAAAGAGTTCATTGGTTCTAATGCTTGTTCTTCCCCAGACAATGCCACATCATTTGCTGTCTCTATTGCCATTTCTCTTAAATATCTGCTTTTATTCTTCCTATATTCATTAATATCAATATTAAGATAAAAATGTTCTTTTGTTTTCTTATAAAGAATCGCTCTAAGAAGATGTTGAATATCAGACAATGTTTTACCTTTTTGTCCGATTAAAACTCTTGGTTCTTCTGTTTTTAAATTTACATTTAAAACCTCATTATCAAAAGAAATATCTATCTGAACATCAAAGTCCATTTTTTCAAAAAACACCTTAATCTCTTGTTCAATTTTCTTCGGTTTTTTTTTCCTGAACATATTTGGTTTGAATAATGGTGATAATGGAACTCACAATCAAATAAAGCGATACAGCTGAACAAACTTTCAATAAAATTAAGAATGTGAAAACAGGCAGAAAATAGTTCATTTGTTTTTGAAAAGATTTTGAAAAACTATTTGCAGTTGTTTTTTTTGACTTTTTCGGCTTAGTTGGCTGCATCATCTTTGTTTGCAGGAAAAGGGTTACTCCGGCAAGCAGAGCAAGCAGGATATTCGGCAAAGCAAGATTTATTGTCAGGAAATAAGGGTTAATCGGACGCGGATCTACCATAAAACCCCAAAGTCCATTTAATCCATCAACTGAAAAAAATGTGTAAAAAACACGATAAAGCGCAAATAAGATAGGAAGCTGTACTAATAGCAGCAAAAACCCTGAAAAAGGATTAATGTTCGCCTCCTTGTAAATACGCGTTGTTTCTAACATTAATTTTTCTTTATCATCTTTGAACTTTTCCTTAATCTCCTGCAGTTTAGGTTCTAATTTTGAAAATATCTTCTGTGTTCTCAATCCATGTTTGTTTAGAGGATAAAGAAGAATTTTAATTAAAATAGTAAGAGCAATTATTGCAACTCCAAAACTCTTCCCAGGTAGATATTGATAAATCAAGACCAAAACGTTCAAAATTGGATAATAAAATATTGTGTTAAAAATGTTCATTATTTATTTAATTACTAACGATTTCTAATTTTTCTAAGGCAATGTCTATCATTGTCGCCATTTCGTCAAAACTCTTTTGCTCTAAACCAGGAACAGCGGACAACACAACATCAACCCCCTTTTTAATACCAGATAATCTTTTTCTTATAATCTCTCTCATTCTTCTTTTTATCCTGTTTCTGACTACTGCTTTTTTAGAAACTTTTTTAGGAACAACAAAACCAAATCGTGAAACATCTTTGTTATTTTTTTCTACCCTTAAAAAAACAAGGTCTTGTTTACAATATTTTCCTTGCTTAAAGACCCGTTCAAAATCTCTTTGTTTTATAAGCCGATTTTCTTTTGTGAGCATTCCAAAAAAAATGATTTAAGATTAAGCGCTAAGTTTTTTTCTTTTTTTCGCTCTTCTCCTATTCAAAACCTTACGACCGCCTTTGCTTTCCATTTTTTTCAAAAAGCCATGCGTTCTCTTTCTTTTTAGTTTTTTTGGTTTAGGAATTTTCATAATCAAAGTCAAAATTATTGTCTTTTATTACCTTATCAAAAAATATCTTTTAAAACAAGTTGTTATACTCTAAAAAACTATTAGGTTTTAGTAATATGTTCCACAGCTTTTCCACATGTTTTAAACTTTTTCGGACATCTCAACCCAATATTCATGACATTGACAGTTATGATATGATATAATCAAAATCAAGAATAAATGTTTAAGTTAAAATTCAATGGTAAAAGCAGTTAAAAATAAAACAGACCTTTGGCAAACAGTGCTAGCTCAAATAGAATTGGACGTTTCTCCTGTTAATTTTGGAACATGGTTTAAGAACACTGAAATAATCTCTCAAAACAATGAAGAAATAGTGATTTCTGTGCCCAATTCATTTGCCAAGGAGTGGCTGGAAAATAAATATAAGAAAAACATTTTAAAAATTCTTCGAAATCAGGAAACAAGCGTTAAAAAAATAAACTTCGCTATTGTCAGAAATACGCGCGTGATAAGACCGCCTACCACGACAAAAAAAGAAAATATAAGTCAGCCAAGATTTGATGTTTTTGAAAGGAACGAAAAAACTGGACTTAATAAGCGATACACTTTTGATAATTTTATTGTGGGTGGATTTAATGAATTAGCCCACGCCGCTGCTATTGCTATTTGTGATAAGCCCGGCGTACTTTACAATCCGCTTTTTGTCTACGGCAAGGTTGGGTTGGGAAAAACACATCTTCTTCAGGCGGCAGGAAACGAGATTATTAAAAAATCTCCTCAAAAAAGGATTAAATATGTTCCAGCTGAAAGATTGATTTCAGAGATTATTATGTCAATTAGAAATGGGAATATTGAGAATGTTAAAAATACTTATAGAGAGGTAGATGTTTTGATTATCGATGACATCCAATTTCTAACGCGCAAAGAAAAAACACAAGAAGAATTTTTTCACATATTTAACGCTCTTTATCAAAAAAACAAACAGATTATTCTTTCTTCTGACAGGCCGCCAAAAGCTATTGCTTCTCTTATGCAACGCTTAAGATCAAGATTTGAAGGTGGAATGACAGCAGATATAGGGCTTCCTGATTTAGAAACCAGAATAGCTATTTTAAAAAGTAAAGCTCAAGACCAAAGTTCAAACCTTTTTTTAGATTTTTCAGAAGAAATATACAACTATTTGGCAGAAAATATTCCCACAAATATCAGAGAATTAGAAGGAGCGCTTAATCGTATTACTCTTTATGGAAACACTCATGAAAATAAGAAAATTTCTCTTAAAAAAGTTGAGTTTTTGACCGAAGAATTTGTTTCTTCATCAACTCAAAAAGTTACCCCAAAAGGAATTATCCAAGCAGTGGCAGATTTTTATGATATTGGAAAAGCCGATCTCTTTTCTTCTTCAAGAAGAAAAGAAATTGTCAGACCCAGGCAGATAGCTATGTATCTTTTAAGAGTAAGACTAAAAAGTTCTTATCCATTTATAGCAAGAAAGTTCAGAGGAAAAGACCATACTACTGCTATTTATTCCTGTCGTAAGATTTTAAAAGAAATAGAAACCAATGAAGAATTAAAAAGAGATATTGGAATTATTCAGATGCGATTCACAAATATTTAGCTATTTAATAATGTTAAGAAACTGTTAAAAACGTATTGAAAAACAATGTTAAAAAAATAAGAATAACTTGTTTAAAAAAAGCATACTTTCTGAAACAGCTATTTATCAACATTGTTTTTCAGGGTTTTTCCACCACACTTTTCCCTCTTAAAAAATAATTTTTAAACGTATAGCTAAAAGTTTTCCACAAAAGCAACAACAACAAAATATTATTAATAAATTATTAAAGTTATTATAGATATATGAAATTTTCTATCCTTCAGGCCAAACTAAAACAAGCGCTTAACGCTATTGAAAAAATTGCTTTAAAAACCCCTTCACTGCCTATTTTGAGTAATGTTCTTTTAGAAGCAGAAGAAAATTGTTTAAAATTATCGGCTACTAATCTGGAAACAGGAATTAACTTCTGGTTAAGAGCTAAGGTTGAAAAACAAGGAAAAATTGCTATTCCTGCGCATGTTTTTTCTAGTTTTATTAATTTTCTACCACCTGTTCCTATTAATTTTGAAGAAAAACAAGGGCACCTTCATATCCAGTGCGGAAAAGCGAATACAAAAATTAATAGCGTTAATGTGGAAGATTTTCCTATTATTCCGCAAGTAGAAAAATCATCAAAGGTTTCCATAAAAAGTTTTCCTTTATATCAGGGATTATCTCAAATTGTTAATATCGCTTCTCTTTCAAACATTAAACCAGAAATATCTGGAATTTTTTGGAATTTTGAAAAAAAACATTTAACAATGACTGCAACAGATTCTTTTAGATTAGGAGAGAAAAAAATAGAATTAGAAGAAGTGGATTCAAATTTGCCAAGTTCTTCTTTTATACTCTTGCGTCAATCCGCCTCTTTATTAACCAGTATTTTTGGGGAAAAAGACACTAATCTTGATATCTATATTTCGCCTAATTTAGTAATGTTTGAAAGTTTGACACAGGATGAGGAATATCCTAAAGTTCAATTTGTTTCCAAACTTATTGAAGGAGACTATCCTCAATATCAAGAAATTATCCCCTCTTCTTTTAAAACAGAAGTTATTATTGATAAAAAAGAGTTTTTACTTCAATTAAAAAGAGCAAGTATTTTTGCAAGTAGAATAAATGAGGTGAATATAATACTTGAACCGCAAAAAGGAGAAATAAGCATTTTATGTCAAAACCCTGAATTAGGTGAATATTCTTCTTCTTTTTCAGGAGATATTAATGGTGAAAAGTGTGATATTTCTTTTAACTATAAATTTCTTCTTGATGGACTATTGAATATAAATGGAGAAAAAATCTTTTTTGGCATTTCTAAAAGTAAAGAACAGGAACAAGGTCCTGCTCTTTTAAGAGCAATTAAAGATAAAACTTATCTTTATGTAGTAATGCCTATTCAACCAGCATAGTAAAGTATATTATCTATCAAGAACTGATTGAAAAAAATCTCTCCATATCGGCGTTGCCAAAACAACTCCTGGCTGATTATAACTTGAAGAGTTATCGTTGTTGCCCACCCAAACGCCAACAACAATATCTTTATTAAATCCAATAGTCCAAGCATCGTTATAAAATTGAGTAGTTCCTGTTTTTACAGAGATATTATCATTGATATAAAGAGAAGAGTTAGCGCCAAATATTGGCGTTCTTGCTGTATTATCGGATAAAATACTACTAATAAGCTCAGCTGTTTCAGAACTTATAACTCGTTTAGGGTCAGGTTGATGATATTCAATAATTCGTCCATAATTGTCCTCAATTTTTAATACAGACGTTATCTTTTTTGTTAACCCTTGACTTGCGAAAACACTATAGGCAGAGACCATATCTAAAAGAGTTACCTCTCCCCCTCCAAGCACTAATGCCGGGCCATAATATTCCGCTTCCCTAAGGGTGCTAATCCCCATTTTTTTAGCTGTTTCCACGCTATTTGAAATTCCAGCAAGGTTAACTAAAACCTTTACCGATGGAACGTTTAAGGATTGGGCTAACGCGCTTCTAAGCGTAACAGCTCCGCGGAAATAGCCGTCATAATTTTGAGGAATATATGGCTTCCCGCCCCATATGCCAAAATTTGTTTCTTCGTCAATAACAATATAGTTATCAGAATACCCGTTTTCAAAAGCAGTTGCGTAGACAAATGGTTTAAATGCGGAACCTGGCTGGCGCAATCCCATTGTAGCTACATTAAACTGCGCTTCAAACAAACAATTTTCGCCGGGGGTGCATCCAGGTGGTTCTGATTCGGCAAAATAATCTTTATCTTTATTCCCTACCATAGATAGTATTTCACCTGTCTTAGGATCTATGGCAACCAAAGCGGCGTTAAACGCTCTGAAAGATTGATTTCTTTCAGCGCCCTCTGTAACGCTTTCTTCTGCTCTTTTTTGCAGTTCAATGTCTAATGTTGTATAAACAGTTAACCCCTTTGTTTTTAAGTATTCTTCACCGTATTTTTCTATTAAATATTTTTTAACATAAATAACAAAATGAGGAGCGATAATTGGTGTACTTGGTTTAGCAAATGTTAGCTCTTCTTTTTTTGTGTTTTCCGCCTCTTCTTTGCTGATATAGTTTTCTTCAGCCATTCTGTCTAATATATAGTCCTTTCTTGCCAATAATTCATCTACATGCTGCCCATATGGCGAAAGATAACTTGGTGCTTGGACTAAGCTTGCTAAAATTGCTGACTCAGCTAAACTAAGTTCTTCTACTTTTTTAGAAAAAAATGTTTGGCTTGCTGCTTGGATGCCATAAGCGTTTGACCCAAAGGGCACTTGATTAAGATACCATTCCAATATCTGGTCTTTGGAATAGCGAAAATCAAGCTCAATACTAAGAATAATCTCTCTTACTTTTCTTTCAATTGTTTTTTCGGGGCTAAGAAAAGTATTTCTAATAAGCTGTTGAGGTATAGTAGATCCACCCTGCGCTTTTTTTCCAAGCTTGAAATTGGCTAAAACTGCTCTTATAATACCCTCGATATCAATGCCAAAGTGGCGGTAAAACTTTTTATCTTCCCCTGCTATTATCGCTTTTTGCAGATAATCAGGAATTTTCTCTAAAAAAACAATTTCTCGTTTTTCTTCTCCAAAAACAGTGTAAAGCAATGTTTCACCAGTTCTATCCATTATTTTCGTTGGCTGGGAAATTCGCCTTTCAGTGAATTTTTCAGGCCTTGGCAAATCACTGCTATAATAGAGGAGTAGTAAAAGAAAGACTATTAAGCCGCTCAAAAACCCGAAAGCACAGAAATTGAGTAAAAATCTTTGTGTTTTAGAAAGTTTAATTTTTTTCCTTTTTCTTTTTTCCATAACTATATTATGTGTTTAGCATAACTTGTTTTTCTATTGAAAAGCAATTTTTAATCTGATAACATTAGAAACAAATAATACTTATTAAATAGTTATTTCATGTCAGGCCACTCTCATTTTAGTAAAATCAAACATCAAAAAGGAGCTGCTGATGTTGAAAGAGGAAAAATCTTTTCTAAGATTGTTAATTTAATTACTATAGCTGTGCGCGAAGGAGGAAACATAGATGAGAACCTAAAACTTAAGGCTGGTATTAGAAAGGCCAAAGAAGCGAATATGCCGGCATCTAATATAGAAAGGGCGATTAAACGCGGCACAGGAGAATTAGAAGGCATGAGACTTGAAGAGATTTTATTTGAAGCATACGGACCAGGTAATGTTGCTTTTATTATTGAAACAATTACTGATAATAGAAATAGAGCGGTGGCTGAGATTAAACAGATCTTAAGTAAGAATAATGGCAAATTAGCGACAGACGGCAGCGTTAAGTGGCTTTTTAAGAGAAAAGGAGTTGCAATTGTAAAATTAAATGAGCAGGAAGAATCCTTAAAAGACAAAGAGAAATTAGAATTAACCGCTATTGATGCCGGTGCTGATGATATTTTATGGGATGATGATGTTCTTCAGGTATATAGCAGTGTGGATGAATTAGAAAATATGAAACAAAAATTGGAAGGTAATGGGATTAAAATAGGTTCGACTGGGATTGATTGGTTGGCAAAAAATGAAATTTCGGTTTCAGAAGAAAAAAGAAAAGCAACTGAAAAGCTGTTTTTTGCTCTTGATGAAACTGACTTTGTCCAAGATATATATTCTAATTTGGCTTCTTAATTATATTAAAAATGATTTTTCTTGGCATAGATCCAGGCACGGCTGTGACTGGCTATGGACTTATTAAAAAGAAAAACAAAGACATAGTCCTTTTGGATTATGGGGTTATTAGAACTGACCCAGTGTTTTCAAGTCCTGAAAGATTAAAGCAGCTCTATAATCAACTTTCTAAGATTGTTAAAAAATATCAACCAGATATTGCGGCAGTAGAAAAAATATATTTTTTTAAGAATTTTAAAACTGCTATTCCTGTAGCTCAAGCAAAAGGAGTAATTCTTTTAGCTCTTGTAAAAAAAGGGATTCCTATTTCAGAGTTTACGCCACTTCAAGTAAAAATGAACATTACAGGCTATGGCCGCGCCACCAAAACCCAAATGCAGAAAATGGTGCAAACTATTTTATCTTTAGAAGAAATTCCTAAGCCAGATGATGCGGCTGACGCCTTAGGGGTAGCTATTTCTTGCGCGCGCCTTTTTTAACAGCTTGACAATTTTTTTAAAAAAAATATAATTTTCAATAGCTCTTAAAAAGGTCGTTTGAAAGTTAAATATTGCGCAAGATTAGTTTTGCGTAAACAAAAACCATGATATTTAATGACGAAGAGATATTAGAAAAAGTTGCTTTAAAAGGAGAGTTCAGCAACTGGGATAATGAAAGTGACATAGAGGTTAATGAGGACAAAGAAGATAATGAATGGGATAATGATGAGGATCCAGAAGACAATGGAGACGACGATGATGATGAAGGCAGTGACGTGGGAAGTGGCGAAAGCGAGGATAGCGATTCTGATGATTGGTAATAATCCAAGAACTGGTTAATATGATATTAAAGCAAAAAGCCCTATATAGGGCTTTTTGCTTTTAAAGTTGATGATAGTTTAAATTCTGTTGAGCTTATGAAAGTTTTACAAAACTTTTTTTGCCTTTCTGGACTATCATATCCTTTTTAATTGTTATTTCTTCTTTCCAGTTATTTTGAACTTTGCCATCAATTTTAACGCTTTTTTGTAAGATTAATCTTTTTGCATCACTCTTTGAAGAAGCAAGTTTGGTTTTTACCATAATATCAAGAATAGACATTGATTTTCGTCCAACTTTTACAATAGGTATTTTACTTGGCAGTTCCTTTTTCTTGAAAACATGCTCAAACTCTTTTAAGGACTTTCTGGCAGTTGCTTTATTATAATTCATACTTACAATTTCAAAAGCAAGCTCTTTTTTTATTTTTATCGGATTAATTGTTTTTTGTTTTAATTTTTTAGCAAAAACTTTAATCTTTTCCATTGGCGCAAATGTCAAAAGCTCAAATCCAGGAATAATGGTTTCGTCAGGAAGGTTCATTATCTTGCCAAACATATCGTCAGGAAGGTTGTTGAGAAAAAGCGCATTGCCTGATGTTTTACCAACTTTTTTTCCTTTTTTATCAACCAAGAGCTTGGTTGTTAAAACGAATTTTTCTTTATTTTTCATAGATTTCATTAATGTTCTTCCGGCTAACATATTAAAGGTTTGGTCGCTTCCTCCTATCTCTAAATCAACATCCATTTTTACACAATCAATTGCTTGAGCAACCGGGTATAAGAACTCATGAAGATAAATGGGTTTTTTATCCTTTATTCGTTTTTGGAAAAAGTCCCTTTGAATCATTTGTTGGACAGTGAAATAAGAACTAATCTCTATTAATTCTTTAAAACTGATATTGTCCTGCCATTTGCTATTAAACTCAATTTTTACAGGGTTTTTCCCCGAAAAACTAAGAAATCTTGATACTTGGCTTTTCCAGTTCTTTGTGTTTTTTAAAACTTCTTTTCTGCTTAACTTCTGCCTTGCTGCTGATTTATCAGTTGGGTCTCCGATCATGCCGGTAAAGTCCCCAATTAAAAAGATAATCTGATGTCCAAGTTCTTGGAGTTGTCTAAGTTTTAAAATACCGACAAGATTGCCTAAATGCAGGTTTGGCATTGAAGGGTCAAATCCCTGGTATGCTTTGATTTTTTTATTTGATAAAAGTAACTTTTCTAATCTTTTCCTTGACGGCAAAATCTCAGCGACTCCCCTGTTCAAAAATTCTTCAATTTTTTCTTTTTTATTTTCCATGTTCTAATTTTAACAAAAATCTTTTAAAAATAGAAACGATTAACCCGAAAAAAACAGCGCTAACAATAGCTATTAAAAAAACTTTAGAAAAACTTTCAAGCCCTGTGTTGTTTGAAAAGTTTTTAGAGATGTTGTAGCTTCCTGCTAAAAATTCTTCTTTTCCAGCAATCAGGTTTTCGTTTTCTTCAGTATTTAGATTTGTAATTTCTTCTATTTTAGTTGTAAGGGCTTGTTTTTGAAAAACTATACCAGAACTATTTTCTTTATTAGGACTGCCATTTGGGGACTTGCTTGTCTGCCAACTATCTTTGGAATTTTCTATCTGTATTTTTCTTTCCATTGTTTGTTTTGTTCCATTATCTCCTGCAAACCAAGCATTGATATTGTCTATTCTATCAACAACATTGTTATCAGTATTAGTGAGTTTTAGATTTTCGCCTTTATTATTTAATGCTCCTGTGTATATTTGTCTGGCTGCTATATCTGGAAGAGTATCATCATTAGTTCTTTCTAAAATGAAAAAGCCATATGGCTCTATTTCTCCTTTTAATTTAATTGATGGAGTTCCATCCTCAGTTGTAATTTCCCATCCGTCTAAATTAACGATTTTATCTGTTTTGTTGTAAAGCTCAATCCATTCATCATTTGCTGAAGCCTCTGTTCCCATCCAAGCGATTTCATTAATAATGATTGTTTCCATTTTATATTTGTTTATCAGATAAGGCGTTTTTGTTTTCCATTGTATTTGATATTTAGGTGTCTATACGCAGCTTGTGTTGCGACTCTTCCTTGCCTTGTTCTTTCAATAAATCCTAATCGCATCAAGTATGGCTCATAAATATCCAATATGGTGTCTTGATCTTCCGCTCCTGCGGCGGAGATTGCCTGAAGTCCCACTGGTCCTCCTTGGAATTTCTCAATAATAATTTTTAAGATTTTTCTATCACTTGGTTCTAACCCCAATTCATCTATTTCAAGAAATCTTAACGCTGTTTTTGTTATTTTTTCATCAATAATTCCTTTGCCTTCTACTTGAGCCCAATCTCTTACTCTTTTTAAAAGTCGATTGGCAACTCGTGGAGTTCTTCTTGAACAATGACTGAGAATTTTAATTGCTTCTGGCTCAATTTTGACATTGAGCACATTGGCAGAACGTTTAATAATCTCTTCCACTTCCTCTTCCCCGTAAAAATCTAATTGAAATGTAGCGCCAAATCTATTTCTCAATGGCGCTGATAATGAGGCAACTTTAGTAGTTGCGCCTATTAATGTAAATCTTGGCAATTGCAGCTCCATTGTCTTTGCCATTGGACCCCTGCCTAATATAATGTTAAGCTTGTATTCTTCCATTGCAGGATACAAGAACTCCTCTATATTACTTTTAATGCGATGACATTCATCAATAAAAAGAACATCCCCTTCTGAAAGATTGGTCAAAACAGCTGCTAAGTCGCCAGCTCTTTCAATACTTGGTCCTGCAATAACTTTAAGGTTTGTGTCTAGTTCTTTTGCAATAAGATAAGAAAGAGTTGTTTTTCCTAAGCCCGAGTTTCCATAAAACAATAGATGTTCAAAGCACGGCTCTTTTCTTTTTTTTGCAGCATCAATAATTATTTTGATATTTTTCTTTATCCTTTTCTGTCCAATAAAGTCATCCCATTTCTGTGGCCGCAAAGTAGAATCTAAGACTTCATTTTCCTTAATGTCTTTATCAGTGGTAAGAGAGCTCTTTTCACTTGACAAATTTGTCATAATCTGTTATATTTATAGTGTAAAAATGGTTTTAGGGTTGGGGGACAAGAGCTTTTCGCAGAAGGGTAATTTGGTCTTTAAGACGAACGTATTCCTCGGAATGGTTCTGGTTTGGTGCTTATGCGCTTTATTATTTCCCCCAACCCTGAGGCCATTTTTTGTTTGTTTTATTCTCCGGTTATTCTTTCTATCTCTTCGAAAGTAGTGTGCCCTTCCAAAACTCTTATAAGTCCGTCTTGTTTAATAGTTGTCATTCCCATTTCTTTTGCCTTTTCCCTTATCTGGGCAACTGATGGTTTGGCAAAAATATATTTTTCAAATTCTTCATCTATGAGTAAAATCTCAAAAAGCCCTTTTCTACCTTTGTATCCAGTCATATTACATTCTGGACACCCTACTGCTTCTGGGATTTTGGTTTTACTATCTACTTTTATTATGTCTTTTAATTCTCTTTGAAATATTTCAAGTTGTTTTTCAGATATTGTTTTAAGTTTTTTGCATTTTGAACAAACCTTTCTGACTAGTCTTTGGGCTATAACCATATTTATTGCAGGGCCTATATTAGCTATGTCCGCGCCTAATGCTGTTAACCTGGCAACTACTCCTGCTGCATCATTTGTGTGCAGAGTAGTAAGCACCAAATGTCCAGTAAGCGCTGCTTGCAAAGCAGTATTAACTGTTTCTGTATCTCTTATTTCGCCGACTAAAATTATATCAGGGTCCTGGCGCATTATTGATTTAAGCCCTGAAGCAAAAGTATATCCTTTTTCTGGCTTTGTTTGAGTTTGTGAAATACCATTAATATGATATTCAATTGGGTCTTCAATTGTAATAATTTTTAATTCAGGTTTTTTTACTTTTTTACAAAAGGCGTAAAGAGTTGTTGTTTTTCCAGAGCCGGTTGGGCCTGTAACAACAATCATGCCGTGGGGCTGTTTGACTTGGTGCTCCACTATTTTTAGCAGATCCTTTCTAAGTCCTAATTCTTCGAGATCAATCAATACCTCAGGGTTAAGAACTCTCATTACAATGGACTCTCCATGCTCCGCTGGCAATGTCGAGGTTCTTATTTCTATGGCAAGGTTGCTGGATTTTTCAACAATAGAAAACCGACCGTCTTGAGGTCGGTTTTCTATATTGATCTTTATGCCTGATAAAAGTTTTATTCTTGAGTTTATTCTTTGATATAATTCTTTTTCAACAAAAAGAACATCCTGTAAAATACCGTCTAATCTTATTCTTATCCTTGCTTGTTTTTCTTCTGGTTCAATATGAATATCGGAGGCAGAGAGATTTATTGCTCCGCCAAAAATGATTGTAAATAAGTCGCTTAAAGACTCAACTGAATATTCATTGATTTTTTCAGCGTATTCAGAAATTGTGCCTATGCTCTTTTTAATTTCTTCGAATTGAGCCCCTATAATTTCTATTTGTCCTGTAATTCTTTTTGACATTTTCTTTTTTTTAAATATCTTGGTTTTTAGAATACCTTATATATATGACATTATCAAGCCATGGTTGAGGAATTGGAACTTTAAGAAATCAGAAGACTATTATGTTTAAGATTTTTAGTTTGGATATTTTTAAAATATAATTAATTAGCATGGCTAATTAGTATAATAAAAATAACAAACAAAAAAATGAGACAAGAGATTATTACAAACTCCGCAAAACAAACAAAAAAAATTGGAAATAAAATAGCAAGACAAATATTGCAACGTGGTCCATTAGATAGCGCTATAGTGCTTGCTTTGAATGGCGAATTAGGAAGTGGTAAAACAACTTTTGTTCAAGGATTTGCCGAAATACCATGTATCCGCAAGAAAGTTTTAAGCCCAACTTATGTTATTATGCGAAGATTCGAGATTCCTGATTATAGTGTTAAAAAAGAACCTAAGACATCTAAATGTTTCAAGAACCTTTATCATATTGATTGCTATCGCATTAAAAATCCAAAAGAGATTCTTGATTTAGGATTTGCGGATACCATAGAAAATCCAGAGAACATCATAATTATAGAGTGGGCTGAAAAGATAAAAAAAGTTCTGCCTAACAGCAATATCTTTTATTTGGACTTTAAATTTTTGGAGAAAAATAAGAGGAAAATTCATATTCCGGACATGTTGCGGATACAAGTATCCCCCTGTGGATAACTTGGCATTGACAGGAATTCTCAGTGTTATAAAATAAGGTAATCAGAAAAGAATAAAAAGATTTATCTGGAATAACGCAAAAGTGTTAAAAAAGAAAACCCTTCGAGTACCGCGTCTTGGCAAACAACGGTTTTTTCGTTGGGTTTTCTGTGTTCACTATATCTACTTTTCTGGGCTTGTCAAGTTGTAAGTAATCTTTTATGACAAAACGCAATTTTAAAAAAACTACAGATTTTATTACTCTAAAACAGGCAGAACAATACTGTTCTTATTCTGCTGATTATTTAAAATTAAGAGCGCGTAAGGGAAAATTGCAGGCAGTAAAAATGGGACGCACATGGGTGACTAAAAAAGAGTGGATTGAAAAATATATTCTTGATACAAAAGCTTACTGGGAGGCAAAGAAGAAAAAGACAAGTTTAAAAGAACAGGTTATCCAAAAACCGCAAAAACAGAGAAGGCAAAAAACACAAGAGCAAAAAACTTTTAGTATTCGCGTCCCCTCTGTCCAATTATCTCCTTCTCTCCGATTAATGTCAGGGATTATAATAGTAATGCTCTTGGGTATTAGTTTGATTTTTGGTAAACCATTTAATTTGGTAAAAGCTAAAGATTTTTTCCAGCCAACTTTTTCTAATATAACTAAGTCGTTGGAAAACACATCCACTTTATTAAAAGAACAAGGTGGCTTTTTAAGTGCAAGTTTAGAAACAGTAGGAGAGGATATCTTGTGGTATGTTTCTTATGAAATAAAAACCTTTAAGGAATTTGGAAAATGGGTGGCAAGTGATTTCCCAAAGATTTCTGCTCCAAAAATTGCCTTCCCAAAGATTGCTTTCCCGAAGATTGCTTTCCCGAAGATTTCTGCTCCAAAGATTGCTTTCCCGAAAATTACTCTTCCGAAAATTGCTTTACCGAAAATTACTCTTCCGAAGATTTCTGCTCCAAAGATTGCTTTCCCGAAAATTAAATTATCATGGCAAAACATTTTTGGTCCTATAAGAAAGTTTGGATTTAATATCTCGAATGACTGGCAGGAATACAAGTTGCAATTGAAAAACTATATTAAGCCATCTAAACTTTCATTTTATTTCACTTTTCCAAGAATCAAGATTCCGAAAATTGCTTTCCCGAAGATTTCTGCTCCAAAGATTGCTTTCCCGAAAATCACTTTCCCGAAGATTTCTGCTCCAAAAATTGCTTTCCCGAAAATTAAATTATCATGGCAAAACATTTTTGGTCCTATAAGAAAGTTTGGATTTAATATCTCGAATGACTGGCAGGAATACAAGTTGCAATTGAAAAACTATATTAAGCCATCTA
>Ga0268279_1001078_pt1 | contig 15866 bp, 14 predicted proteins | sample saktaG_6_FD_190142 | JGI IMG/M metagenome (GOLD analysis project Ga0268279, IMG submission 190142) | Saline water microbial communities from Sakinaw Lake, British Columbia, Canada - sak_2010_1_5_80m | ecosystem: Environmental > Aquatic > Non-marine Saline and Alkaline > Saline ...
TTCGTCAGCTTCGAAAAGTGGCTGACGGCCGAAGGCCTGATCCGATATCACCAGACAGGCGCGTTCAGGTCCTGCTGCATTCCGGTCAAGGTGATCTATGAACGCGGCCTCGAATATTTCCGACGCTATCCGCTGCAACTGTTGTGCGCTCCATCCGTTTGTCCGGCCTGCGACGGCCGGTGGGCATGGTATCAATCGCACCACAGGGCTTAAAATTCTCCGTCGGCGCGCTTCTTTTTGAAACCATCTCCGGGGTGGAGTGGTCTAAGAGTGTTGCGCAATATTGCAGGCGAAGAGCAAATGACAGGAGGACCGACAATGAAGAATATCAAAATTGCCCTTTTTGATGCCAAGGAATATGATCGCGAGTCTTTCGAAAACACGAACCGGCAATTCGGCTTTCAGATCGATTACTTTGCGAGCCACTTCACGGAAAACACCGCCGTTCTGGCGGACGGCCACGACGCCGTCTGTCTGTTCGTGAACGATTATCTCAGTGCTGATCTGGTAGCGAAATTGAAATCGTATCCGGTCCCTCTCGTCGCGCTGCGTTCCGCCGGCTACAACAATGTGGATCTGAAAGCGACCTACAGGAACATTCACGTTGTGCGGGTGCCGGCCTATTCGCCGCATGCCATCGCGGAACATACCGTAGGGTTGATCCTTTCACTGAATCGTAAAATACATCGCGCCTATTACCGGACCCGCGATAACAATTTTACGATTAGCGGTTTCAAGGGCTTTGATATGTACGAAAAAACGGCGGGTGTCATCGGCACGGGCAAAATCGGCAAGGTGCTGATCCGGATTCTGAAGGGTTTCGGGATGCACATTGTGGCCTACGATCCTTTCCCGGATAAAGCTTTTGCGGAAGAGACGCAGATGAGCTACGTGGATTTGCCGACCCTGTATGAGCACTCCGATATCATTTCGTTGAATTGTCCATTGACCAAAGAAACCTATCATATGATTGATACCGACAGTATTTCACGGATGAAAACAGCAGTGATGATCATCAACACCGGGCGCGGTCACCTGATCGATACGCAGGCCCTGATCGACGGTTTAAAGGCGGGCCGGATTGGTTCCGCGGGACTGGATGTATATGAAGAGGAATCGAAGTACTTTTTTGAGGATTTTTCCAATCAGGTCATCGGGGACGATGTTCTGGCGCGCCTGCTGAGTTTCAATAATGTGCTGATCACTTCCCATCAGGGCTTTTTCACCGAGGAGGCTCTGCGTACCATCGCACAAACGACACTGCAAAATATCGACGACTTTTTTGCCGGCCGGCCGCTGATCAACGAGATCTGCTACAATTGCGACGGCCCCGAATGCGTGCGGCTTAAAAACGGTAGGTGTTTCTAGATACCAGGCCCGGACGGCGTATGATGGACCGGGATTTATTTACGCAGTTCAACTTTGGTTTGCGATCGCTCGGAGTTTATACTCAGGACTATCCCAATCATACCGTAGCAGGTGAGCACAAACGATCCACCGTAGCTCAGCAAGGGCAGCGGTAGCCCGGTAACCGGCATTAAACCAATGGTCATGGCGACATTAATGGCGATATGAAAAAACAGGGCGCTGGCGACACCCAGAATGACCAGCGAATTGAAGCGGTCCCGCTGTCGAAAAGCTATACTGATCAACAATATAATCAGCAGGAGAAAGAGCGCAAGGATGATGCCTACCCCGATGAATCCGTATTCTTCTCCGATTACGGAAAAGATAAAGTCGTTATGCTGTTCCGGAAGAAATTTCAGGTGGGTCTGGGTACCTTTTCCGAGGCCTTTGCCGAAAAGACCGCCGGAACCGATGGCGATCTGGGATTGGATTACCTGATACCCTGCTCCTTGTGGATCGGCGCCCACATTGAAGAGGGTTAAGATGCGGTTTTGCTGGTAGGGCTCCAGCCGGTTCCAGAGTACCGGGGTCGCCAGTCCGAGCGAAAGATTGAGAAGTCCGATTATCAGGGCTGTAACCAGATTGATTTTGCTGAAATATAAAACAACCACGATAATCAAAACCCAGATGAAAAAGGTGTAGAAATTGAAGGCGGTGACGATGCTGATGAAAGGCGCCAGAATTAAAAAGATATGGAAGAGACGTACGCCCGCCCAGAAGAACAGCGGGAACAGGATGCCGAAATAGATCATCGAAGTGCCAAGATCCGGCTGTTTGAGAATGATCGCCATTGGGATCAGGGCCAGGGCGATTGCCGGTAATAGCGATTGGAATTCCGATATGGATAGATCCCGCCGCGAAAGGTGTTTTGAAATCGCCAGAATCACGATGATTTTCATGAACTCGGAGGGCTGAAAATGCAGCGGCCCGAGAATAAGCCAGCGGGCGGTGCCGGCCGTCGAGGGACCTATAAAATAGGGCAGAATCAGGAAAAACAGGCCAGCTGCATACAAAATATAGACCGAATCGTAGATAATTTTTTTTTGAAAAAATTGCAATGATATGGCCAGTGAAGCGCCCACCAGCATCCAGAGCAGCTGTCGTCCGACAACCTTTTTGAAGAACGGCAGCTCGAGGTGAACGGAGGCGCTGAAGAGCGTGATCAATCCCACGATCGAGAGCAAGCCGACCAGCCCGATTAGCATATAGTTGGTATTCCACAATGGGGCAATGGTGGCCTGGCCGGGATTGAATTTTATACGTTTCACTTACTTTAAACCCTTTTCTTTGATATAGGTGAAAAGTTTACCGGCGATGGGCGCGGCGAAGGTACCTCCGGAACCGCCGTGTTCGACTAGAACGACTACGGCAATCGGGTGCACTTCGGTTTCACAAAAGCCGATAAACCAGGCGTGCGCGTCGCCGCGGGGATTCTCGGCTGTTCCGGTTTTTCCGTAGACACGCATGTCTTTGACTCGGGCCGATTTGGCCGTGCCCTGGTAGAAGTTGACGACGTCGTACATGGCGTTCTGCACAAATGCCCAGTTTTCCGGCGAGTAATAGCCGAGCGAATCGGTTTTAGTCGTAAAGGTAGTGAACTGGTTGTTGTCTTTATTGAAGTACTTCAAGCCCAGGTGCGGCTGAACGATTTTACCTTTGCTGGCCAGTGCGGCCGCGAAACGAGCCATCTGGATCGGGGTGACCAGTAAATCGCCCTGGCCGATGACCAGATTCAACTTATTGCCCTCCGTCCAGCCGTTGACGCCGTATTTGGAATCCAGAAATTTACGGTCAGGCACGCTCCCGACGGATTCTATGGGAAGATCGATCTGGGTCTTTTCACCGAAACGGAAGCGGCGCGCATTTTCAGCCCAGAGATCGATATCCATTTTACGGATCAGCTGGTAGAAGAAGACATTGCAGGAATTGACGATGGCAGAATGCAGGTTCATTTTTCCATGGCCGGTTTCTTTCCAGCATTTGAATGGGCGGCGCCCCAGGCGGTAGCTGCCGGAGCAGTGCACCGACCAGTCCTCGTCCACGGTGTGATTCTGCAAAGCGGTCATCGCTGCGTTGATTTTGAACGTCGAGCCCGGCGGGTAGGTACCCATGGTCGCCCGGTTATACAGGGGCAGATCCGGATTGTCGCGCAATTCCGCCCAGACTTTGGATTCGACGATTCCGGAGAACAGATTGGGAGAGTAATCCGGTTTACTGACCATGGAATAAATTTCACCGTTATCGGCGTTCAGGGCGATGATGACGCCACTTTTACCGTCCAGAAGCGATTCGGCATAAGCCTGGAATTCCAGGTCGATTGTCAGGTAGAGGTCGTTACCCGGCTTGGGCAGGATATCTTTCTTGTTGTCCAGCGCACCAACTTCGCGGCCGAAGACATCCACCTGAAGATAGTCGTATCCGCGGGTCCCGCGCAGGATATACTCATATTGGCGCTCGATGCCTTTCCAGCCGATCAGGTCGCCGGTACGGTAACCGAAATGGCGGATGTTTTTAAGGACCTCGCGATCCACCTCCCGCAGATAGCCCAGTACCTGGGCCAGGTTGGCCGGGCTCGGGAAAGAGCGGATCGGCTCCAGCGAATAGAGCACACCCGGCATATCCAGGCGATGTTCTTCAATCACGGAGAGCGTTTCGAAATCAATATCTTCACCCACTTTTACCGGCAGAAAACGGCCGCGCCAGTTTTTCTGGACGCGCAGTTTGAGTTCACCCTGGGAAATGCGGAGAAGATTGGCCAGCCAGCTGTAACCGCTGTCGGAAGCGCCGAATTCATACGGTATGATGTTGAGGTTATATTGGAAAATGTTCTCGGCGATGATCTCGCCGGAACGGTCATAGATGATGCCGCGCGGCGCTTCGATCGGAATAACGCGCACCCGGTTGGCCTCGGCGAATCCGGCGAACTGGCTGTAACGAATGATTTGCAGCTGATACAGTTTGATCAGCAGGATCAGGACGATGAAGATACAAAAATAGATTAATATTTTTTTCCGGCCGATCGAGACGATGTTTTGGGAAGAAACCATGCGGATCAGTCTATTGGAAATAAATAATCGATTAATATGTAAAAGACACCGGAATAGATGGTGGCGGGAAGCATATAGCGCAGCAGGATAAATTCGAACGAGAAATCACTGCCTTTGAAATTGATCAGATAAAGGATCAGGAAATGCAGGAAGATGATCAGGAGATTGATTCCATAGAAACCCAGGGGATTGATACGGCTTTTCTGGGAGTGCAGGAAGCCCGCCGAAAACCCGGCCACGGTTTTGGTCAGAGCCGATAAGCCCAGGAATGAGCCCATTCCCAGCACGTCCATCAGGAGCCCGATCCCAAAGCCATAGAGCTGTCCGGCCATTTTGCCTTTGAGATGGCCTACAAACAGAACCAGAATCAGGATGAAATCGGGGCGAATATCCTGAATGGTCATCCATGGGACCAGTAATACCTGCAAAAACAGCGCGATGAGGGTGAAACCGGCCAGAAGGATTAGTTTTTTTAACATGGCTACTTCAGAATCACGAAAACTTCTTCGATGGAGTTCAGGTTGACGTTCGGTTGAATCACGGCAATCTGGTAGAGCCCATTCTTGGACGGCTTGATATCGGAGACCAGGCCGACGAACAGGTTTTCCGGGTAGATATCGCTATAGCCCGATGTGATGACGGTTTCGCCGGGATGGATCACGGCCGTTTTGGGGATTTCCCGGACCTCGGCCGTTCCGTTCGGATTCCACTGCATGATGCCGAAGATGCGCGATATCTGGAATTTCACACTGATCCGAAAATTAATATCGTTGAAAATCTGCACCAGCGTGGTCTGATCGCCGACCGAGACGGTCTTGCCGACGATTCCGTCGGAGGAAATGATCGGGAGATTCTCCCTGACTCCGTTGCGGCTGCCGACATTTATGATAATCGAATTGTAGATGCTGGTGGTTCCGCGGTTCACGACCCGGGCCGGCAGAATGTTGAGCGGCGAAGTCTCCAGGAAACCGAGCATGTCGTGCAGGCGCTGGTTCTCGATGTAGGCCTCCTGCAAATCGATATTCAGCAGGTTAAGCCGCAGATTCTCCTCTTTAAGGAGATGATTCTCTTTGATGAGACCGGAGAGCTGGTCGATCCAGATGCCGGGATATTGGGTGAACGCGAAAAAGTCCTCGATCTCACCCTGGAAGACGCGCACCTGAGGGACTTCATTCATCATCAGGATCGAGAATGAAAGTACGATCAGGATAAAAAGAATGAAATACTCGTGAAAATCGAAGATGAAATTGATTAATTTTCTGAGCATGAAAGAACGCTAGACCAGCACCTCTTTATATTTTTCGATATCTTCTATGATCATACCGGTGCCCTTTACAACGGATAATAGAGGTTCTTCGGCCACATTGACGGGTAGATCCGTTTCGACCCGGATACGCTGATCCAGGCCGGTCAGCAGGGCGCCGCCGCCGGTCAGGATTATGCCGCGATCCAGAATGTCCGAGGAGAGCTCCGGCGGGGTCATTTCCAGAGCCTGTTTGATGGCCTGGACGATGAGATCGATCGTATCCTTCAGGCACTCGCGAATTTCGACCGAAGAAACCTCGATGGTTTTGGGAATGCCCGCCACCAGGCTACGGCCCTTCACCTCGATCGTCGTGTCTTTAATCGGCATGGCGGAGCCGACGGTGGATTTGATCCATTCCGAAGTCTTCTCGCCGATCAGCAGGCTGTGCTCGTTTTTAAAATACTGGATGATGGCCTCGTCCATCTCGTCGCCGGCCACCCGGATGGCCTGTTTTGTGACAATCCCGTTCAGGGCGATTACGGCGATTTCGGTTGTGCCTCCGCCAATATCGACGATGATGTTGCCGACCGGTTTCGAAATATCGATACCGATCCCAATCGCCGCCGCGACCGGTTCTTCCACCAGGAAAACCTCACGTGCGTTGGCCCGGTCGGCCGATTCGCGCACGGCCCGTTTTTCCACCCCGGTGATGCCGGACGGGATACAGATAACCATGCGCGGTCTGGCGATCCGGCTCAGATTGAGCTTGCGTATAAAGCCCCGGATCATGGCGTCGGTCATCTCGAAATCAGCAATGACGCCGTCCTTTAAGGGGCGAATCGTGGCCAGGTCCTGGTGGGTTTTACCCAGCATCTCTTTGGCGTCCCAGCCGACTGCCACGACGGAGCCGTCATGCGTGGAGCGCGCTACAATCGAGGGTTCATCTAAAATGATCCCACGACCTTTCAGATAGATCAGGGTATTGGCTGTTCCGAGGTCGATAGCCAGATCGCCCGAGAAGAAATTAAATAATGACATATTTTTATCTACTCCAGTATTTTAATGTTTGAACACACGTTTGCCAGTCATGACCATGAACAGTCCATGCTCATCACAGGCCTGGATTACTTCTTTATCACGAATGCTGCCGCCGGGTTGAATGACACCACGGATTCCGTGTTGGGCGGCCAGGTCGATAGAATCTCTGAATGGGAAATAAGCATCGGAAATCATGAGAGTCGCCTGGACCGCAAGGCCGGCTTCGCGCGCCTTGCGCAGGGAAATTTTAAGGGAATCGACGCGTGACATCTGCCCGGCGCCGACGCCCACGGCTCCTTTTGGGTCCACCAGCAGAATGGAATTGGATTTGACATGCCGGATTAACTTCCAGCCCATTTTCAGGGCTTCCAGATCCGCAGCGTCCGGCTCCTTCTGGGTTACGATCTGCCATAACGAGGAATCTTCGTCCGGAGTCTGCACGGTTTGAACCAGAATACCGTCGGCGTAGCCCTTTATATCGAGCCCGGTATCCAGCGCGGCCGGGTTGGGTTGCATCAGGCGCAAATTCTTCTTCCTGCCGAGGATAGCCAGCGCTTCCGCCGTGAAATCGGGCGCAATCACGCATTCCAGAAAACTCTGGGTCAGTTCGGCCGCCAGTTCGGTATCGACCGGTCGATTGAGGGCCACGATGCCGCCGAAATAACTCACCGGATCGGTCTTGACGGCGCGTTGATAGGCTTCCAGCGGATCGCGTCCCAGTCCGAATCCGCAGGGATTGGTATGCTTGATGATGGCGCAGACGGTCTCGCGATAATCGCGCACCACCTGGTAGGCGGCCAGCGCATCGATATAGTTGTTATAGGAAATTTCCTTGCCCTGTAGTTTGCGGAAAGGTGACCAATCGGGATTGTTAACCGGCGCGTAGATCGCCGCTTCCTGATCGGGATTCTCGCCGTAGCGCAGAATCTGTTGCCGGCGGTGGGCGCTGAGCAGCATCTCCGGCAACTTCTGTCCGGTTGGGCGGCAGAAGTAGTTCGCGATTTCCGCGTCGTAAGTCGTGGTCCGGATAAAAACGTCGCGGGCCAGCGATTCGCGGTAGGCGAGGTCAAGCTCATCTTTCATCAGGCGCTCTAGGAATTCCCGATACTGGGCCGGATTGCATAGCATGGCGACATTTTTAAAATTTTTAGCGGCGGCGCGCAGCATGCTGGGACCGCCGATATCGATCATCTCGATCAGTTTTTGCGGGTCGCTTTCGCCGGAACGCAGCGTTTCCGCAAACGGGTAAAGATTGACGATAATCAGCTGAAACGCCCGGCCGCCCACGGACTCCAGGTTTTCGCGGTGCTGCGGATTGTGTAGGTCGGCCAGGATTCCCGAGAAGACCATTGGGTGCAGGGTCTTGACGCGGCCGCCCAAAATTTCCGGGAACCGGGTGAGATCCTGAATGCGCTGCGGCTCCAGCCCGGCTTCCTGCAGGGCCTTAAAGGTTCCGCCGGTCGAATAGATTTCAACGCCGCGCTCGCGCAGGGCTTTGGCCAGGGGAACGATCCCCGTTTTATCCCAGACGCTGATAATGGCTCTTTCAATCTGCAGATTCGTCATGAAGTCCAGACAACCTTTCCGTCGACTACCTTAAGCCGGTCTTCACAGAAGGCCATAACGGCCTCGGGAAGTACCCGGTGTTCCACTTTTAATACCCGGGCGGCCAGTGATTCGGCGGTATCACCGGGCAGAACATCCACGCGTTCCTGGGCAATGATCGATCCGGTGTCATAATGCTCGTCCACGAAGTGAACCGTGACGCCGGTAATTTTTACGCCCGACTCGATAACGGTCTGGTGAACCTTTAGACCGTAAAAACCTTTCCCGCCGAAATTGGGTAATAAAGCCGGATGTATATTCATGATTGCATGGGGGTACCGTCTTACCACGGGGGCCGGAATTAATTTCAAATATCCCGCCAGTACAATCAGGTCAATTTGATATTGGGCCAGGAGCGCCAGCAAAAAGCCGGCATACTCATCCGCTTTCCGGAATTGTTTTCGATGAATCCAATGGGTGGCGATCCCGGCTGCTTCGGCAATCTCAAAAGCCGGCGGGCAGCTGTGATCGCTGATCACGCATTGAATCCGGGCGGGGATGTTTTCGTGTTGAATCTGCTCAAGTACTGCGGCGAAATTCGAACCGCGGCCCGAAACGAAAACAGCGATTTTTTTCAACTTTTACGCTTCCGGTTTCAATTAAAAAATATCGTCGCAATTTACCTATTAAAAGAGGCAGAAGCAATGTCGTAAGGGGCGGCTAATCAAGAAAATGTGGTCGAAATTATCCGAATTACGGACAAATTCTTTTTATCTCCCCCAGGATTTCCTCCAAACGCCCCTTGTCTTCGAAAACATTGAAATGATCGGTATCGACGATGATGACATTGCTGCGGCCCTGCTCTTTCCTGATCCATTTTTCGTAGGCCAGGTTCAGCCGGTAGAGGAATTCCGGCGAGATATCCCGCTCGAATCCCCGGGATCGTTTCTTGATCCGCGTCAGCAGGGTGTCCACGCTGGCGCGCAGGTAGAGAATGATATCCGGGCGTTTGAGGTAGGAGGTCATGATTTCGAAGAGGGCCTGGTAATTTTCCCAATCCCGCTGGCTCATGTTGCCGAGATCGTAGAGACTGCGCGCGAAAATTTCCACATCTTCATAAATCGTGCGATCCTGAACGGTGGAGTGATCGCTTTCGGTCATCATTTTATGGTTTTTAAAACGATGGGACAGAAAATAGATCTGCAGGTTGAAACTCCAGCGTTTCATGTCTTCGTAGTAGTCTTCCAGGTAGGGATTATCCACCACGGATTCATAGTAGGGCGTCCAGCCGAAGCGTTTGGCGATGATATCCGTCATCGTGGTTTTACCAACGCCGATGTTGCCGGCAATGCCAATGAAGTAGGTCCTTTTAGTCACCGATCAGCTCCCCGTCAATGTAATCTTCCCGGAGGCGGGTGAAAGTAACGGTACCCAACCGATGGATCCGGGCTTTTTCTGCCCTAACCTTAACTCTTATAAAGTTATCAGTCAAGCCTTCAATTTGATGCGGAGCGATTTCCTGTTCAAAAAGAACGGTCATGTTTTGGCCGATGAAACGGCGCTGGAATTCACGTCGTTTTCTTTGCCCGAGCGTGCGCAGAATGGCAGAGCGTTCTTGCTTGACCGCGAAGGGCACATCGTCCGTTTTCCCGGCGGCCCGCGTTCCCGGCCGGGGTGAGAAGCGGAAAACATGGAAGTAGGAGAGCGGTAACTCCTCCAAAAGTTTTTCCATCTGCCGAAAATGGTTTTCGGATTCCCCCGGAAATCCCACCATCAGGTCGGTTCCGATACAGATCTCGGGATTGATGTCGTGGATCCTATGGACGAGTCCGGCAAAGTCGGCCGCACGGTAGCGGCGTAGCATGGCCTTCAGCATTTCGTCGGAACCGTGCTGCAGGGGAAGGTGCAGGTGCCGGCAAATCCGTTTTTCATGAGCGATCAGGTCGATCAATCGCCCGGAAATCAGATCGGGCTCAATCGACGAGATGCGGATGCGCGGAATGTCAGTGCCCATCAAAAGGGCGCGGATGAGGTCCTCAATGGTTTCGCCCTCTGCTGTACGATAGGTGCCGATATTGATCCCGGTCAAGACGATCTCCCGGAAGCCCTCGTTTTCCAGGAGCCGGGCTTCCTCCAAGCAATCGTCGGCCCGGCGGCTGCGCGACGGTCCGCGCAGGTACGGGATGATGCAGTAAGCACAATAGTAATCGCAACCGTCCTGGACTTTCAAATAGGCCCGTGTGTGCGTCCCGGAGGCGGCCGTTCCGGCGGGCGCGAAGCTGTAGCAATTCCCGGCCGCTGCAACGCTGATACGCTTTTCGTTTTCACCCGGCTGCGCCAGGAATTTCGGCAGATCGTACTTTTCGCGGTTGCCCAGGATCAGATCGACGTTTTGTAATTTGGCCAGCTTCCCGGCGGCGATCTGTGAGTAGCAGCCCATCACCACAATGCGGCCGGCGGGTGAAACTCGGCGGGCGGCGGCGATTGCCCGGCGCGTCTTGGCTTCGGCTGGCACCGTCACGGCGCAGGAATTGATCACCGAGATGTCGGCCGGGGCGGAAAAGGGTACGATCCGGTATCCCTCGCGCCGCAGTTGATATTGCAGCACGTCGGATTCAGATTGGTTTAATCGGCAACCAAGGGTTCGAAAGTTTACGGTTTTCGTCAAAGGTCCGGAATTTTTATCGGATTTCGATGTGACTCTGGTCTCCGATGATGAAACGATTGGTGCAGGGCTTGGCTTTCATCTTGATCAGGTTAACGCCTTTCCCGAAGAGGCTGCCGCCGATGCGGATGTCCTGGTCTTTGATGCAGCAGTCTTCCAGAACGATGCTGTATTCGATCTCGGAGTTTTCGATGTGGCAGTTCTTATCAATGCTCGTGTAGGGCCCGATAAAGGAGTTTATGATCCGGCTACCGGGGCCGATGATGGCGGGGCCGCGCAGGGTACTGCCGCTGATTTCGGCATCCTTGCCGATTATTACCCTGCCGTGAACAGAGCTGTTCGCATCCACCGTACCCAGCTTCCTGGTCTGGATATTGTCAAGAACCAGGCGGTTGGCCTCCAGCAGATCGTTGGGCTTGCCGGTGTCTTTCCACCAGCCGGTGATCTCGGAGTAGGTCACCTTGCAGTTCTTGGCAATCAGGTACTGGTGAGCGTCGGAAATCTCTAGTTCGCCGCGCGCGCTGGGCACGATATTATTGACTGCTTCGAAAATACATGCGTCGTAGATATAGATGCCGGTGACGGCATAATCGCTTTTGGGCTGGGCGGGTTTCTCTTCGACCCGCACGATGCGCCCGTCGCGGATTTCCGGCACGCCGAAGCGTTCCGGGTCGGGAACTTTGGCGAGCACGAGGTGGCAATTGCTGTGATTCCGCTCGAATTCCTCGATAAAACGCTTGATGCCGCCCACGATGATGTTGTCGCCGAGGTAGAAAACAAATGGTTCATTTTGCAGAAAAGGCTCGGCTATTTTAATGCAGTGCGCCAAACCGGCCGGACTCTCCTGGGGAATATAAGTCAGCCGCAGCCCCAGCGAACTGCCGTCGCCGTAGACGTCTTTGACTTCACGCCCGTCGCGATTGGTGATGATGCCGACTTCACTGATGCCGGCTTCGCGCACATAATCCAGGGCATAGCTGAGGATGGGCTTGTTGGCAATCGGGATCAGGTGCTTGTTCTGGGTGTGAGTGATCGGTCGAAGCCGCGTTCCATGCCCGCCGGCGGTGATTAAAGCTTTCATGCGGATATCCTGTTTTTAGGGCAAAAATAGAGATCGTTTATCATACGAAAAATACCGGGGACTGGGCTCAGAATTCTCAACGGAAAATACGCCCTGAAATTAGAAACGGACGATTGTAAAGTCAAGACAATCACAGATTTTCCGGATCACTTTTCGGTCCGGCATCGGAATTCCGGAGCGTCCGGGCGTAGAGTTGCCCACAGGCGGCGGAGATGTCCACGCCTTTACTGCGGCGCACCGTGATCGTGAAAGGCGCATGCCAGAGTGCGTTGACGAAAGCCTCCAGCTTCTCCTCCGGGGGGCGCCGGAAGTGGCTGTGTTCGTTTTCATTGAACGGGATGATGTTGAGTTTGCAGCGCAATTGCCCCAGCAGGCTGCGCAGCCGTCTGGCATCCTCGACGGAATCATTGAAGCCGTCGATGAGGATATATTCGAAAGTGATCATATGCCGTGCTTTTTTAGTGTAATAATGGGCGGCTGCGATGATTTTCTCGATCGGGTATTTGCGGTTGATCGGAACCAGCCGGTCGCGCTGTTCGTTCGTGCTGCCGTTCAGCGAAACAGCGATTTTAAATCTGTGGCCTTCCTGACTATAACGTTCCAGGGCCGGCAGCAAACCGCTGGTCGAAATTGTGATTTTGCGCGCACCGATGCCCGGTCCGAGTTCACTGTTGAAAATCTGAGCGGCCTTGATGACGTTGTCGTAATTCAGGAACGGTTCGCCCATCCCCATGAAGACGATGTTGGTGACAGGGCGCTCGGCCCGGCGCGCAATCGTGATAAACTGGTCCAGGATTTCGGCGGTTGTCAGATTGCGGATGAAACCCATCAGGCCGGTGGCGCAATAGGAGCAGCCGATCGGGCAGCCGATCTGGGTTGACAGGCAAACTGTAATCCGTGAGTCCATCATCATGTAAACAGCTTCCACGTGATTGCCGTCCTGCAGTTCAAAAAGAAATTTTTTTGACTGGTCGATCTGCGAGACCTGCATCTCTTTGACGGAGACGGTGCTTAAGGTGTATTCGGCCGCCAGGCGCTCCCGCAGGGGCCGCGAAATATCGCTCATCTCCTCGAATGTCAGGGCGTATTTCTGATACATCCACTGGTAAAGCTGCCGGGCGCGATAGGGTTTCTCACCGTGTGCGGCGGCCCACGCTTTTAACTCCTCCAGAGAGAGTCCCTTAAATAAGGGCTGGTCTGCTTGCATAGCGAAGATACTCTTTTTGTTAAGAAAATCAGCGTTGCGATCCGGCCGAAATTTACACATTATCGCGTGTAAAAGGACGATTTTCTTCTGCATTGACATTAAGCCCTTCGCCCAATAAATTAAGATTGATTCGAACAACGATCATTGGGCCGGCAAAATTCAATTGAAACGATTGTGATATAGAGAAAAGAAGCTTCTCTGTGAGGCCGGGGAGGCGGCAGCTGTCAGTTTTCCGGTGAATCGCGGAATCCGACCCGGGAGAAGGCGGCTATACTGGTGACCGGTGTTTGACGGAAACGGATTGGTGATTTTTATTGGCAGGCGAATAAGATCAGGAGAATAGAGAATGCTAAACTATATCTGGCTCGGACTAATGGTAATCTCCATCGTGGTGGGCGCCCTGACGGGGAACCTGGCGGCGGTGACGGATGCGGCGGTCGCCTATGCCGCGATGGCCGTGGAAATTGCACTCGGATTGATCGGAATTATGGCCCTGTGGCTGGGTATCATGAAAATCGCCGAAGAGGGCGGCATCATCCGAATTCTTTCGCGCCTGATCCGGCCAATCGCCAAATGGCTTTTCCCGGACATTCCACCCGATCATCCCGCGATCGGCACGATGCTCATGAATATCATCGCCAACTGGCTGGGATTGGGGAATGCTTCGACGCCGCTGGGATTGAAGGCCATGAAGGAGTTGCAGAGCCTGAACAAAGTCAAAGATACAGCCACCAATTCGATGGTCGTTTTTCTGGCGCTCAATACCGCCAGCATTACCTTCATACCGATGACCGTCATTGCGGTGCGTGTGGAATTGGGATCGGCGAATCCCTTCGAAATCATCAGCACCGGGATCGTTGCGTCCACCTGCGCCTGTATCACGGCGGTGATTGCCGCCAAACTGCTGCAGCGGTTGCCCAAAAACCGCCGTTCCAATCCGGATTTACTACCGGACGCCCCGCAGGATCAGGAGGTGGAAAATGCTTGATTCGCTGACGAGCACCGCCGCCGTCGACACCCTGGCGCAGGTCGTCCAAAATCCCGCCGTCCAGGAATCGCTTTTTGTAATGATAATGAAAGGTTTTTCGAATTATGCGGTCCCTTTTCTGCTTTTAACGATTCCGATCCTCGGCTTCATCAAGAAGGTCAAAGTCTATGAAACCTTCATCGAGGGTGCCAAGGAGGGATTCGAGGTTGCCGTCAAAATCATCCCTTATCTGGTGGCGATTTTGGTGGCTATCGGTATGTTCCGGGCCAGCGGCGCGATGGGGTACCTGGTTAAAATCTTATCGCCGCTGACGAACCTGATCGGGATGCCGGCCGAAACCCTGCCGGTTGCCCTGATGCGTCCGCTCTCCGGCAGCGGTTCGCTGGGGATTGTGACCGAGTTGATGAAAGTGCATGGCCCCGATTCGTTTATCGGGCGGCTGGCTTCCACGATGTTCGGGAGTACGGAGACCACTTTTTATGTCATTGCGGTCTACTTCGGATCGGTAGGTGTGCGCAAGACGCGTCATGCGATCTCTTCGGGCCTGCTCGGGGATCTGGTGGGGATGCTGATGGCGGTGTTTATCTGCCGGGTGGTATTCGGATAAGGGAAATTTTTAGCAATTGTTGCGGTACGAAAATAATTGCTAAATTTTTAGTGTTGTTTTCGTAGCGGATTTGGATAAATTTGAAGAAGGTTTACGGCGTATCGGGCAAAGACGAATTTCGGGCAAGCTTGGATAAATTTATTTTCAAAAATCATGATGTGTTAGCATGTGGTTTATAAGGGAGGATTTCAATGCGTAAAAGTCTTATGCTTTCACTTGTCGTGATGCTGTTCACGATGAGCCTTTTCGCAGGGGTTAGCGGAAAGATTGAGGGTGTGGTTCGCGATGCACAGAACGATCTGGCGCTGGCAGGCGTGAACGTGCTCATTGAAGGAACGTCGATGGGAGCAGCCACGGATAACGACGGTTATTACGTTATTCTGAATATGCCCGCCGGAATCTACGATGTCAAGGCATCCATGATCGGGTACAAGGATATCACCGTGCAGCGCGTACGGGTTTCCATTGATCTGAGCACCAGGATCGATTTCAAGCTGTCAACGGAGGTGCTCGAAGCGGGCGAATCCGTGACTGTGACAGCCCAGCGGCCGCTTTTGAGACGGGATGAATTTACGTCCCGTCATACGGTCAGTTCGGACGATATCGCCCTGCAGCCCGTGGATGATTTTCAGTCCATAGCACGCAACCAGGCCGGCGTCGTGGGCAGCCATTTTCGCGGCGGCCGAACCGGTGAAGTGCTGGTGCTGATCGACGGTATGCCGGTGCGCGACCCTGCCGGTGAGTACTCAGGCAGCCTAGGCGGATTCACAGCCGACATCCCGGAGAACGGCATTCAGGAGATGGAGGTCACTCTGGGTGGATTCAGCGCCGAATACGGCAATGTACAGTCCGGTATTCTCAACCTGGCTATGAAAGAGGGTACGGCTCGGTATTCCGGCCAGGTCAAGGTGATTTCCTCCAATTTCGGCTCGGCCATGAATGACATTATGATGGAAGAGCGCGACAAATGGTTCAACACGACTTACCAGCATAAACTGGAAAATATCTACCAGTTCAGCCTGAGCGGTCCCGGCC
>Ga0268279_1001079_pt1 | contig 15865 bp, 25 predicted proteins | sample saktaG_6_FD_190142 | JGI IMG/M metagenome (GOLD analysis project Ga0268279, IMG submission 190142) | Saline water microbial communities from Sakinaw Lake, British Columbia, Canada - sak_2010_1_5_80m | ecosystem: Environmental > Aquatic > Non-marine Saline and Alkaline > Saline ...
GCTGTGGAACTGAACGGCTGGATACTCCAGTGGAACGATAATACTACTCAAAACCCGGCGGACAGGGTGGTTTACACGTCCACATACTATTACGTTATGAATCACATAGAAGTTTACACGCAAATACTTCTCGCACTGGCCGCGATCATTTTGCTTGTCATCATCATAAAGGAGCGGCAGCTTAAGCGGCAGGGTGGTGTGAATGACTGACAGGATTTATACTGCTCTAGTTTTCATGGTCTTGGCATTTACAGTTTTTTCGCAGGCGACGGTTGTTGACGTCTCCCTTGAAAAAACACAGTTTACGGGAGACGATCCCGTAAGGATCTGGGCATACGTAAACCCCTCTGAACCCGTAGGTGGTCAACTCATAGTCTACAAAATCGAGGGAAACAAGTATACGTTAGCCCGTCTGCTGTACAGCAAGCCGACTCCAGAATCGTGTCTGACTTGCTCGCGTGACACTCCTTTGTCTGATATTTTAAATCGGACATTCATCTTCAATCCCCTTGGTGAGGGAAATTACGTGGTTGAGGCAACCTTCGCAGGCATTCAAAAGTCGGTAAACTTTACTGTTGGGTCGACTTCGACCACTACATCTGTTAGGAAACACACAACTTCAATCACTATCTTGGATATTCCCTCTTCTACTTCCAGCTTAACGACAACTTCCTCAACCACTAATAGTGTTGAAAAAACCACGACTACAACAATCCAACAAACCATGAAGCTGGAAGAGGATGGTTTCACACGGTCCCTCGTTTACCCCATATTCTTCATTATCATTTTCATTTTATGCACACTGATCCTTCTGAGAAAATATTTAGGCAAACCTAAACCTTTATAAACTCTAATTCATATTATTAGTTTTATGTCTAAACAAAATCGTGAAGAATACTTGGAGACAATCTACGGAATCACCGAAGTGGCTGATTCCGCAAAGACTAGCGAGATAGCAGAAAAACTCGGGGTTAAGCCTGCAAGCGTTACTGAAATGCTTAAAAAGCTTGCGAGCGAAGGATACATTAACTACAAACCCTACCATGGAAGCAGTCTCACGAAAAAAGGGCTTGCATACGGTAAGAAAATCAAGCGGAAACACCGTCTCCTTGAAAGATTCCTATACGACTTTTTGGGGATTCGAAAATCCCGCGTCCACGAGCAAGCCTGCCAGATGGAGCATACGTTATCCGACGAAGCAGCCAACGCATTAGACCGGGTTCTGGGTTACCCGAATGAGTGTCCAGACGACGGAAAACCAATCCAGCATCCAGGGAAAAAAGTCGGTGAGGCCGGGAAACGGCTCCTCAACCTGAATCCAGGAGACGAGGCCAAGATACTGGAACTTGTGGGTGGGAGACAATTCAAATCTAATCTACGGACGTTAGGGGTCAGAGAAGGCAAAAAAATAAAGCTTATAACCTGCGAGCCGGCGGGGGGACCGATCGTAATTAAAACGGGAAACACTACAGTAACCTTAGGCCGTGGCATGGCTTCAAAGATTATCGTAAAATGAAAATACTTTTAGTTGGCAATCCTAACGTCGGTAAGAGTGCATTGTTCAACCGCATTACGGGTATAGACGTCTTGTGCTCAAATTATCCAGGCACTACAGTATCCTACTGCAGTGGAAGCATGACATTTGCGGGTGAAAAGGCAGAGTTAATCGACACTCCAGGAACTTATTCAGTGGATGCGAGAAATCCTGCCGAGAAAGTAACGGAAAGTATGATTGGAGACGCCGACTTAATCATTAATGTTTTAGACTCCACAAACCTTGAGAGAAATATTTACCTCACCCTCCAGCTTCTTGAGCTTGACAAGCCAATGGTTGTCGCACTTAACATGTGGGATGATTCAAAGCATCTTGGAGTGTTAATCGATGAGATGGAGCTTGAAAAGCTTCTTGGTGTACCTGTTGTCCCAACTGTTGCGATAACCGGGGAAGGTGTGAAAACGCTCGTTGAAAGCCTTTCCAAGGCGTCTGCACCTCAGATTAAAAAACACTCTGAGGATGAGCGTTGGGCCGACATCGGATTGATCGTTAAAAATGTCCAAGTTATCGAGCACAGGCACCACACAAAGCTTGAATCGCTTGCAGACGCCACCATCAAACCTTGGACGGGATTACCCATAGCCCTTATCGTATTGGCTGTGATGTTTACATTCATCGTAAGCTCGGGAAACTGGGTTATTGAAAACGTAATTGATCCATTATTCTATGGACTCTACGGGCCTCTAATCCGGGGTCTCGTCGAATCTGTTTTTCCCTCAGGTTTCTTCCACAATATCCTTCTGGGAGAAGGTGAAGACTTTATTGAATCCCTAGGTGTCCTAACGACTGGAGTCTACGTCCCCTTAAACATGGTATTACCATTCGTAATACTCTTCTACTTTAGTCTGAGCTTTCTAGAGGATGTGGGCTACCTCCCCCGGCTTGCAACACTTCTCGACAGCCTGATGCACAAAATCGGATTGCACGGGTTCGCAATAGTCCCCACAGTACTGGGTCTGGGCTGCAACGTCCCGGGGGCACTTTCCACACGCATGATGGAGACGAAAAAACAAAGGTTCATCGCCGCAACACTACTAGCAATCTGTGTTCCCTGCCTTGCTCAAAACGCAGTCATCGTGGGATTACTACTTCGCTTTGGCGTACGGTATGTTGCAATCGTTTATGCAACACTCATCATCTTGTACGTCCTGCTCGGCTTGACTTTAAACCGGCTTGTACCCGGAGAGAGCCCTGAAATACTCCTTGAAATACCCCCGTACCGCAAACCGAATCTTAACACGCTTTTGAAAAAAACTTGGATTAGGGTGAAACAATTCCTTCGAGAGGCAGTCCCCTACGTCCTTCTCGGAGTGCTTATTGTTAACATACTCTATATGGCTGGCGTCGTCGATGCATTAGGCCGGGTTTTCGGACCTTTCATGTCATATTGGTTCGGCCTACCAAGCGAGGCGATCCTCGCACTGATAATAGGCTTTCTTAGAAAAGACGTTGCAGTTGGAATGCTCGCACCCCTAGGACTCTCCCCCATGCAGCTTGTCGTAGCCTGCACAATCCTTGCCATATACTTTCCATGCATTGCCACATTCACAGTATTATGGCGGGAGCTCGGACCACGGGATATGGTTAAGGCAATGGGATTTATGGTAATAGTCACTCTTTTTGTGGGGGGATTAATGAATCTAATACTACTATAGGTTACTCGAAGTGAAAATTACGATCGTCTACGACAACGAAACCTTAAAAGGATGATCTAAAACCGGCTCACGGGTTCAGCGCCTGGATTGAAGCCGACGGGAGAAACATTCTTTTCGACACGGGGTGGGACGGGAGCGTCCTTCTGCAAAACATGAGCAAACTCGGCTTAAACCCCGAAGACCTTAACGCAGTCATCCTATCTCACCAGCACTGGGATCATATTGGCGGGCTCACACACATTCTCGAGAAATCGGAAAAACTCACAGTATACACTCCTAGAGCTTTCTCAGAAAACCTTAAAAAGGAGATTTCGGAACGCGCGGAATTTGTCGAAGTTGAGGGGCCAGTCGAAATATCGGATTCAGTTTCCTCTCTCGGAGAAATCGAAGGCGAATATTCCGGAAATAAAATTTATGAACAAGCCGTAGCGTGCAAAACAGAATCAGGCATGATTGTCGTCGTAGGCTGCTCTCATCCGGGAGTGGACTCTATTCTCGCTAGAGGGGATTCACTTGGGAAAGTCTCAGGGATAATCGGCGGATTCCACGGCTTCAACCAGCTAGAAGCGCTTGAAGACTTAAACCTCATCATCCCATCTCATTGCACGAAAGCGAAGAAGGAAATTAATTTACGGTTTCCAGACAAATCCAGAAAATCCGGTGTGGGATTAATCCTAAACATCTAGTTAAATACTTTTATAAATAATATCTAAGTTGATGCACCAACACACATCAGACATCCGGGAAGCTCCCGTAAAAGACATCATGACCAAACGGGTGTTCACAGTACACAAAGATACTTCCATTCAAGATCTTCTAATGCTTTTTGAAAAACATGATGTAAGCGACTTTCCAGTAGTCGACGATGAAGGAAAATTTCTGGGAGACGTTCATGAGCGAGACTTGCTTATGCTTGCTGTGGAGCCCCGCTATTTAGACGAGCACCGGCTGATTGGAATATTTGGGACTCGCCTTAACGAGTCTTTTTTCGCGGAATCCGTAAAGGATCTTATGAAGGAGCATGACGTGACTGTGAAACCTGACACTCCCACTGAGGAGGCTGTTTTGGAGATGTGGAAGGCGGGTCTCCGCTGTATTCCCGTCGTAGATGATGGGAAGCTTGTCGGGATCATTTCCGAGGCTGACGTGATAGACAAGGTTGTAACCCGATTAAAACATGTTAAACCCAAGGACTAAAGAATGGAGTTTCTAATCGCAAGTGCAGTTATAATTGGCGTCTCCATCATTTTAAGTGAACTCTTCGAGCGTGTGGGTCTTGTTTCAGTTCTCGGTGAATTCGGAACCGGGCTTCTTCTCGGAGTCTCATTTCTGGCTTTATTTTCAGCTGAAAGTATAGAGATCTTCGCTTCTATGGGTGTGATACTTCTTCTGTTTCTTGCGGGTTACGAGGAGACGGATTTAAGGTTTCTCATTCGAGAGCATCGGAAACTTTTCTTAATTTCTTTCACGAGCCTTTTCCTAGGGCTTGTTGGTACTTTCCTTTTTGCTTTGGCGTATTTTTCCTTTACATTCAAGCAGGCCATATTTTTCGCCTTGGCGTTTGTCTTAACCGACGTCGCTGTTGGCGCTAAAACCGTGATTTCCATGGGTAAAACCCAGGATCCTTTGGGGAAAAACCTTTTGGGTATTGCGATACTGGACACGGTCATTGGATTGATTCTTCTCGCAGTTGCGATAACACTTGTCACCTCAAATTCAATATTGGGGTTAATCAGTGTTTTCGCCAAAATACTCTTGTTTATACTGGTTATCGTGACCATGGGGCGCGTTCTTCCCGTAGTAATCCACAAGTCCGTGAAAATGGGGGTTGAGGAAACAGAGTTTTCAATCGCATTCATCACAATATTCTTGCTCGCCTTCCTGGCCGAAGAGCTTGGTCTTGCAGCCGTAATGGGGGCTTATTTTGCGGGAATAATACTCCAGCATTCCAGGGAGCTTGAAAGCCGCCATTTCTCAGAGACTATGAAAAGCATGGCCTACGGGTTTTTCGTCCCCCTATTCTTCGCGTGGATGGGACTTCAAACCGACTTGTCCTACGTCCCAATATACTTTAAGGAGATCATGGTGATCGTATTCTTCACACTCGGAATCAAGTTTGTGGGAACGCTCGCCGCAGCCCAAACCTACGGGTTGAGTCTGAAAGAAGGATTAACTTACGGATTCGGACTCGTCTCGCGCGGAGCCGACAATCTTGTAGTTCTCGCAATTGCCATAAGTCTTGGAATCTTCGCGGGAGTAACCGAGCTACTACTCGCAGCAACTGCAGTATTGATGGTAGTCAGCATAATAATCTCGAGCATCGGATTGAAAAGGTTATTGTAGAATCTAGATTACTCTTACTGCCTCCAACAAGATGGTGATTACAGCCACAACAACTCCTGCTGAAAGCATCTTCACTCCGTTACCTAATTTATCATCCTCTGATATGCTTCCTGCAATAACCCCGAGGGAGAAAAGTATTGTAGCAACGAAAATAAGGGATAATGTGAAAGCCGAATCTGCCGAAAGAAGACCGAGTTGACTTGCGATGTATGGTGAGATAATCACAAGCACTGCGATAAAAGGGGATAACCCGTTAACCAGTGTTACTTTTAAAACAATGCTGTTTAGCTGCCTCTCGATTCGTGTATCGTCCAAGTCCCTTAGAATGTGGCGTTCAAGAGTCTTCATCTCCCTTAGTCTCTCAGCCTTTTCCGCGGCATAGGCGCTCCAAACCCCTGAGACTGCTAGGGCAATCGCCGCCCCAAGACAAGAGATTAGGATGACTTTAGGATTTCCCGAGCCTGCTAGCTGCAGTGCGAGAATTATCCCAAATATTGTAAGTGAACCATCAAAGGAGTTCATAAGAAAATATCGCCTAGCTATGCTCTCTCTCGAGATTGACTTTAAGTATTCAAGAATGTTCATTGTATTAGACTTTTTTAATCAATATTCTTTCCCAATACAACCTTGTCTATACTGTGGACGACTGCTCCCGCGTCCTCGATAATTGATCTTATCCTGTCAAAATCAATGTCATCTCCCTCAAGGGTTACTTTAACCGACTCTGTCTTTTCGTCTACAGCATAGACTGAGATAGAGCTTCCGGACACTCCCTTGCTGTGCAGGATTTTTCCGAATTCTACGATGCTGGGTTTGTGGGGTTTCAAAACATCCAAAACCAGAAATACTACTGGTGCGCCCTCTTTGTCCATTTCGGTTATACTATTACTCTATCTCCATTATATACTATACTTTTCTATCACAGGTATTGATGAAAGTGACTTCACCAATGCCTTTTTTGTGTTTATCACCAGATCTTTCCTTAGGATATCCTGCAGGAATCAACGCCACCAAAGTGTATTCACCAGGAACATTCAAAAGCTCTCTCACAGTTTCCGCGCACGGCTTCTTGTCTCCCGCAACCCAGCAGCTTCCAAGACCCAGGAACTCACACGCAGTGATTACGTTCATCGTCGCAGCACACCCATCCTCTAGCTAATATTTCTCGTTCCGAAGAGCGAAAACGGCAAAACAGGCGCCGGCATCAGCGATGAAAGAACCTGTATTGCACGTACTACCTAACTTTCCAAGGATCTCCCTGTCAGTCACAGCCCCGATGAGCCACGGCTGCACGTTCCTAGCAGTTGGGGTAAGGCGCGCGCAATCCAGGATGTCGTTGATAACCTCCCCCTTTATTGTATCACTAGTATACTCTCTTATGCTCCTCCTCGTCTTGATAACTTGAGTCTCTTCCATGTGAAAACATGTTATTCACACATTAATAATCTTCAAGAAATGTGTCGGTTTCACAATCCTAACACCCTCAATCTCCCCCACATCAAGAAGGTGATGGTCGCTCGACACCACAAAATCCGCACCACCCTCCACAGCAGCCTCTAAAAAACGGTTGTCTGAATAATCCACACTCGCAGTGATCTTTTTTTCCGGCCTAATAATCCTTGATCGATCATAAAACTTCAAAACCTTATCCAAAAACTCTTTAGGAGCCTTAACCTTCCCTAAGATAAACAAGTTCTCATCCTTAATCTGAGGGGAGTAAACCGCATCAACCTTTCCGTCTGCGACAAGCTCTAGAATCCTCATCGAACTGCTCCGAGGATTCCACCTCCCAGCAATCAAAAGATTCGTGTCCAAGACGATCGTCGGTTTCACTCCAAAAGTATTTTAGGGAAAAAGAGCTATAATAGTAAAATGGCGGAAAAACACATGCCTCGGAGTGCGTCACAGGAACACGATATGGCACTCGAGCACCTTAAGGAAAGATACCTGCAGTTCAAAGTTGACCCGAACACGCTCCTCCACGTCCACTTCAAGACACAACAAGATGCGGAGATGCGCGAGTTTCTGGTGGTCGATAAGAATCCCGAAGACGTTGCACACCACTTACCACATTCATCTTGGATTGGTACCCAACGGGACATTATCTCATCCCAGGCCGGGCAAAGGACTGTTCTCTTTCCCAAAGACACCTGCAATATCGCAACCGCCAATTCCGACGGCGACTTCCATCCGCAGGACGTGGCAGTTAGACAGGAATACGGCGAATTCGACGTCCAGCAGGATACTCACTGCCGCCGCAAGAAAACAGTTCGGAAAGGCCGTGCAAACAGTCCTCGAAGCAAAGCAAGATTCAGCAGACCCTAATGCATTACAAGTCCTGCAAGAATTTCTAGGCTAAGCAAGATTTTCAAAGAGAGTCGACTATTACTACTCTCTTCATCTTGTCGCCTTGCGCAATCTTCTGGGCGACTTCCATTCCCTCAAGCGTCTGTCCGAATACCGCGTAGTTACCGTCTAAAAACCCGGCGTCCCCGATTACGATGTAGAACTGGCTGGTCGCCGAATTAGGGTCGCTCGTCCGAGCCATCCCGAACGCTCCCAATTCATGCTTTAAGTCGGGGTGTATTTCAAGTGGAATGCTCTTATCAGAGCCTCCCGCCCCTGTTGCCGTGGGGTCTCCCGTCTGGATTACGAAGTTTGGCACCACCCTGTGGAATACCAGGCCGTTGTAGAATCCTCTTTCTGCGAGTTCGATAAAGTTTTTCGTCGAAATCGGCGCTTTTTCAGTGTAAAGTTTCGCCTTTATTGTGCCTTTGTCCGTCTCGATTACCGCGTATTTTTCGCCCATGGTTTCTTCACCAACAATTTCAGTTTCATCGGAAATGACCGTTGTTGTCGTCGTCCTTTTAATCAGTGTTGTTAACCTATCGTCTAAAGTTTCTCCCCCGGATTGGTTTCCGCCGTCCAGGCACCCGCAAACAAGGACTAAGGCCGCGAGCATTAAAACGATATTTTTCATGGTAGATGATTTAGTTGTTTGTACTTAAAAGTTTTATCCCCCTAAAGAATATTCATGCACAAAGAAAATCGTATCGTTCCTTCCGAATTTCGGGAGAGGTTCAGTCTCATAGACCACGAGCGATATGAAATAATCGATAAACTTAGGGAGCATCAACTCTTCAGGATTTCTGTTTCCGTGGATGAGGTTAAGGCGGCTGAAGCAATCATCCAAGACCTTCTTTTCGCAGCCACACCCGAAAAACCCCTTGCCCAGTCAACTCTTTTCCAAATCTTCCCGGAACGGGACCGAAGAGGACTTGCCGTCCAAAATGTTTTCTCGCAAGGCCTAGGCCGGTGGAAGGCGGAGGGAAAACTTGGAACCACAATCATCCCTGGTGAACACACATACCTCCTCCCAGATGACGTTGGTAAGACCAAGTTCACTTTCCTAAATGAAAAAGCATACTACCCTCTAGAAAAATGATTAATTTTAATTGAAAATGATCAAGCAAAAGCCTTCCGGAGTGCCCGACGAATTCAAGAGCAAATTCAAGATCGCCCCCAAGGAACGTCAAGCATTAATCAAGCGTATTGCTCGAAATCCCAGACTCTTTCAGGGTGCTCCGTTATTGGATGCTGAACTAGACCTCGTGGAAGAGGAGGTGTTGAGGGTGGTCTACGCAGCTGACAGGGATAATCCAGTAGACTACTCTGTGTTTCAAGCCCATGACGAGCGGACTGAGTATCTCATGCTTATCATGGTCGCCGTCGCACGGTCGCGTTGGGAGGAGGAGGGTCTTATCGAAAATTTGGAAATCCCCGGGAGACACACTTTCGTCCAAACTGGTGTGGGAAGGAGGCGTGCACTACAACTTACAAACCAGAAAGGGTTTTACCCTAAAAACAAATAATTATGGAAATGCAAAAACACAATCAATCGCCTGAGGACTCGGACGAGGAATTAAAGGAGAAGTTTTTTTTAACCGACGAGGAGTATGAGGGTGCGCAGGAGAAGGCATTAGGGATTCTAAAGCAAGCCGCGCAAGACCCTGAAGAAAGTATGCCAGTAGGATAGTAATTTTTCGAGAAATTCGACAATAGAACCGCTTAATTGTAGCATCCATTATCCTGGGGGGAAAAGACAGGTGGGCGGAAAAGGGTTTAATCGAGGATGCGTCCCTTAAGCGGGCCTCACACCTACCTCCACAGTGATGGAAAAAGCGTGCGTGTCGCGAGAATAGTCAATGAACTCGCATTCCGTCCAAAACCTACACACTAAAGCTTTTTTATTCTCAATCTAAATTAATCTCTTGGGTGATATTAACATGAGCATGCGCGATTTTATGGAGAATCTGGACAAAGCCGGTGAAGTAATCCCCATAACCGACGAAGTCGACCCTAATCTTGCGGCCGCGAAAATCATGGCCGATTATGACGGGCGCGTCGTATTGTTCGAAAACGTTAAAGGTTCCGACTACAAGATGGTATCGGGAGTATGTTCGAGCCGCGATTTATTTGCTAAGGCAATGGGCATTTCGAAGGAAGAGCTTTTGTTCAAGATTGCGGAAGTGATCGACAATCCGACAGAGCCTGAAGTAGTTTCCAAGGGCGCCTGCCAGGAGGTTGTTGAAAAGACAGTCGATCTCGCTAAAATCCCGATTCCCACTTACACGAGCCAGGATATGGGGCCTTACATAACTGCGGGAGTTTACGTGAGCAAGGGAAAGTCTGGAAGATTGAATGCTTCCATACACCGGACATCACCCATCGGAAAGGACAAGTTCGTGGCGAGAATCTGCCACCGAGACACTTGGAAGTTCCTCGAGGAATCCGGCGGAGAGCTCCCAGTCTCAATCGCTCTCGGACTCGACCCGACAGTCTCACTTGCCGCTTCGATTTCCGCGGGAGACACGCCAGAGCTTTCCATTGCAAACTCGATGAAGCCACTCAAACTCGTTAAATGCAAGACTAATGACATTCTGGTCCCGGCGGACGCCGAGCTAGTATTGGAGGGAGTGCTTACGTCCAAGGAGCGTCATGAGGAAGGCCCGTTCGCGGACATTTCGGGAACCCTCGATAAAGTCCGCCAGGAGCCAGTCGTAAGGATTAACTGCGTCACCCACCGAAAAGACCCAATCTACCAGGCGCTCCTACCCGCCTACAACGAGCACCGCCTTCTCATGGGCATGCCGAAGGAGCCGCAGATTTACAGGAAGGTTAAGGAAGTTGCAGACGTGAAAAACGTACTTATCACTCCCGGCGGCTGCTGCTGGCTCCATGCGCTAGTCCAGATCAGAAAAAAGAATTCTGACGACGGGATATTGGCTGGTGAAGCAGCACACGAAGGTCACAAGAGCCTGAAGCACTGTGTCGTCGTCGAAGAGGATATTGACATATACGATCTCGCAGACGTTGAGTGGGCGATAGCCACGCGGTTTCAGGCTGATCGTGATGCGAAAATCTGGCAGGGGCCGGGGTCAAGCCTCGACTGCACGGCATGCACGATAGAGGGAAGCGACCGCCTCATGACAAGCAAGATCATATTGGATGCTACTATACCGGCAGGCAAGGACCGTAAAGACTTTTTGAAGGCTAAATTGGGGGAGTGAAAAATGCATTTAACGAAAGAGGACGAGCGGATTCTCGCGGGAGAGCAGGGTAATGCGGCTGCAAAGTCGATGAAGATTCTCGTTGCATTAGGTGAAATTTTCAAGGCTGAGGAGTTGATTCCCGTTGGAAGTGTTCAAATTGCGGGAGTATCTTTTGCCAACCTTGGGGATGCCGGACTCGAATACCTGGCCGAGCTTGCAATAGACGGTCAAGTAAAGGTGACTTCAACCTTGAATCCCGCAGGCATGGACTTGCGCGAATGGGAGAAGCTCGGCATCACCTCCGAGTTCGCCGAAAAACAAAACAAGGTCATTGAGGCTTTCGCCAAGATGGGTGTTATCACAACCTGCACTTGCACGCCATACTTAATCGGGAACCTCCCCGCATACGGAGAGCACGTAGCTTGGGCTGAATCCAGTGCGGTAACCTTCGTAAACTCTGTGATAGGAGCGCGCTCAAACCGCGAGGGCGGGCCGTCAGCGATAGCAGCAGCAATGATCGGGAAGACTCCTTCCTACGGCTTCCACCTAGACGAAAACCGTAAACCCCAATTCCACGTTGAAGTTAAGGCGAAAATCGAATCCATTGCGGACTGGGGTGCGCTGGGATACGCAATCGGCTCCCAATCAGACCGTAGAATCCCCTACATAACCGGACTTTCAACTACCACAACCGACAACCTGAAAAGCTTCGGCGCCTCAATCATCACCTACGGAAGCCCGCCGCTCTACCACATAAAAGGTGTAACACCTGAGGCGAGCTTGCACAAGCCTCCAAAAGAGAAGGTAACTGTAACCAAGGAGGATTTGGACGAAGCTTACAAATCCCTAAACGATGAGGCCACGGAAGTTGACTTCGTCTCATTGGGCTGCCCTCACGCGAGCATGAGAGAGATTGCGGAAGTCGCAACATATCTCAAAGGCAAGAAAGTAAAGGAAGGTGTCGAACTTTGGATTGCGACTGCGCGTCCCACAAAGGACATCGCCGACGAGCGCGGCTACACAAAGATAATCGAGGATGCTGGCGGCAAGATGGCTGTCGACACATGCATGGTGGTCGCCCCCATAAAAGGGCGGTTTAAGACGATGGCGACGACGAGCGCGAAAGCATGCTTCTACGCGCGAGGGAAAAACAAGATGCAAGTGCACATAGGCGACTTCACAGAATGCCTTAATGCAGCGGTCGACGGAGTGTGGAAAAAGTAAGATGACCACAAAGATTGTGCGTGACGGAGGAATCGGACAACCTGAAACGCACACGATATCGGCAACACTACCAGTCGACCCCAAAAACTTCATGGACTCGAAAAAACCGTTCGACCGCCTAAACGACGAGGTCGGGGAAGTGCTCGCTGAATTCGGTTTCGCAGGCAAGGTAAAAAACAGAACGCTTTTATGCTGTGAGGAAGTCGCTTCAAACATCGTGCAGTTCGCGCTCCCCTGTGATGCCCGCGTAACAGCGGAAGTCACAGCCGAACAAGCAGCAGTCTCCTTTACCTGGCGTCAGCAACGGGACGTCGACTTCGTAACCATTGCAAAGGAACGGGAGAGAGGGCTTTGCGAGCTCACCGCTCCGGGAGACGGGATGGCAGCTGCAGAATTTCGCGATACTGAGGAAGGTGAGAGGTACGCTAATGCACTTTCCCAGCGTATCGAAGATGAGGAAAAAGGTGGCAGGCAAGGTGGCGGCGCAGGCATGGGGGTTCTTCTTATGACTACAATGCCCGACCGATTCGAAAGCAGTTATGACGCCGACACTCACGAAGTAAATGTATCATTCACGGTGAAAAACCGGGAGGACTAGAACATGGATCTTAAGGGACGCGTGATAAACAAGGGAAAAGCTTATGGCGAGGCCTTGGTGACCAAAGACCCCATAAGCTTTTACGGCGGGGTCGACCCTGAGAGCGGGGTCATAACCGACAAAGACAACAGCCTGAACGGGCAGAGCATCTCCGGGAAAATACTGGTTTTCCCCTACGGGAAGGGCTCTACGGTCGCACCCTACACGATATACCAGCTCGTGAAAAACGGTAAGGCACCGCTCGCCATGATCAACCGGGACGTTGAAACCATCGTCGCCGTCGGATGCATCATCTCCGACATTCCCGCGGTCGACCAGATAGACGTCACTAAAATCAAGTCCGGCGATAAAGTGAAAGTCGAGGGTAACAAGGTAACTATTGTTTAAACTTCCTTTTTTATAGCTTATTATACCGAAATGCCCAATAAATTAGGAAGTAATATGAAAATTATAGTTCATTCTGTGGGGAGTGCGCTTAATCCAAATGGCGAAATACGGATTGGAGTTGCCTTTACTACAGATTGCCTACTGCCACCCAAGATAACTGAAAAAAAACCAGGTGCCACTACAATTCAAATAATACCCGGAATTCAAACTCCACTACCTCAATCGCCACGTGAGAATCGAGCAACCTTCTTTTTCACCGAAGAGGAATGGAAGAAATTGAAAAAGAAACCAAATGTGGGTGATGAATACACGCTCTCTTTTGGAGATGATAATAGCATAATACTTAAACCGTGATGCATAATGTTATCAAGAATAGACATACAAGTAATCTTGTGGAAAGAAGGTAAAGGATACGTAGCTAACTCACCGCTTTTTGGTGTCGTAAGCCAAGGTGATACAGTGCGAGATGCACTATATAACATCAAAGAGGCGTTAGAACTGTATCTAGAAGATGAAGATGTTCAAAAGTCTATTAACTACAAGGACGTTCCTAAAATAACCATAAGCATCACTCCTACAGAAGAGGAGGTACAGAGGGCGGGAGGTTTCTATAATGAAATTACCCCTCCTATCGGGTAGAGAAGTTATTAAGACTTTTTCCAAGGTGGGGATATACCCCACACGCCAGAAAGGAAGCCACATACTACTAAAAGGGTTTTATAACGGGCAACTTAGGATTTTTCCAGTGCCTCTTGCTAAAGAACTCAAGAAGGGCACCTTACATGGGATAATTAAACAAGCAGGTATGGAAGTTGATGAGTTCCTTGAACTACTTTAACACTCGAGTTACTGGTTGATGACATTCCCGCCGTCGACCAGATAGACGTCACTAAAATCAAGTCCGGCGATAAAGTGAAAGTCGACGGAGAGAAAGTTACCGTAGGCTAATAATCACTCAATCCTGAAATAGGGGATAAAATGCCCAGAAAAAAAACCCTTCAAACGCGCGGAGCCCACAACTGGAAGACTCATCCCGAGCTTCCCGGAGTCCATGAGAAATTCGACCAAACCCACCTTCCCGAAAATATTCTGGGACTGTACGAGCGGGTTGCAGGGATTTATGAATTAAGTGTTGATGACCTCGCTCCTTTGCGGGCTTATAATGTGCGCGCTTTAGGGGCGAAGGCGATTTATTCTAAGCTCGATCACACGGTTCGTGTAACACCCCCTTTAGTTAATGGGCCAATAAGACATGATGCTAGAGTGCACAGGGAGTTGGGTCTCTCTCTTGCGACGTTGATTAATCCGGATGCAGTCATCGAGAGTCTTTCAAAGCCTGGTTTGTCACATCATCAAGGACATGACGAGCCCATCAGCATGGGTGATGCCTTCAACTATTCTGTCAGGCGGTTGGGTGCTGCATTCGGGAAAAACATGTTCTCCAGTTCACTGGCTAAGGCTGCAGTGAAAGATAATGAATCGCTTATGCCCGAGCTTCCCCCACTCACAACTACGGCAGCCCTCACAGCGGGCTTGGCGTTAGGCGCTTTAGTCGGTGGGACCCTCGGCTCGGGAGTCGTTGGTGCGGGAGTATTTATGGGTGTGGCATATCGCATGCAGGCGAAAAGAGACGATGCAGTCCAGAATTTTGTTAAAAGATACGGGCAAGACGGATTCATCCTTCTGGCAGTGGAAAACCCCCACAACCTCTTTCAGACGAATTTCAAACGGATCGAGAAAAAGTGGGTTGATTCAGGTCAACTACACCCTCCTGAAGACGGGAAGAAAGGATTCTTGACGCCCTTAGGAGAGGATGAAATAAGGCTGAGAATGCCTAAAAGTGAATTAGAGAGAAGACTTACAGCCATGTCGAAAAACAGGGGTTATCACCCCTACAACCCGCAGCAATGATTATCTCCGACATTCCCGCGGTCGACCAGATAGACGTCACTAAAATCAAGTCCGGCGACACGGTGACCGTCGCCGACGGCATCGTGACCGTAACCTAACCCATTTTTCTTCGCCATCCACCTAAAAGTAACCGTTATGCCAAAGACTAGGCAGGTGCGCATCATACGCAAGATAGGTGATGAATCGAGAAAACAGCGCGGAAGGCCCGCAGACGAACAAGCGTGGGTCATTGACGTCAAAGACTCTGAAGAAATCCAGGACAAACTGGGTGCTGCCGGGAACAAGGAAAGCATTGTCTACTCGCTCGGCGCACTCGCCACCCACCTTCAAATGGGCGGCAGCACCCTCCACGGAAGGCTGAAAAAACAGCCGGAACTCGGCGTCACACTTCCAGGAAAAAAGGGCAGTGAACGCTGTTACACGTCGCAGGAGCGCCGCCTAATCGAAGGCGAACAACGGGAACTTGCCGCTCGCGACACCGATTTTGTTAATAGTCACATGATTTCGGACCGTCTCGATGTGGGGGCACTCACCTTTCTCAAACGCCTCCAACGCTTTACAACCCTTCCCGGCTCAAGAGACCGTAAGCTCATCTGCGGAGTCCCCTGCAAGATATTCCGCATACATGCACAGGACGAGT
>Ga0268279_1001083_pt1 | contig 15828 bp, 13 predicted proteins | sample saktaG_6_FD_190142 | JGI IMG/M metagenome (GOLD analysis project Ga0268279, IMG submission 190142) | Saline water microbial communities from Sakinaw Lake, British Columbia, Canada - sak_2010_1_5_80m | ecosystem: Environmental > Aquatic > Non-marine Saline and Alkaline > Saline ...
GCCATTAATAGTAATTACTAGCGGTAAATTATCAGCTCTTTCTTGCTCCTGGTTTGCCTTTCCTTGGCTTATTTTTAAGCTATTAACATAAATAATTCTTCTTTGGTTGAATAAATCTTCTAAAAAGGTTTTTAGATTAAGATAATGGCCTTTTAATCCAGTTGAAAATTTAAATTCTTGGTTTTCCTTAGCGGGAGCTTTAGGGTTTTTTTTCTCGGTTAAAACGATGGAAGAATAGTTTAGGGTATTAAGACCAAGGCCGGCCTCTAGACGGCCACCTTCGACAGTTTGAGAAAATCTGGTGAATTCGGAATTAGTTGGTAGAGCCTGATCTAACAGATAGAGCCGATCGTAAACCTGATTATAGAGATTTTGGGCGGCAAAAATTTGACTAATTTTGTTATCTAATTGTTGATTTAATTCTTCTCGAGCCTTAATTTCAGCTAATAACTCAGCGATGGTAGCAATAGTTGGCTTAATGGCAAAAATGACAAAGAAAGTCACTAGGAAAATGGCCGCTGCTGTTGGCGCCCATTTTTGAGTTTTTTCTCTAACCGGAATTGGTATCTGAGATAGGTAGTGACGATAAGATGTTTTTGGCAGATTAATCATATTCTTCTATTATTTATTCCAAAATTTGGGCTTTAATGATGAGCTCGGTTTCTAGTCCAAGGGTTTTGCTAGAAATACTGGCAATGTTGATCTGGTTCAGGTAGGGACAAAGAATTAGATTTTGAAAAAGATTATTAAGATCAGCCTCACTTCGCGAAATGACACCAAAGGCAACGTTGTCATCATTAATATCAAGAGAGGTGAGATTAATATTTTCGGGAAGAATGGCGACGATTTTTTTAATCGTTCCGGCCTGGTTTGGTTTTTGGCTGCTAAGGGTTTTTATTGCGGTAATTTGATTTTGAAGAAGGCGAAAATCTTCCTCAAACTCTTGAGTGGCCTTAATAATAGTCACTTTTTGGGCTGTTTGAGCGTAAAGGTCGGCGATTTTTTGGTCAAGCCAAAATCGAGATAAGAAGGCCAGCAGAACAAAAAACAGAGTAAAAACAACAATCCAGCGGCCCGTTTCTATTACCCAATCAGAAATTTGATTTAGGCCGCCCTCCTCTTGTGGTAATAATGAAATTTCTTCCCCTTTTTCAGACACGGTAAAATAGATAAACTTATTTAAAAATCAGTATAGGTATTTTTTAAAGGCTTGTCAAAGCTTTTGCCAATAGTATTTAGTATTTAATATTTAGTATTTGGTATTTGGAGAAAAATTTCAAATCTCAAAAACCAATAGGTGGTTTAGAAATTTAGGGTATAGAAATATTGTTAAATTGTTGGCGTGGACTGAAAATTTGTTGTTTCGATAGATGGAGCAATAGAGTTTAAAAAAGAGGGAAATCAGAGGAAGCGGCAGTTTATTTTTTTTTGTCTTCTTTCAAAATTTTGGCCAATTGGGATTTGATTCTTGAGGCCTTATTTTTGTGAATTAGGTGTTTTTTAGCCGCCCGGTCGATTTTAGTGTAGGTTTCAGCAAGAGACTGGGCAGAAATATGATTTTTAAAATAAGCAATTGCCTTTTTGTAGGCGTTTTTAGCTTTTTGGTTTTCCAGCCTTCGTCGCTGTTCTTGTTTGAGAGTTTTTTTGGCTGATTTGGTAACAGGCATTTTTAAAAAATTAAACATTTTCACTAACTTGTGGTCATTTTATCAGCCGCCTGATAATAATGCAAGAACAAGATTGACAACATCTCAAAAAGGTGTGCTATACTATATTGTAATTAGCCGTTAATTTAATAAATTATGCGCCTATCGGAAAAAAAACTGACCCCAAAAGTAAAGCAGGAAATCTTTGCTTGTCTTTATCAGTTAATTGCTGATACCAACTCACCCAAAGAAGCAGAAAATTTTTGTTGTCAATTATTAAGTTCGGCGGAGCAAATTGCTCTGGCTAAAAGACTGGCCATTCTTTGGGCCTTAAAAAAAGGCCAAAAATATAGTCAAATCAGAGCCCAGTTCCACATTTCTCCGGCCACCATTGCCAAATTGCAAAATGACCTTACCAGGCCTGAGGTAAAAAAAATTATTGAAAAACTGGAGGCAGAAGAATGGGCCACCGTCTGGGAAAAAAAGATTAAAAATATTTTCAATCTTTCTTCTTGAAAATAATCCTGGTACCCTCTTCGTTAAGAGTGATAAGATAAATAAAACAAGCGTTAAAAATTTTTAAATCAGCCCTAACTAATTAGGCTTGCCTTTTTAAACGAGCTTTTATGGAAAAATTTTATATTACCACGGCAATTGATTATGTTAATGACGTTATTCATGTTGGTCATGCTTATCAAAAAGTTGTTGCCGATGTTTTGGCTCGTTATCACCGCCTTTTAGGAGAAAAAGTTTTTTTTCTGACCGGTTCTGATGAGCATGGCGGCAAGGCTGAGGAGGCGGCCCAAAAAGCGGGCCAAGATGTAGCCGGTTTTGTGGATCGGGTTGTTGCCGGTAACAAGGAACAACTGGCGGCCCTTGATATCAACTTTAATCGTTATATTCGCACTACCGATGAAGACCATGTTCGCCAGGTAGAAGAGTTTTATCTTCGAGTTAAGAAAAGCGGTGATATTTATCGGGCTAAATTTTCCGGTTTTTACTGTTCCGGTTGTGAAGAGTATAAAACCGCCTCCGAACTTGTTGATGGTCGTTGTCCTAATCATCCCAGCCTGTCAGTTAAGGAGTTGGCGGAGGAAAACTATTTCTTTGCTTGGTCAAAGTATCAGGGATTTTTAACTAATCATATTAAGAATAACCCCGACTTTATTAAGCCTAAAAGTAGAGCCAAGGAGATGTTGTCTTTTCTGGATCGGGGCCTGAATGATATTTCTATTTCTCGCCAAAGTGTTGCTTGGGGGATTCCCGTTCCCGATGATCCAACCCAAACTCTTTATGTTTGGTTTGATGCTTTAATTAACTATTTAACCGGGGCCCCTAAGGGGTTTTGGCCGGCCGATTTGCATCTTTTAGGTAAAGATAATACTCGCTGGCACGCCCTACTTTGGCCGGCGATGCTAAAATCAGCCAACCTACCTTTGCCCAAAACCGTTTATGCCCATGGCTTTTTGACCCTTAATGGTCAAAAAATCAGTAAATCTTTGGATAATATCATTCGTCCTCAAGAATTAACCAAGGAATTTGGTGTTGATGGGGCTCGTTATTTATTGGTTAGCGCCAAAACCCTAAGTGGTGACGGTGATATTTCTTGGCTGAAAATGAAGGAAAAATATAATGCCGATTTGGCCAATGGCCTGGGTAATTTGGTGGCCAGACTAGCCAAGCTTTGCCAATTATCGCCGGGAGAATTTGATTTTTCTTGCCCCGATACTCAAGTCGTTTTAAAAAGGGATTTTTCTTGCCTGATGGATAATTATCAACTGCTTTTGGCCCTGAATCTCATTTGGGACCAATTACGATCGATAGATCAAGAATTGAATCAACGTCAACCCTGGAAGATAGCTAATAAGAAAGAGCAAGCTCAAGTTTTATCCGGGCTGGTTGGGAAGCTTTTGGCGATAACGGTGTTGTTGACACCCTTCTTGCCCCGCACTGCCAAGATTATTCAGGAAACTTTTTTAGCCCCAAAAGTGGTTCCGCCCAAACCATTATTTATTAGAAAATAGTAAAGTAAACCGATGAATTTTTTAGAAAAGAACCGTCGCTTGGTAATGCGTCTTTTAGAAATTTTGCCGGGGTTTGTTTCTTGGAATTTAATTCTTTTTCTCTTTTGGGGTTCGTTTTTTTCCCCCTTAGCAGTCGCCTACTTCATTCTTTTTTATGATATTTACTGGCTTTATCAGTCGGCGGTGTTTGGTATTGGGGCAATCATGGGTCATTATAAAATGGAGGCTTCAAAAATCACCGATTGGCTAGGGGAAGCCAAGGGTTTTGGGGATTGGAAAAAAGTTCACCATATTGTAGTGGTCGTTACTTATAAGGAACCACTTCATATTTTACAAAGAACCTTTCGAGCCATTGCTAAGCAAGATTTTCCCTTGGAAAATATGATGGTTGTTTTAGCCACCGAAGCCAAAGAAGACGCCAAAGAAAGAGAAGAAAAGGTTATCGCTCTAAAGAAGGAGTTTGGTAAAAAATTTGGCCATTTATTAGTCACTACTCACCAGCTTGCTCCCGGTGAAGTGGCGGGTAAATCTTCTAACGAGCGTTGGGCGGCTCAAGAGGCGAAAAAATATTTGGTTGATCAACGGGGTTGCGATATCGACTATTTAACTATCTCAAGCTGTGACGCTGACCATGTTTATCACCCCAAGTATTTTTCCGCTCTTACCTATCATTTTTTGGATAATCCGAAGCGGTACTTAAGATTTTGGCAGCCGGTGGTTTTGTTTTATAACAATTTTTGGAATCTTCCCGCTTTAACGAGAGTGAGCAACACTTTTAGTTCTATTCGGCATATTGCCTTATCGGTTCATTCTTATCGGGTTGTTAGTTGTGCCAATTATTCGACTTCTTTAAAGCTGGTGGATGAGGTTGGCTATTGGGATCCAGACGTTATTCCTGAGGACTATCGAATATTTTTTAAAGCCTTTTTTGCCAAAAATGGTCAAGTTGAAGTCGACCCAATTGCCTTACCGGTTTTGGTTGATGCCGCCGAATCAACCTCGACCTGGAAAACCCTTATCAACCAGTATGAACAATATAAGCGCTGGGCCTGGGGGACGGTAGATGATGCTTATATTATTTATCGCTATTTAACTTCGGGAAAAATTTCCTTTTGGAATAAAACAGTTCGGGTGCTTCATGTTTTACGAGATCACTTTTTGTGGCCAGTTCACTGGTTTGTTATTACCCTGGGGGTTAATATTCCCGCCCTGATTAATCCTCGGTTTACCAAATCGTCAATGGGCTATATGATGGCTAATTTTTCCTCGGTGATTCTGTCTTTGACCCTTATTTCTTTGGTGGCGGCTCTTTGGGTTAATGGCAAACAACGGCCCAAGCGCCCAAAAGAGGTCTCTCGATTGCGAGCCCTGTTGGTGCCCTTTGAGTTTTTTCTAATGCCCGTCTCTGGCTTTTTCTTTGGCGCTCTTCCCGGTATTGATGCTCACACCCGCTTGATGTTGGGCAAGTATTTAGAGTATCGGGTGACAGAGAAGGTGTAAATTTATCCTAAAATTTAAATAAAGATTGTTAAATTGTTGGTTTGCCCTTGATTGTAGAAAGAGACCAAAAAGAGCAATAAAACAATTTAACAGCCTTACAATTCTCTTTACTTTTTTAGCCTAAAGGCTTTTAGTTCTGGTTTTGAGCTTTGAGTTTTAAACTTTGAACTTTAATCATTTGGGATTTGGAGTTTTTAACCTGTTACTAGTTACTGATTATAAATCACCAATTACGGACTACTTTTTTTCTTGACCAGGGTCTGCTTTTGTGGTTTAAAAGGATTAGCATATGAAAGCCCCATCTTTCTTGGAAAAAATTGAGACCAAAACCAAAAGTTGGTCGGCCCTCTTGCTTATTTTGCTTTTTATTGTTCTTTTATTGCGCTTACCATCTCTTTTTGAGCCCTTTTGGTATGGCGATGAAGGAATTTATTTGACTCTTGGTCAATCTGTTCGTCAAGGCCAAACTCTTTACCGTGATATTCATGATAATAAGCCCCCGCTTTTATATTGGTTGGCGGGGGTAGCCGGAACGGTTTTTTGGTTTCGTTTTATTTTGCTAGTTTGGATGATAGGAACCACAATAGCCTTTTTTAGGTTAGCGCAAAAGTTTTTCAAATCATCAAGACTGGTTTTGTTTTTGACGGCCCTTTTTGTTTTCTTAACCTCTTCGCCTCTTTTTGAAGGAACGATCACCAACGCCGAACATTTTTTTATTGGTTTGGTTATTTTGGGGGTGTATTTTTTCTTGGTAAAGCAATTTTGGCGATCGGGGTTAATAATTGGCTTGGCTTTTTTATTTAAAAGCCCACCCCTCTTCGATTGGTTAGCCCTGGTTGCCTTTTCATTTTTAGCGGTTGGTTTTGTTGGGGATAAAAAAAATTTGTCTAGCAAAATAAAGGAAAGGTTGCCATTGGCAATTGGTTTTTTAATCCCGACCTTGCTTACTTTTATTTTTTATGCCCTAAAGCCGGACGCCCTGTTTTATTATTGGGAATCAGCCTGGTGGCAAAATTTACCCTATTTGTCTTCTTGGGGCGGTCAAGAGAGGGTGGGCCTATTATCTAATCAATTGTTTTGGCGGGGAATAATATTGGTCATTATCTTGGTGGGAGTTTTCTTAAAGAGACAGTTTTTTTTGAAAAAGAAAAACTTTCTCTTAGTTTTCTTGTGGTTGGCTTTGGCTATTTTTGGTGCTTTCTTATCGTCCCGACCCTATCCTCATTATCTGCTTCAGGTTGCCGCCCCCCTACTAATAATCTTTGGTTTTTTAGTTTCCTTTGTTGGTCAGAAGAAGTTTTATGGTTATTTTTTGGCAGGTCTGGCCCCGGTTGTGTTGTTGGTGACAGGATTCTTTTATTATCATTTTTACACCCATAAGGTGGTTGCTTATTATCAAAATTTTGCTCAATTTGTTTTGGGCCAAAAGGAAAAAGAAGCCTACTTCAATTGGTTTGACGACAACACCTGGCGCAACTATCAGGCGGTTGAGTTTATTAACGATATTTTGCCTTGGGGTGAAAAGATTTTTGTTTGGGGGAACGAGCCTCATCTTTATGCCTTATCTCGACGGGTGCCGGTGGGTCGCTATACCGTCGCCTATCACATTCGAGATTTTGATCGTCATCAAGAAGTGCTGACGGCAATTGTTAATAACCCGCCCAAAATCATTGTCTATGATCAGAGTTATCATTATCCTTTTGGTCAGCTTTTGGTTTTTCTGAATAAAAATTATCGACTGATCGAACAATCTGGCTCGTTAGAAATTTGGTATCATTTTCGTTAAAAGAATTGACTATTTCAAATCCCTCGCGTCAGACTCGACTATTGCCTGGACTGGCCTTTGGTCAAAAAACGGCCCGAACTGCCCTATTTGTTGCCCTTGGACTGGTTCTGGTTATGTTGGGGTTATTTTTTGTTTTTTATCAAAAACTACCACCCCAGGTACCCTTTTTTTATAGCCGACCCTGGGGAGAGGCCCAACTGGCTTCATCGTGGCTTCTGTTAACCTTACCGACCCTGTCTTTATTTATTGTTGTTCTTAATTTTATTTTAAGCGGACTTTTTTTTGATTCCCCCTTTTCGGTTCATGTCTTAATGTGGGGAGCATCAGTTTTTGCTTTTTTAGCTCTTTTTACTTTGACGCAAATAATCTTAGTTATCATCTAGGAAAATAAACCCCCATAATTAAATGGCTTATTTTTGGTTACCCTTTCTAATTGCCTGTTTTTTAAGTTTTATTTTTACCAAAGCAACCATATTTTTGGCTTGGAAGACCAATTTGATTGGCATTGACGATCCCCAAAAACACCATCATCCAAAAGTGGTTCATCAATATCCGGTGCCTCGAGGTGGGGGTTTACCAATTTTTTTGGCGGTTTTTTTGACTAGTCTCTTATTTTTGGCTCCCGATAAACACTGGTGGGGAATTTTTTTGGGGGCCCTAATAACTCTAATTATTGGCTTGTTTGATGATAAATTCAACCTTAACCCTTACCTAAGGTTGTTTTTTAATTGTTTGGCCGCTCTTTGTGTCGTCGGGGCCGGTATTGGCATTGCCTTTATTACCAACCCATTTAATGGCTTAATTCGCCTGGACCAACCACAAATTATTTTTGATTTTTTGGGTCAGGCTCGATCAATTTGGGTTTTATCAGGGCTGTTTGGTCTGTTATGGATAATTTGGAATATGAATATTGTCGGCTGGTCATCTGGAGTCGATGGTCAATTACCGGCTTTTGTTTTTGTTGCCGCCCTGGTAATGGCCATTTTAGGCTTAAGATTCAGTGTTGACATTACTCAGTGGCCGGTAGTGGTTTTATCGGCGGCTGTTTCTGGGGCTTACTTTGGCTTTTTGCCCTGGAATTTCTATCCTCAGAAGATCATGCCCGGTTATAGCGGTAAAAGTTTAGCGGGTTTTTTTTTGGGAGTGTTGGCGATTTTATCGGGAGCCAAAATCGCTACGGCGATTTTGGTTTTGGGGGTGCCGACGATGGATGCTCTAATTGCTATTTTAAGACGATTATCAAGAGGTCAATCTCCGGTCTGGGGCGATCGAGGCCACCTACACCATAAGTTTCTGGATTTAGGTTTTAGTAAGCGCACCATTGCTTTATTCTATTTGTTTTCTTCTTTAATTTTAGGTTTAATTGCCCTGTCGCTTAATTCCCAGCAAAAGGCTTACACCATCGTTATGATTTTTGTTGTTTTAGTGGCCTTTTCAGTTTGGTTTAAATTGTTTTTTGAGAAAAGAAAATAGTTTTTTTTGTAGGTCTGAACCTATCCGACCCCCGGGGTCGGATAGGTTCAGACCTGTATTTAGTCGAGAGGATTATTGTTTTCTTGGCCAGCTTCGTTTATCTTGGCGTATTGGCCCAAAATCCAACCCTCTGTTTTTTCTTCTTCAAGCTCACTTTCCAGAGCGATTTTTAACCAGTCGCCGTCTTTTTCCAAAAGAAAATGTTCTTCACCCGGGTTAACCCTAGCAACTTCGGCAAAGCCGGTTCCCGGGCCGCTTCTGACTCTAAGCCAGCCGGTGGGAGTAGGCAGAATAGTAACCAAAGAGTTGCTTTCCTGATTTTCCTCTGGAGTTTTTTCTTGGTTTTTCTCGTCATCAATTTTGGCCAGTTTTATTTCCGCGTTTAACTGGAAGCCGGCAGCAACATTAAGGCCGATGATGGTATTTTGATAGCCATCAAGGTTTATTTCTAAGCTGTGATGGCCAGGGGAAATTTCTTCCAATAATAAAGGAGTATAACCCTTGGTTTCTCCGTCTAGGTTGATTATGGCCTGATCCGGAAGGGAAGAGATTAGCAAGGCACCATTCTTTTTATCGGGGATTTTGGTCAAGGTTAAAAGTTCACTATAGGCTTGCTGGTCATTTTGGTTAAACTGGTATTTAATTAAAGTGATTGCCGATGAGGTAATCGGAACCCTTGCCTGCCACAAGACCTTCTCTGGGTCGTTTTTCTCTGCCAATTTAACTTCTAATTTTTGAGGTTTGAATTCCTTTTTAAAAGGAGTAGTGCCCAGGTTTTGGCCGTTAATAAACACGGCAACTTCTGGTGCGGTGTTTATTTCTAAAACTCCGGCGCTGGAGAAAAGGGGCTGACGGAAAAAATAACCGATTAAGAAAACGGTCAGGAGAGCTAATAATGGCAGGATAAGCTTTTTCATAATTTTCTTGGCTTAAAAAAACTTGAGGCCTGGGTGGGAATTGCACCCACGAATGAGGGTTTTGCAGACCCTTGCCTTACTACTTGGCGACCAGGCCAGAATGGGCAAACTAGACTAAGCGGTTCTCGGGTAAGATTTATTGTAGCATAAACAAACAGCTAAGAAGGAGGTTTGGCTTATAGTTTTTTGTTTAAAAGGTTGGGCTTTTTGATTATTTTTTTGGCCAGGTTAGTAAATTGAGCAAACTCATTGATTTTTAAAGCCCAGGAGCAAGCCAAATACACTAATCCTCCCACTAGGCCGGAAAATGCGGTTAGAAAGATTAGAGGAATAACGCGGCTAGTGTCAAAAACAAGACGATCAAGTAGGCGCATGGTTTGCCAAGTAACCAAGACACTGATAATGCCAGAAATAGCCATTTTGGCCCAGGCCATTATCGATTCAGGCGTGATTAAATTGATCTTTTTTTCTAGTTTTATAATAAATAAAATCAAACGGATTAGATTAGACAAAGAGATGCCGGCTGTTAACCCTAAAATTCCCCAACCAAAATTGACGGCAACGACAATGAAGGCCAGATTAAAAATTGTCGCCAGGCCATCAACGATCAGAACGGTTTTGGTATCGGCAAAGGCATAGAAGGCTCGGCGAGTGATCTCACAAAGAGTTTGGGTAAAAATCGCCACCGAAAGAATGGCTAAAATTTTTCCGGTTAAAACGGTCGCTTCCCAGGGAAATTCTTGGGCGCCAAAAGCCAAACGAACCAGGGGAATTCTTAGGGCCAAGAAAAGAGCGGTGACCGGCAAGGCCAGATAGGCAGTTTGGGAAAAGGTTTGGCGCAAAAGTCGACCAAAAGAGTCCAGGCCGTTTTTTATTTTTTGGTGTGCTAGAGCGGGCAGAGTGGCTTGGCCAATGGTAGCGCCAATTAATCGAACCGGCAATTGAGATAAATGCTGGGCCAGATAAAACAAAGATAACATGCCCTCGCCGATAGAGGTGGCCCAATAGATAATAACGGCCGCCTCTACCTGGGAGATAATTAAACTAATATTTCTTGGTGCCATTAGCTTAATAATTTTTTTGATGACGGGGTCGGAGAAATCGAAAAGAAGTGGTTTAAAAGAAAAGCCTAAAGACAGGGCCAGAGGCATTTGAATCAATAAGTGAAAAAAGGCCCCAATAACCACCCCAATGGTTGGTCCTAAAATCCCAACTTGATCGGAAAGAAAAACAATACCGGCGATAATACCAAGGTTGTAAACGATGGGCGATAGGGCCGGCAAGATAAAACGCTGATGAGAGTGAATGATGCTGGTTAAGAAGTTAGAGGCCAGAAGAAAGAGCTGGGCCAATATTAAGATCCGGGTTAGCAGGGTCATTAGATCTAATTGTGCGGTGGAAAAATCAAAGGTGATTAAATTAGACAATGGTCGGGCAAAAATAAAGATTAAGACTCCCAGGCCCATGAAAGCCAAAAGCAGCCAATTGAGCATAATGGAAGCAATTCGATTAGCTATTTTTTTATCTTTGTTGATCCATTCGGAAAAGATTGGAATAAAGGCGGCTGATAGTGCTCCGGTAATTAGAACTTGAAAAAGGATGTCGGGGATTTTAAAAGCGGCATTATAGACATCCAGTTGAGCGGGGTTACTAGCAAAAAAGCGAGCGTAAAGAAGCCGGTCGCGCAAAATTCCCAAAATCGCCGAACCCAGCATCGCCAAACCAATAGTAAAAGCGGCCGAAAAAATACTGGTTTGTTGTTGGGAGAAAAATTTCTTGCCGTTTTTGAAAGCGGTATTAATCATTATTTTTTAGTATAACAGAGGAAAGATTTTTGAAAAGAGGAAAAAGATTTAAAAATTTTTTAAAACTTTTAAAATACTTTACCGTATTTTACTGATTAAAAAAAGCCCCATTGACTTATAGTTATTGACATAGTAAGATTTGGCTAAGTTTGATCAAGGTCAATCTTGATCGTCTAGAAATTTTTTATGAGCAAAATTGAAAGATTGTTTTCTCGACCAATTTCTCGGCGAGGCCTGTTGAAGAATTCCGGGCTAGTGGTGGCTGGTTTATTGGTTGATAAGTTTTTCCCTGGTCGAGTTTTGGCTCAGACGGAACCGGCTTATCAAGAGGAAGAACTGTCAGCTCAGATTCGCAAGCCAATTTTTTGGGGTAATCGTAATCGGCCGGAAATTGCCCTAACTTTTGATGATGGTTTTTCTCGAAGCTCAGTTGCCGCCAGTCTCGAGGTTTTAAGAGCGAGTGGAGCCCAGACTACTTTTTTTGTTGTTGGTCGGCAATTAAGGGCTTATCCTGATCTTTGGCAGCAGGCGGTTGCCGATGGCCATGAGATTTGCAACCATACTTATACCCATTCTTATTTAACCTCCCTGTCTTCGGAACAGATTAAAAAGGAGCTTTCTCTTTGGGAAGAATCAGCCCGGGAAGTATTAGGGAAGGAATATCTGGTTAAAATGAAGCAAGACTTTCCTTACATTCGCTTTCCTGGCGGGGCTGGTCACAAAGATGAGAGAGTCTTGCGAGCCGTTTCTCAAAATGGCTACCAGCCGATTGCCTGGTCGGCCGACACCTATTATGCGGTTTTAAAAAATCATGATTATAGAAATGAGCCGATTGACCCAATTGCCCAAGAGGTAGCCGACCATATTGTTAACACCTCTCAAAACGGTTCGATTCCTCTTCTTCACTTTAATGTTTGGGATATAACCAGGTTAGAAGAAATAGTTGCGGGGATTGAAAATAAAGGCTTGAAGATAACCACGGTTTCTGAGGTGTTGCGAAAAGAGCCCAAACCAAAAGAAGAGACGGAGGAAGTTGTAGATAAAGAAAAAGGACCAAAGATACCTGAATAGTTTTTATTATAGGATTTTAATTGGCAAAAGAACAAGACTTGACAAAGGTGGTATTAAAGTTTACTATAGTAAAGTAATTATTCTTGTTATAGGTTTTTAAAAAACAAGAATTTAATTATGGCTAAAGAAAAACAGCCAATTAGCACTAAAGCAAGAATTTTTTTATCCGCTTTAGCACTAAGCGGGTCGTTGGCGGCCGGCTGTGACCGGAACCAACAGCTATCACCCACTGAAACTCCTCGAGTGTCTCCTTCTTCAACACCAACAACAGAAATTACCAACCCCACTGCCACGATTGAGTTATCACCCACCGCTTCCCCTATTCCAGCTCCAACTGAAATAGTAGAGCCAACTCCGGAAAAAGAAGTCGTTTACATTCCCGGTATTACTATTGACGAAGACTATTTGAGAAATGCTTTTGCCGGCATTGGCGGAGGAGAGGTAATTGAAAACGGTCAGCAGGAAACAACCGCACTTGAGTTTGGCCAAGACTATGTTAGCCAATCTTGGGGCGAGAAGATTGGTTTGGCCTCTTTATCAGAAGACCCCATCGCCTCACTAAAATATTTAATTTCTTTGGGCGCCTATCAGGGCCAAGAGGGAGTTTTTTCTCCTGGCGGGCAAGGAGAAGAGGCCATTTTTCCTCAATTGGCTGATTTATCTTTATTTAGAATAACCTTAAATAACGTTCCCTCTGAGGAAATTCAGAGAACACAGGATTATAGGGAACAAACAGTTCCTCGAAATTTTAAACTTTACCCTGGGACCCAGATGACAGTGGTTGGTTTACTAGAGACTTCCTCTGAGGACCAGCCCGCTTTTGCCCTGGTAGCTTTTACTGACTATTTGCGTGCCTCTGAAGAGAATGGCGTTCCTCGTCATTATCTTGCCCTTCTTCCCACTCACTTTTCTGATGATCCGGAGAATAGAAATACCCTTTCTTTGGCTAACCGTCTAGAAGCTAATGGTTATGGTTTTGATCCCGAAACAAAGACGATTATCATTAATAATGATGAAAAGAAGGTGGTCTTGGAGCCAAATTACATTCAGGGAGAAGATCTAGTTCAAAGCTTAACAGAAACCTGTGGTATTTATTTTGTTGATCAGATAGGGCAGGGGCTAATTAAAAACCCGATTGTCCCCTTTCCAGAGGAGGTGCCTGAAATTTGGGATGTTAGACGGGAGTCTGACGGGACTTTGGTTTTTCAGACTCAAAACCAAGACGGTGATTTTTCCGATTTTGCCAAAGCAGCCTATGATCAAGAAAAAGAAGCTTGGTCTTGGGAAAAAATCTTTTCTCCGGAAGAGTTGTTGGCTAAGGCCCCTCAGATTGAGGGGTTAAGAGCAGTTTGGCAGGAGGGCAGGATTATTTACCAAGCTGAGGCTGGTAACCCCTACCAACTGGAAGAGGGTGCTTATGCAGGTGAAGCGGTTAGATATATAATGAATCAAAAAGTAGAGAGAGGCGTTGGTTTAACTGCTCCGGTTCTTGAGTTTTTGTTGGAGGATCATCAGAGCCTTGAGGCTCTGATGGAAGGACGGGAAAGGTTTCCTCTACCATTTGACCCCAGGGGAATAGAGTTTGAAATGGAAGAAGTTAGTTTTTCTTTTGTCCCTAAGGGAACAGACATGGAGCGTTCGGTACACTATTTGGGTTTTAATTTGCCCCTGGGCACCGTTATTTATTGTCCAGTTCTGGGTGACGGTTTGGCCGGTAGTGAAAGGATGATTTCTACTTATGATTATCAGCTTTGGACTTTTCCAACCCTTGCCGATGAGGAGGAATTGGGAGACAAGTGTCTTTCGGAAGGTTTCTGTAGTGTAGAAAGAGTAAGAACAGGGGAAGAGATTGTCGAGAGGATTAACGCCGTTGAAATTAGGGCGGAAAAACCGACAACGAAGGATCAGTCGGCTTATTCTTTGGCAGTTTCTCCATTTTTCATTTTGTTCTCTCAGAAGAGCGCTTCGATTAGTGAGCAAGACCGCGGTTGGGATAATAGAGAAGAAGTTTTTTTAGGGAGACCGCTGTTTGTTATTGATAGTCAAGAACCAGCACAAAAGTATACTTCTCCTGTAGATTATCAGATTTTTGTAAGAGCAAGACAAACAACCACCAACTTTGACAGCTTATTTACAATTGATAATAATTATGTTTTCATTTTACCCTCTTCTTGACAATCTCTTCTTGGTTATTTATCCTTTGAGTAGATGGAAAATTTACCGAAAAAGGGGCAACTAGCTAATGTTTTTAAGTTACTTTTTCTAGAGCTTAGCAAACTAAAACTTTTTCTTTTTTTGGTTTTAGGGTTAGTGGTTTTAGTTTTGGTAATAAAAACGAAAATAATCCCCTTTCCGGGAGTGAAGGAAAAGGGTGAATCTGTCGAAACTACTACCCCGACAGGCTCTTCATTAGTTCCTTCTGGGCCGGTTGTAGCGGTTAATCCGAATATGGTTGAATTTCCGGAGGGACTAGTTTTGGCCTTGCCGGTAGGGAGAGAAAATCTGGATAAGGCCATTCTTGATGAGGGTTATTCTCAAGTGTTATCTTTTTTTCTTCCTAATCAGACGCTAATCAGGGCAGTTTTTGGTGGTCGAGTTACCCAAGTTCTTTATAATCAAAAACCGTTTCCTGGCGACTTGGCCTTTAATGAGATTCGCCTGGAAAGAAATGATGGTGAATTTTGGGTTAGTTATGTATTTGTCGGTGAGATTTTGGTTCAAGAGGACCAGGGTGTTGTCGAAGGTGAAGTTTTAGCCAAAGCGGGAGAAGGAGGGTTGGGGTTTCGTTCAGGCGCCAATCTCTCCATTTGGTTACACAATAAAAACGATGAGATGGTTAAGTTAACTAAGGAAATATTCAATTAGACAAATGAAAAAGAGAATAATATTATTTTTGTTTTTTGGTGGTTTATTGTTGTTTTTGGGTAAATCACAAGCTTATTCTGCCGAGACGTGTGGGTTACCCATGGATTGGTGCAAACAAGAAATTGGTGATCCATATACTACTTGTTGTACCAGTGGTGGTGGTTGTCCTGTTAGTAGTGTTTGCGGCGACCTCAATCAGTGGGATTGGTGTTATGCTTCCGACTGTTGTGGCGTACTAGATCCGCAACTGTGTGATTACCCTTATGGCAATTATGTTTGTTATTATGATTGGAGATATGGATATTCTTATATAAGGTGCGGTGCTAGAGATAGCTGTCTTGGTGGACCCTATCTTTATGCTGGGCAGTGTGGTAGTTCTGGTTGTGTAAAGGGAGGACTCTATAAAACTTGTTGTGAAAAAGTCGGTGGTAACTTTACTGGTAATTTAGGTGGTAGTTGTCTTAATGGTAATTTTAGTGGTGTTTGTTCTGGTGGTTCCGAACCTGTTATTTGTGGAGTAAGTTCTAGTGTTTGTGCTAGTGTTGGAGGATATGCGTGTACTACTGCGGCCTGTGGTCAATCGGCTTGTCAAGCGGTAGCGGTTTCGCCTACTCCTACTCCTGGTGTAACCCCAGGGACAACCCCAACCCCCACCCAACCCCCACCTGCCGGTAGTTGCCCTGATTATGCTTCCTGGTGTACTAACTCAAGTAATTGCACTAATAACGGTTGTACGGTTTA
>Ga0268279_1001084_pt1 | contig 15816 bp, 13 predicted proteins | sample saktaG_6_FD_190142 | JGI IMG/M metagenome (GOLD analysis project Ga0268279, IMG submission 190142) | Saline water microbial communities from Sakinaw Lake, British Columbia, Canada - sak_2010_1_5_80m | ecosystem: Environmental > Aquatic > Non-marine Saline and Alkaline > Saline ...
TAGAGAATACTCATTCCAACTTTCATGTTCTTTGATAACCTTAACGTCTTCATTAACAATTGAGTCGTTAAGTTCAGCTACAGAGTAGCTCTTTGTTGCAGGCTTGCCTTTAAAATTCGGTGCAAATGCCGTCGCTGCTGTTGTGGTTTCGATACTATAAGAAGCATCTCCATCAGACTTTGCACATCTAATAATTTTCTTAAGTATAAATCTATTTTTGAGAGTAACACCTTCATCTAACTCGTATGTGTTCCAGTCTTCCTTAATTACAGTAAAATCAACATATCTCCTATCTATTACCTCTGACAATTTAACTGACCTCCTTTTCGGGTGGGATCTTCATGTAATCCCACCCGCCACCTACTTTGCGGTGTACTAGCCAAACATCTTTTTTAAACCAATGTCGCACAGGGTACTCCTTAGTTTCACATTCTTTGAAATGATCTTTTTCGACCTTGAAAATTTTCTTGATTCTTTTGTATTTGATAGGGGGTTCAATATGTATTAGATGTAAAGCGTCACTCAATGATCTCATAAACCTCGATTGCGTCATGATCAACCTTGTGAATTAGATAATCTTTGCCTTGGTAGTTTATGGGTTGGTACTCTCCTATGCTCATACTTTCAGAATCAACATGCAACTTACCATTTTCAATATATGCTACTTTAGATGATACAACGCTACGGTCGGTGATTTCAAGATCCGTCTCATACGCCTCTAATCTTTGCCAATCTGGATGGCTGCCAGTCATATCGGTGGGAATGTCAACACGCTCTGTCGGCCCTGTAGGTATTGTGACTTGAGTCAAATCGCTACGTGCAACACTTAACAGACTAAGTAGTGAGGGAATATACATCACGACACACTGTGTTATAGTTGAGTCTGTATCGGAAGTTAAACTTTTCGTTCAGGTTTGTTTTGAGGGAATCCGGAGATAGTGAAATGTTAGCACTTTCTCAAAATCACTCATGGTGGTCCTTGAGTATGCGAAGCCATAACACATAACTCTTAAATAGCCTGTAAATGACCATGAACTGAGCCCAAGTAGAAAAAGGGTGAAAAAGCAGGTTAGGTTTGTCTATGGGTCTTGAGGAATATGGCTTCGAGGATTTCAAAATATTAAAAGAAGACTGGAACCTGTATAAACTGAAGGATAGCACCTACCTTAAAACACGTATAATCCTAAACTGGATAGCTCGGGGACCACAGGAATCTTACAGCTTTAACATAAGCAATGTCATAACTTCAGTTTTGCCTCCGCAGAACCTCCGAGGTAACCCTACCACTAAGCCCATAACAAAGCAGGAACTCCAACAGACCATAGCAGATGAAGACCTATCTTGGACTACTATTAATGAGGACTGGAACACGTACGAACTGAAAAACGGAATAAAAATTCACGCTAAAGCTGTCCTAGTAAAGGTTGACCGCACAACCATCTGTGATAATAATGGGTTTCCCATATATCTCATACAATCCCAAGTCATAACCAAAGTGAATGTTCCAAAGGAATTAAGGGACAAGAAAATCAGTTTCAAACCATCCCGAGAACATCCAACTTTCACGGTATAAGTTCTCGAAGAGCGGCTACTTCTCCACTAGATGCTTTTTTCTTGATGAGTTCCACACATGGATTACTCATGCAAGGGATCATGAAGAAGAGATACAGCTTCTCGGTGAAGCTGCTGGTGTAACGCCGCCGCCTAACACATGGCTTGACAGTTTGGAGAAAGAGGTTGAACAATTAGCCTCTCGTTTCGGGGGATTGAATTGCAAAAATCGATTGCTTTAGATAGAGCAAAAAGAATTTTAGAAGAAGCAGGATTCACAGTAGAAGAGGCTCCAGAACATGTTGAATTATCAAAAGGACAGCACCAGTGGAACATTATAGACGAAGGTGGGCTTTAGCCCTTCGGGGTCAGCGGTAGGGATTTACTTTTCGGAACTTCTGGTTAACGTTATCTCGAATATACATTGTTCTGCATCGAGGGCACTCCCACTGTATAGCGTTGCCATGTATGGGTAAAGATTTGTGGCAGACAGGGCAGCGGCTCAGTTGAGGCGCAGGCCTGTGAAGATGAAACCTTTTAAGGCGATGTTTGGGCGGCACCTCTGGGAACTGCCTTTCAACTAGCTTTGCCAATGCTCTTCAATAGAAAAATCGGGGTCTTAGAAATGCTAAATATGGAAGTAAACGTGAGCCGCCGTCAATTCTTCTGGCAAGAAGTTTCTCTCCAGATGGTTGAAGCCTACTTGAAAGAGCTTAACGAAATGAAGGAAAAACTGGCGAGCTTCGACTTTGACTACGAACACACGCTATTTGGCAGTAAGGAACTGTTGAGCAGTGTTAACAGTAGCATTGATACAGAAATCAAATACTGCGAGTTCTTCAAGGAATACCGTAGTAGGCGAGAGAACGAGCCACTCTTTGATCAATGGGTCTTCACCAAGAAAGAGGATATCATACCGCAGTCCGAATGGAACCCACCGCAAGGTGAGCAGTGGACTAAAACCAACGGAAGAGTCAAAGCAATAATACAGTTCGACAGGAGCGGGCTTTCAACAAAAATAACCTTAGACTTTAAGAACAGCTCCCCTTTAGATTTTCTAGACAGCTATCGCAAACCACAACCAAGTGACAGAACACATCTTAGAAATGAAGCCTCAATAAACAAGAAGATTGAAGAATTTAAAGCCAGAGCAGATGCTTTCTTGAAAGAGCATGAATTTCCTCGTTATGAGCACACGAAAAGAGACCTGGACATCTTGAAAAGATTACTCTGCATAGAAGGCTAGGCTATTGAAGATGGATAAAAAGACGATCAGTCTGTTGCCAGCTCTCAAGACGTTAATAGATGAAGGTCGGCTTCGATATCTCCGCTATTATAGTCGCAAGAAAGGCGTCGTCGTTCGAAATGATGTCCTCTGTTGCGATGAGACTGTGGACACTTTATTCAGGAAGTTCAAGCGACAAGGTAAGCTGCCCAGAGAAATCGGGCGGAAATACGCCGGGCTGTGTGATAGCTGTCAATATACAAGCTGCTGGGACTTTGGGAAAGCTGTTCGATGTGCTGAGTTTAAAAAGGCAAATTGATTTGCCTTTCGGGGAAATAAAATGAACGCAAAATTCTCTATGGATGGACCGCTCTTTAAAGGTCTAGTGAACTGGATGAAAAACATAGCAGACAGTGTGACCCTCGACATGGCTGAGGAAGGCTGGAAAATCAATCAGATGAATGCTTCCCACATATCTCTGATTAAGGGAACAATATGTAACGATGTTTTCAACAGCTATGAGATCCAGAAGTCGACCAAGCTGTCTCTGGACTTGGAGGACATATCTAAGCTAAGTCTTGTGAAAGGCTTGAAGAAGAACACAACTATCGACCTGTCTGTTGAAGACCGGTTTAACTTAGCAGCTAACGGGATAACAAATCGAATGTACTTTGGTGAGCCAACAACTGAGACTTCGCCGATGCCCCAGCTGGAATTCACCGCCGAGATGAGGGTAGTCCGCAGGGATTTCTACCAAATCATTAAATCTGCCAGCGAAATAGGTGAAACCATCCTCATTAAAGCTACGCCAGAAAAAGTGACAATAAAAGCCTACAGTCAAACCAGCGACTTTGAGAAAACAATCCTGAAAGACGACCCAGCACTGTTAAGCTATTCTTGCCGAGAGCCTAGTAAACTTCTTCTTGGAGCCGCGCCGCTGCTGGATCTTCTGAACCTGAACATCCCTTCAGCGGAAGTTGTAACTCTAAGGTGGGGCACAGATAAGCCGATTAAAATAGAGTTTGAGAAACCGCTTGACATCGCCGCCTACCTTGCACCGCGCATAGATGAATCAGCTGAACCAGAAGTAACAGTGCGTTTCAAGGAAGCGTATGGCGTTGTAACTGACGACGACGGCCAGTCCCATGGCGGCTTTGAGGAAGGCGAGGTGGTAGACCTGCCAAGGTCAGCTGCTTCTAAGCCTCTGCAGGAAGATAAGGCGACAACACAGGAGAAACCCAAGTCTACAATCGAGATCGACATTCCTACAGACGTCTCTATCCGCTATGAGGATGGAAAGTGGCAGTGGGCGTATGAGCGTTGGTCATCTGGTGGACAGGTGACGAAGGCAGCTGCAGCGGAGGGTGTGGATTTACTGAGCAAAGCCATGGCGGGAATATGGAAAGACTTTGGAGACAAGTTCTTAGGGTTGGAAACAACTGGCGACCGTGTTGTTCTTCATGTGAAGTCAGAGAAAAACAGGGAGTTCATCTTCGCTGACAAATATGGCTTACCCATAGTTGAAATTCATGCCGCTGACAAGCTATCTTGGGAAGGCTATCCTAGCGACTGGCAAGATTTGGCCTCTTCCCAAGTTGAAGGCGAGGCGCCGACATTCAAGGTTTCAAAGGCAGCAAAGCAGGCTGAACCTGAAGGCTCGACCGCGACTACGCCTACTGTTGAGGAAGCAGAGGCGGAGCCTGAGGAAGCAACGGAACCAAGCGGTGAAGTGGTTGAAACTGAAGAAGCGGTACAGCCAGAACTGGAAGTGAAAGCTGAAGAGGAAGCGAAGGCTGAAGAGCCAATGAAAACAGAGGAAGAACCAGTAAAGGTTGAGCCAATCGTGGCAACCTCTGTACCACCTGAGAAGATGTATGCTGTTCAAATGACAACCGCTGAGAAGACGCCTGAAGTTGTCTTCACCATTCTTGCGAAAGCTAGGACACCTGACGAAGCCATCTCCCAGGCACTGCGTATAATTGTGAACGCTCGTCCTTTAATGGCGGTGGAGTCCAAGTCCAACAAAGCCACGCCTGCACAGCCAATCACACCAGTTCAACCAGCAACTCCAACGACAACACCATCAACGAAAACGGTGCCCAAGACATCTGACGGAACTCTCCGAGCTAGAAAGGCTTGGATAAAGATCCACCTGAAAGCAGGCAACAGGGACCGAGCGGAGCGGTTGGCCAAGGAGATCGGCGTGGACATTGCAGAAGTAGAGAGCGGCATTCCTGTGGCGGCAAATTAGCCGCCCTCTTTTTTCGGGGTAGAAAAATATAAATCAGAGCTATGTAGATTCACCAACGGTGACCGTATTGCCAGTCAATCTTGAAAAGCTAACTGAATCTTACTTCAAATATGTGAAGAGCTGCTTGGTGGAGCGGGGCAGATTCTACCAAGAGCGGCATGTAATTGTCCATCCCAAGATCGGCAGATTCAACGTTTCCTATCCTGTTGCAGGGGACATTATAGCCGTTCAACCGGGGCTTGAACAGGTTGAATTGGTGAACTGTAAGGAAAAGGTTGACTGCACTAAAGCTAAGGGGCTTTGCCGTAAGTTTGAAAGCCAAGTGAGATGGGTGAAGAAGACACTTCAAACGGATAGACGTGAAATACGTTTACAGGTGGCATGTGTGAAAGCTACTGCGGAGGCAAAGAAACGGTTGAAGCAGCGTGGCATCGGGTTAATTACTGCAAAAGAGATGCTTAAAGCATTGAAAATAAATGTGGAGCCTTGGCTGTTTCCAGAAGCCACTTGAAAGCGTCAAATCCCTTCCACACTTTTCAGAGTGGCTGTGCCAATAGGCTCATGAGCACGCCCTTTTTTATGGGTGAATATTTCATCCAGAATTTCTAAGAAACTGACTCGGACGCCCGCTAACCTTGCTAGGGGTCGGTTCATCTTTTCTCAAAAACCGTAGCGTTTTTTCGGGGACATAAGCATGAATGGAAGAAGAGATATAATCGGTCTGAGGCCTGTGAAGCGTAAAACCAAAATGTTCGACCTGGTTCAGAGGACATGGAATCCGATAGTTGGTTGTGAACATTGCTGCGTCTATTGCTGGAGCCGCTTCTTCGCTGAGACCCGGCTGAGGCACACGTTACGCTATAGGGGAGGCTTCAAGCCCCAGCTTATTGAGGCTGAACTTGGAAAACGGTTCCACAACGGCTACCTGGTCTTCGTAAGCGACATGGGCGACATGTTCGGCAGCTGGGTTCCTTCCAGCTGGATCCGCAAGGTCCTACAAACCATAAAGGAGTCTTCAGCCCAGTTTCTACTACTGACCAAGAACCCGTCTAGGTTCCACGAGTTCCTAAATGAATTTCCTCCAAACGTTGTTCTAGGCGCCACGATTGAGAGCAACCGCGACTACAAGGTTTCAAAGGCGCCTTCACCGAGGCAGCGCTACCTAGCAATGAAGGACCTAAACTGGCAGCCCAAAATGGTGTCCGTTGAACCTATCCTGAACTTTGACAGAGACATATTCTTGGAATGGATCCGTGGCATCAACCCGCAGCTGGTCTACGTGGGCTACGACAACTACTACAACTTCACTCACCACCGACTAGCAGAGCCTTCACAGGAGAAAACAAAGTGGCTTATCAATGAGCTGGAGGAGTTTACGTCTGTCAGGCGGAAGAGCCTCAGGGAAGGCCATCGAAAGGCTTCCTAACTCTTTTTTCGGGGTTAAAGCATGTTGGGGAATTATGATAATGTTTTCAGCTAATGTAGTTTAGCATTATGTTTGCTTTTGGCTTTGAATTTAAATATGGATTTTTACTATAACTCATACATACTCATTTTTTGAACATATTCTATAAACTTTGGTCATCAAGATACAACAATGAGGTTAAAAACATTATGACAAATATGAGATTTTTTGGGGAATATGCGCCTTTATTCCTGATGTTTATCTTGGTGGTTGTGGTCTCATATGTGTTGTTCAATTTTTTTCCTGAGAGTTCATCATTGCTGTCTTTATCGTTTAACACACCTTGGGGAATATTTTCAGCTATGTTCGTTCATACAAGCGATTTGTATCTTTATCAAAATCTTGCGGCACTATTTATCAATACAATAGTAATTCTTGCTTTACATTTCCTTATTTTATGTTTTATCTCTCAGCCTGAAAAGTTTGTTAAACGTCAATCTTGGAGTTATGTTTTCTTTATATTACTTGTTCAGCCTATCACTTCAATATTAGACTTGTTTTTTAATCCTCAATATCTTGTTTATCCCGCCTCTGCGGGGCTGTCTTTTGTTACCTTTGGCTTGTTAGGGTTTATTTTTACTTATTTTGTCACTATCCTTCTCATATATTACGTAAGAAAGAAAAAAATCAAGTTTCCATGGTTTAACATTGGAGTTACTTCAGCCTTAATTACATCAATCATAATGATTACAATATCTCTACTTGATCCGACGGCATTCCTATCTTTCCTCGGATGGGGTATTAAAAACATCAATGTTTTAGGACATCGTACCGCATTTTTTAGCGGCATAATTCTAGGGTCATTTTTATTAGCATATTATTACAGGGATATCCGCTTTGTGAAAAGAAAAGAGTTGAAAGCTAGCTAAATTATGTTTGCACCACGAAAATTTCCCTGAAAAATTTTAAAACATAAAAATAGTTACGGTAAGTTAACTCATCCGTGCAAAATACAAAACCTATATTACAACATTTCAACCTCCGTTAAATGTGATTTCCAGTGTTGCACATACCTGTTTTTTTCAGAAAAAAGGGTACAGCAAGGGCGTAGTAGCAAGTTTACCAAATAATCTATTATTTGTATTTCTCTTTGTATTCCTCGATGCTCATATCAATTACTTTTTCATATTTCTCTACAACTTCTTTAAACAGGTCCTTACTGCGTTGCACAATATCTTTCGCATCTAGTTTTATTGAGGGCCATTCATACATCTCTGTTGTCTGTTTAATAGACATCCTTTCTTTAGGATACATTTCATCTAGATGTTTTTGTAAAATTCGACTGAATTTTTTAGTAAATGCACTTTTTTCGGCGTAAAGAGGGATAGAAAAAACAGGTTTACCTTATATACGTACAAATATAGCTGAATATCGTTACCACGCTTAGGCATATGCCATGTAAGTTTCCATACCTTATAGTTGCCACAATTTGTTTTTCCATAAATCGGGGATGAGAGGTTGCAAATAAACGAATCTGAGATCTTGAGACTGGAAAAGAAACTGATCAAGAAACATAAAAGCCTATTCAAAAAGATTAAACCAAGACCCGTCAAAATCGTTGGCGGCTCGGAGATTCAAGGTGCAGATGCAGTAGCCAATCCGAAATATATATGAGTTGTGCATCTTGATGAGATAATATCTCTTTAAATTGTACGCAAACCATTATGGACTTAAAGCTTACTTATATTTCCAACCCAAGTAAGAGAAAAAGTTTAGTGGAAAATAATTGACCACCGCGGAGGCTCTCAGAGCAATAACTGATCGGGGACTATTTGAGTCCTTGGTAATTTCGGTGTTGCATAAGGCAAACATAGAATACCAACACATTCTACAAACTGGAATTAATGCTGCTGGTGAAACGATAAGATCTCCCGTAGATGGGTTTTGTCAGATCCCGGAAAGTTCGCCACCTCATTTCTTGATAGTGCAATGTACCACAACAGAAATAAGAGAGCTCGAAAGAAAGTGGCTGCATGACCATGTACTTACTGGTTCTGCATCGGCAAATAACGATGGAGACTTGGTCAAATCTGGTCGCTTAGCTCACAGCATTAGAGAAAATTTTCCACATGCTAAATTTACCGTTATTCTAGCTACTAATCAGCGCGTCGATATGTCTCTATCAACTAAAGTGTATACGAAAGCGAAAGAATTTGACATTAATTGTGTCATTTGGGATCAGTCACGCTTGACTGATTTCTTAGATAATGATCCTGACGGGCAATGGCTCCGAAAGAAATATCTTGATATTGAAGCTGAGAGGCTATCTGGCTCTCTATTACATAGCCTTTGTGGGCAAAGTTTAGCAATATATGAAAGGGAACTACAAACAAATCCCGACATTTTTGTCCCACGCGAGGTTGACAGGCTAGTTCAAGAGGGAGTACAAAACAATAGACATACACTTCAGTTACTCGTTGGTGAATCTGGTTTTGGGAAAAGTATTGCTGCTTACAGAGCATTGCAAGAGCACTTGAAATCTAATGGATATGGTTTGTGGGCGCCAACCGAGATGTTCAAGGAATGTACGTCTTTGGAAAAAGTAATCGGCAAAGTCTTACAAGATCTTCATTCACCTTTGTCACCTGATGTAGGTAAAGTTGCGCTACAACTTGCTCAAGAAGGCTCACGATTTCTCATTGTAGTTGATGATTTAAATCGGGCTGGTAACCCCTCAGAACTTCTACATAAGATCTTCATTTGGTCTAAGCCACAGCATTCTAGTGCACCTAATCGGCAATCACCAGTCATACCTTTTTTTGTTATGTGCCCCATATGGCCTCATATTTGGGAGAGCGAAAATTATGATTTGAGCAAAACGGATTGGATACATCCTGTCCTAATTGGACCGATGACCTCAACAGAGGGAACTCAAGCCGTTCATACTGCTGCCTCACGCGCGGGAATAACAATCACAATTAATGAAGCCAATACCTTGGCTACTGATATGGGAAACGATCCTATCCTTATAGGTTTGTTTAGTTTACTCTTATCGCATGCGTCACAAGATAACTTACATAATTTAGCAGGAGAGGTAATAGAGAAGTTCATAATAAAAGTCGTGAAAGAAACAGCTTCCACTTCAAACACATCTTATTTACCAAACGAGTATCACAGAGTTTTGTCTACTCTGTCTATGCGTATGCTACAAGAGCGTAAGTTCTATCCATCTTGGATGGAAATTAAAGACTGGCTTGAAGAATCTTCAGATATTAATGTAGTGCGGGAATTGATTCAGAATGGTAAACTTTGTCGATTAAATGAACAAGCGAGACTTGTTTTTCGTCATGACCGAATACAAAAGACTTTGATGGTAGAAACTATGGCTACAATACTTGCAAGGAATTCCCCAGACCTAAGCATATTAGGCGAGCCATTCTATGCCGAGATAATTGGTCAAGCTCTTGTGCATGCTCCACAAACTAAAGAGTTTCTTACAGAAATGCAGAGTCGAAATCCCTTAGCACTGGTGGAGGCAATCCGATGTTTTGGAATACTTACTTTGGCATACCACCAAGCAATCATTGAAGAGGTAAAAAAATGGGTGGAAAATAAAGTGACAACTGGTTCAGTTCCAGACTCTGTTGTGGATGCTGTATGTTGGAGCCTTATAGAAACAGATTCCCCGGCAGTGCTTGAAATAACCTCAAAGTTTCCGTCAAATCCTCTGATTCTCTTGGCTCGTTTGCGTAATGGCTGTGCTAAAAGTGGTGCTTTATACTGTAACAGTTACCATGATTTTGCACCAAGAATAAATGATGATCTGCGCGATCAAATAATAGCGCATGCAAAACAGCGTCATAAAACACAGCTTCTGATGGAATTAAAGCAGCTATTGGAAGCCTCTTCTGTTACAGATGAGGAGAGAGAAGGCGCTTTGGTGTTGGCTGGTTTTTTAGGTTTTACTGATCTACAAGATGAAGTCACAACATGTTGGAAACTTGTAAAAGATAAAACACGAGTTCTTCCTGAAGCAATTTGGGCTGCCACTAGGTGTTGTGGCGCTAAACCGAACATACTCTTGGATCCGTTGATAGCACATTGGGCTAATCTGCCTGATAAAAAAGACTCGTCGGGTATGTCTCAAAAGGAACATATTGCAGAGTTGCTTAATTTTGCACTAACTCGCGGAATTAGTAGTGCTACCATTAATTACCTTATTGGACAATGTAATGTTCATGAGTCATTGCGTTGGCCCATTATACACACATGCGACAGTATTGATGATCCTGATGCGATTGAGTTTGTTGTACGAAGTGCTGCTGATATCGAAAGGAGTATGAATGGCACAGATAGTTTCTCACCTTGGACGATCCGTCTAAAAGACAAGTGGAGCAAACGCATAGGTGGACGTAATTTATCACAAACTTCTTTGGATCGGTTAAGAACTCTGTGGGAAGATCCAGAAAACAATAAGTTCATGAAAAAGCAGGCGTTTCGCCTATGGCTTACTGGCATCGGACAGGAGCAGATTCAAATACTTAGATCAATTCTTACTAGTTCACCCCTTTTCAGGGAAGCACTTTGGAAACGCGTACAGCTCAAAGATTATACAACCATACCAGATCTGGTCTCAATTTTATCAACTGATACTCATTGGTTCAATGTTGCCCACCATGTATGGTGCAACAAACTCATGGTTGCAGCGCAATACCATTTGGAATCGTTTGAGAGTAATATCCCAACAGATTTCTCAGGCGGCTTGCTGGATCCCCACTATAATCTTTCAGAACTGCTCCTGAAGATCTCTGTGAAGGATGCGGAGATGCTGCTGGATAGAAACTGGGGCTATCTTGGCTATAGCCCTTTGTTCATACAAACGGCCTTGTACGTTGGTACTCCAAGGTGTCTGGAACTCGCCGCTTACAGCATTACTCAATGCCCAAAAGATATCCCAGTATTCAAACATCTTAACATATCCTTCGGTTTTTTGGATAGCGAAAGACAAAAGTATTTGACTGTAAGTCACTTGGATAACCTGCTACCCTTTCTCGACCGTTTAGACGAACAGGAGCTATGGCACTTAGCAGAAGTTTGCCAGCGGCTCGGAATTCCAGAATGGAGTCAACAACACCTTTCTGATCGGCTTAGTGCAAAGGAACGAAAAAGCTACCATCCTTCTGACGATGACCTGCTTCAAGACCTAACTGAATTTGCAGGGTACAAACAGGGTACGCGGCATATTAAGTACTGGTTAGAAGGATTTGACAAACGGAAGGACTCAAAGAGCCACGCTCTCACCATTATAGACCGCTGGCTTGGGTCTCATCCTACTATAGAATGTTTAAGGATTGCCGCTGCGTGCATTCAAGTCATCGGCACTCGTAAAGATTTGTCTATTTTGGAAAAATATACCATAAAGGGCTCACCAGATGAGATTGCTATTATAAAGGAAAGCACATGGTTTTCTGTTTGCAGACGCTACTTATCAAATTAGTTCGAGGTCTGTAGAACACATCAGACGCTTCCGCGGAAGTGGTTCTTGATTTAAAGTATGCATTTTATTATAGAGTTCTAGAAAACAGAGAATAAGACATTTTTACTTCAAGCAACAGCTCATATTATATTTGTTTTTCATTTTCAAAAATCAAAAATTTTTTTGTGATAACACCTAGGTTTCTGTCCAAAAAGAAATGTATTTGGATATTGACCATATCTTTTAAAGCTGTTCGTTTTTAAAAAACAAAAAAAATTTTTATCGGATATGCTACTTTTTAGCTATCCAAACATGTATATATTTGGACATTGTGGATTTCCCCTGTTTTTCCCTGCCTTTCAGCGAAAGAAGCCTGATTTGAGGCGCTTTTCCCTGCGATGTAATTACTATTTTATGTGAGAGAAAAAATGTAAAAATATAATCTGGCATTGTATATTGCCTTATAGGGGGATCAGTCATAGGGCACCATGTAGGAGTACCACATCATACCTTTGGCTACAGGTATCCTACCTTTTTTCAAGTGGAATGGTTTAGAATGGGAAATAAACTATCAGTCTACATAGGGGAGCTTACATCAAGCGGACTAAATGCGGCAGCGAAGGTAATGGGATTTAAGAATGTGAGCCAATGGCTCAGATATGCCGGGAGCTATTTTTTTCTTCACCTGTTTGTACAGTAGAAAGAGTACCTCTTTGCCATACCACTTCGCACAAGGTATCCTCTTAAACTTGTAGTTACGGTTATTCTTGACAAGTTTCCTTTCAGCAGAATCTGCATCGCTTGCCACCAATGTGGATGTGCCGTGCAGTTTCCAGCCGAGCTTAACATAGTTATCGACTTTTTCCTGAGCTTTGCTAATGTTGCGGCGCCAATCTTTTCTAAATTTCTGTTGCTCTTCTATGCTCTTTTGCCTCTGCCTTTTCTCTTCTTCCGTTGGCGGAGGAATGGGCGGTATAGCGAAATGATGTTGGCACTGTTTGCAGCATATGACATAGGATAGATTTATTTCTTCCCATCCGACACATATTAAACACACATCCTAAGGACGTCTCATAATGAAAGAAACAATTGATAAGAAAATCCTACGTTACCTCTCAAAACAGGATTGGCCAGTTACAACCGAGATGATAGCAAACGAGCTTAACATATCCTGGAACACCGCCCAACTCCACCTCTACAAACTAATGTCAGAAGGAACAGTGAAAGGGAAAAGGGTTGGCAGACAGAACCAATGGATGATGACTGAAAAAGGGAAGGAACCAACTAACTAAAACTTTGGCAAGAGGCAGATCGAGCAGATCGACTCCGATTTTGGTTACCTTTTTATCCTTTTTCGTTCTAAGGTTTAGATATATGATATGAGTTGAACAAAACCTATTAACCTAGGCGAGTAACGTGAAGATAAATGGTAAATCGTTCGTACTATACACAACCTTAATTTTACTAGTGGCGGCTGTGGCAGGTAACGCATACATCCAATCAAAATCCATGATCCCAGCTGTAGGTGCAACAACCAGTGGAATATCACCTCCACCTCCCCCAGCTTCAGGGTATAGTTGGAGTGATTCAGGCACTGCCCTCCAATATATGGGGATCAATGAGGTTGGAACCGTCGTCGGGCTGTACGCTCCCAACAGTGTTACAGTGGACGAATCGACCCCTGCCTACTTCTATTTGACTCGTGACGCTTCCTCAGGATCTTCAGTTCAATCCATCAGCCTCGGCTTCAGCTTAACTATATGTGGAGGCATCGGCTTCGAGTATCCCTCCTGCACCCTGAACGCCCACTTAGGCTTCGGTCTCAACGAATGGGATACTTGGACATGGCATATACCTATCTACAGCTTTACAGGTTTAGCTTTGACATCTGAATCTGCGTCGGCAGAGGACTACACTGTTGATGTCTCATACCCAGATGTCTCCTACGCAACTATGGCTGATATCCCCTCAGGAGAATGGGATGGCCCCTATACATTGTTGATGACAGTAAAACAGAAAGAACCAACCTCAGGTTCAACTGTAACGGTAACAAAAACTGTTGGTGGTGTAACTGCAACTGCCACTCAGACAAAAACCGTGACTGCAACCGCCACTCAAACTAAGACGGTGACTGCAACGTCGATTCCTCCAACCACCGTGACTAAAACAGTGACTGCAACCAAAACTGTCGGTGGTGCAGGTGAAACGGTTACCAAAACCGTCACTGCCGCCGGTTCGACTGCAACTGTGACTGCAACAAAAACCGTTAGCGGCCCAACGGTAACAAAAACTGTTGCCAAGCCAACTGTGACCGTCACTCAGACCAAAACTGTGACCGCAACTGCGATCCCTACAGCTACACCACAATCTACAGCAACAGTGTACATCGAACGTCAGTCTCAAAGTGCAAGTCCTGGCAATTACTTTAACATTATATTGAAAGTAGAACCCGGCGGTAGGGGAGTTAGTAGTGGTGAGATTCACCTCTCTTTTGATTCGACGGTAATGGAGATAGTTGATGTTGAGGTTGGTGACCTTCTTGGCTCTAATCCGCTTATGGGAATGAAGCAGATTGACAATGCAGCTGGAACGTTTGGATATGCTTTAGCCCGTTCCGGCTCAACGCCAACCACCACACCAACTGGCTCTTTTGCCACCGTCAAACTAATGGCGAAAAGTGATGCTGCTCCAGGTCGATATACGTTGACTGTTACAGAGGCAAGCTTGGCAGATGAAAGTTTCAAAGATATAACCGGCATCAGACTTCAAAGCGGCACGGTAATAGTGAAAGCTATTCCTAGTGACATAAATGGCGACAGCAAGGTGGATTATAAAGACTTGGCAATGCTAGGGGCATCGTACGGTAAGTCTCAAGGAGAGTTTGGCTTCGATTCATCTACAGACCTGAACAACGACGGTGTGGTGGACTATAAGGATCTTGCCATCCTAGGGTCTATATATGGAAAGGCAGGGTAAACAGTTTGAATAAGAAAGCTGCAGCATTCACTCTTTTGCTGTTTCTAGTTATGTTACCGTTGGTGCCTGCTCTTCAGGTCCATGCGTCCGCTGTGACCGTGTGGATAGAGCCTTCATCCCAGGAGGTTAAGGTCGGTCAAGAGTTTACAGCAACAGTATATGTGGATCCGGGTGGGTGCGGAGTTAGTGGGGGTGAAATTAACCTTAACTTTGGCGCTGATGCCATGGAGATTGCTGACGTTGAGCCGGGTGGTCTGCTAGGATCTGACCCTCTTGTTGGGGTTAAGCAGATTGATAATGAGGCTGGGAAGATTAGGTATGCTCTTGCCCGCTCTGGACCCACAACTCCTCCCACACCTCCCGGAGACTTCGCAACGGTTAGGTTCAACGTCAAGGCAGAGGGAACCTGTCAACTTACGTTGAGTAGGGTTGGGTTGGCTGATGAAAGCTTTGAAGATGTATCTGGCATAATGTTGGAGCATGGTTCTGTTTCTGTGCTGCCTGCTTCAGCTAAGCTTTCAACCTCCCTTTCGCTGTCCATGTCAGCTAACCAGATCGATAAAGGTGAATCCATCCGTGTGTCTGGTATGATCTCTCCTGCAGTTTCAGGGAAGATAGTGAGCTTGACTTTTGAGAAGGCGGGGGAGGTGATGGATACGCGAATGGTTACCGTGGCCTCAGACGGATCCTTCGCCAGTAGTTATGTTCCAGATGCGGGGGGTTCTTGGGGTGTAACCGCCAGTTGGGATGGAGATGAAGATTATGAGGGGGCAACAAGTGCTCCCGCTTCTTTTGAAGTGGTGGATAAAGGTTGTGTGATTGCCACTTCGAGCTATGGTTCAGAGCTGGCTCTGGAGGTTCAGTTTTTAAGAGGGTTCAGGGAAAATACTGTCTACTCCACCTTCGCTGGCAGCAACTTCATGGTGGCCTTC
>Ga0268279_1001088_pt1 | contig 15769 bp, 14 predicted proteins | sample saktaG_6_FD_190142 | JGI IMG/M metagenome (GOLD analysis project Ga0268279, IMG submission 190142) | Saline water microbial communities from Sakinaw Lake, British Columbia, Canada - sak_2010_1_5_80m | ecosystem: Environmental > Aquatic > Non-marine Saline and Alkaline > Saline ...
GAATTGAATTTTTGCCGCCTATGGCATCAGTATCATGGGCAACCGTGATTACCACGGGCTTTTTCTTATGATCCAGTTTTAATACAGTATACGATTTCCCTGTCTCAGGGTTGGTATGGGTATAATTAATGATTCCCATAATATCCGATCTTGAATATCTACTATCGATGTAATCTAAGCCGGCCTGCATATGCTTATCCTTGATTTTCTCCGGTGTTTTTGCTTGAGTGAAAGATATGCATGCAATAATCAAGCTGATTATTAAAACTGGAATTATTTTTTTCATGTTGCCGTAATCTGAAAATTTTCACTTACTAAAATATTGTCTGGCCATTCCTCTGACAGACCAAGTTCATCAAACATGGTTTTAAGGTTTAAGATCAGCTGTTCATCCTCCAACTCGCATGCGCCGATCTGTTCCGCTTTTATAACCTGCCAAGGTTCTTCTATACCATAAGGCTCTCGGACAACTAGTATGTAGGTCCCACCACTAGGAACATTTTTTTCGAGATATAACACTGTTTGGTTAAAATAGAACAATCTGTTAAAAGCGAAGAAGGAATAATTATTTAGTATAAGCGTATCATTACTCATAAAAAAAGTGTTATGCCGTTGGTTATAGCGTTCTATAGAATCGCTAGGATATTCGATTACATCTCTACCTGTTGAATAACCTACCTCCTCAGCTCTTGTTTTTAATAAAGACAAGTCGTGCCTGCTCTTGAGTTTCCATACCACGCCATCCTCATGGAAGAAGTGGCTACATCCACCCTTAGATGTATTGAGATATTTAATCACTAGCACCACCCCGATTACCAGAAAAACGATTAGTACAATCTTTTTTGATTTCCACAAACCAAACCACCCTTTTACTGATTTAGAACTGCTATATAAAAGCGGGTGATTATTTTTACTTCCTGCCTTTGAGTTTAACATATTTTAGAACTGTCTTTTCCGTAATGTTTTCGTTCTTCAGCCTTATTATTTTGAAGTTGAAGTTGTATTGAGTGAAGTCAGCTTGATTCATCATTCTTATTTACCCCTTCTGAGAGCAGTGACTCCACCCTCATCCCAGACAAAAAGAGGCGGCACCGCCTCAGTGATAACAAATTAGAACCAAGAGAGATACGACCAGACCACTGGTCCTAAGCTTTATAATATTCTCTCGTTTTTGATGCATTCTTCCACCAGGGCTTTGACATCCATCTTCTCCTCTTCGGCGAGGATTTGTTCGAGTTTGGCTGATGTTGCGGGCTTTCTGGGCACGTAAGGACAAGGTCCAGCATCCTTGATCGAAAGCTTGTACGTCCCGATTTTTTTTGCAATCATTATGGTTTCTTCCTTGTCGAAGCCGATTAAAGGCCGTATTACTGGCGTTTCCGTCGCCTGACTTTCAACTAGCAGGTTTTCAAGGGTTTGGGATGCGACTTGACCAAGCGAGTCGCCGGTAATAATTGCGTCCGCACTTTCTTTTTCCGCGATTTCCCCGGCAACTCTAAGCATCATGCGCTTGCAAAGCACGCACTGGAATTTATTATCACAATTGCCGTAAAATTCCTCTTGAGCAGGATAGTGTGGAATTAAAATCGTTTTAATTTTGACGCCCGCAGTTTCTTCCAGTTTGCTTACAATATCCTCGATTTTACTGGTGTCGGCGTCGGGAAGGTTTTGCATGTGCACGCAAATTAATTCAAAACCCTTTGAAAGAGCGAGGTATCCTGAGACTGGCGAGTCTATTCCGCCGGACAAGAGCAAGACAACACGCATTTTAAATCAAGTCGTATTCACGCGCAATATCCAGGTAACTCTCACTCAAATGCTTTATTTGACTCCAACTCAGACCGTAAGTATTAATCTTGTAAGCGTGAGTTGCGCCCGGGAACGGGCCAACAATCCCTCTTTTAGAAAGCTCGTTCGTGAAAAAATATCCCTTCTTTTTGTGTGTTTCACTAACTTTGCCGAATGTTTCAGTAGTGTCGACTTTGGTTAGCGTGTGCTTTCGGGGCAATTCGCTTAAAACCTTGTTTCCGGGGATTTTCAGAAATTCTTGGGTGAAGTAGTTTACTTTCTCGACTTCATCATCCCAGTTTTTTACCCTCTCCCTCACTTTGGGGAATGACGCCATAAGAGCGACTAATGGTGCTCCCATTACTGTGCAGCCTAATAGTTCAGTCTCCTTTATCCCGAACTTTCGGCCTGAGACATCCCCTTCGGCTTTTGTGGTTCGGAATACTTTCGCGGCATACTCCTCGGTTGCTGCAAGTACTCCAGTGGGAGCGGGCGCTGCCATGGACTTGTGGCCTGAGCCGACTACGAAGTCGGCGTTTAGTTTTTTCCCGTCCACTGGCATTGTCCCGACAGTGTAGGCGCCGTTTAACAGGAAGGGTATCCCATAGTCCCTACAGACTTTGCCGATTTCCGCTACAGGGTGTAGGTTTCCGAACTGATAGTCTACGTGGTGGATTGCGACGAGCTTTGGAAGGCTGCCAGACTCTTTCTTTATAGAATCGATTTTAGAGGCCACATCCTCGGAAGTTACTATGTTTTCCTCGTTTAAGGGGACTTCACGCCAGAGCGCACCCCGAGATTCCACGGCAAGTGCGAGAGAGTAGTGTCCGATAGAGCTTACGAGTACTGTCTCCCCTTTTTCGACGAGCGAGTTTACGACTATTTGAAAGGCCCTGCGGGCTCCGCGGACTACGCGAGCCTCACTCATGTTCAGAAATTCGGCGAGATCCAATGTAAACTGGTTTATTGCCGGCTTATGGATTTTGTCGAGGCGGAAAGGCCTCAAACAAAAATCACATACTGAGTAGCCGTCTCCGTAGGATATTAAGGCTTTCCTAGCCTCAAGTGTGAGTCTTCCAGCAGCCTGGATGGGTTGAATGTTAATGTAATCCTCTTCCCGTGAGCGTACTTGTATTCCGGGTATTATTGGCTCCATTTTTCAAGCACCTCAAGCGAAGACTTAACTTTCATTAAGGCCTTTTTCAACCGCTCTTTTCTTTCACCGCCTAATTCGTGTTTTGGAGCTGTTTCTCGCAGGAGTTCACGCACTTCCTCTAATGCGAAAAGGGCCTTAAAAACATTTTCTGTTTCCGACGTCATTTTCCCATGTAATTAATCAAGTTTGGGTATTAAATCAATCTTTTGCGATAGGAGTATGCGAGGACCATGAGTATTAGCGCGATAATCGATATGGCGGCGGCTGATCTACGGTCTGTTCCGAAAATTAATGGTATTGGACCGAGGAACACTACTCCGCCACCTTTTATGGTTGTGTTTGGATCTTTTCCCGAGAGGATAATGCCTGCGAAAACTGTTAGAATGCCCAGTAAAATCAGTGTAAGGCCCACTGTTACGAGTATCCCTTCATTCATATAATATAGCTGGATCGTATCTTTAAATGATTGGTAATTCAAATGAGTTTGTTCGGTTTGCCGTTTTTTGGGAAAAATAAGGAGAGAGAAACAATAGAACTCCTTAAGCAGGATATGGCATTGATTTATGAGAGTTCCTGCATGCTGGTAGAGCTTTTTAAGGCCTTTAATTTAGGGGATGAGGGCAAGGTTTCCGATAAGGCGAGTGTGATCGATGATTTGGAAAAGCAGGTTGATGGCTTGCGAAGGCGGATTGAGGAGAGCATTTATTCGGGCGCCTTCTTACCTATGGGTAGGAGCAGAGTCTTTGATTTTGCGGAAAAAATCGATGATATCGCCGACTCGGTACAAGATACCGCCCACATGTTCGGTTTTATTGCGAATGATCTGAGGATTCCTGGAGTGGATGGTCTTTTAGGTGAACTCCTTGAAGTGACGAGGGAGTGTGTTTTAAAATTGAGGGAGGCGGTAGACAGTATTGGTGTATCCGATGATTTGAAGTCCTTGATTATCGAAGTTGAGGATATCGAGCATAAGGCAGACTTGATTGAGGAGAATATTTTCAGGGTTTTGTATGAGGGAGAGCACTCTACCAAGCCTTTGATTCTTTATTCAAAATTGATTGAATTTGTGGGTATGATTTCAAACAATTGTGAGACTGCTTCAGATACTCTTTCGATGATTGATTTGATCCTCAAGCCTTGAAATGGATGTTTTCTTAACTGCAAGTCTTTTGACTGCGATTTTCGTTGGAATAGGTATCGGAGCGAACACTGTCCCTAAGGCTATTGGGACTGTCCAGTGTGTTCTCTTTAAAAACTATTTTAAGCTTGCCCTGTTTTTGTCAATTTTCATTATGTTGGGTGGTGTTTTACACAGCCATAGCATTTCAAAGACTATTGGTAAGGGACTTATCCCAAGCGGCAATTTCGAGGGGAACTTTAGGGTTGTTTGTATTCTTTTTCTGACTACAGGTTTGATCACTCTCGGATTGAGTTTTATGGGACTGCCGGGTTCGGTAAGCCAGATAATGGTGGGAAGTGTATTGGGGGTGGGTTTGGCTATGGGTCTTTCCGAAGAGATTCACTATGCATTAATCTTTAAGATAATTGCAGCCTGGGTTTCCACGCCAATCTTAGCGTGCGCCATAACTTACCTCATATACAAGACTATTGTGCCATTTATTGAGGATAAGACGGGGATTGTTAATTTCAGCAGGATCTGCATGCTGTTAACACTATTGGGTGCAATAATCATATCCTACGATATTGGGGCAAACAACGTCGGAGTAATCTTGGGGCCTTTAGTGGGATCGGATTTGCTGCCTGAAACAAATATTTTCGGGATTATATTAACGCCTCGAACTACGATGGCGTTAGCTATAGGCCTCTTGTTATCATTTGGGGCTATACTTCTGGGCGAGCCTATTGCACGCACTGTCGGGAAAAAAATCTGTATGCTCGATCCGATTTCGGCTTTCAGTTCCCAGTTGGGGGCGGGGATTGTGATCTATTTGTTCATAAACTTTGGGATTCCGGTTTCCACGGGCCAAGCGGTTTTAGGGGGTATTTCAGGTGTTAGTTTGTCTCGTGGGAAAAAATTTTTTGGCAATAAGATTATGGGGAAAATTGTTATTTTGTGGCTCAGTACCCCCCTTCTCGCCCTTGGGCTTTCAGCCTTATTATACCGGATTATAGTAATATTATAGTGTATTATGAATTGGAAGCCGTATCTGATATTGTTCGTATTGATTGGTAACGCCTGCGCTGTCGAGCAGATGTTAGTTGAAAAATGGGAGTATGCAACGCGTGAAAAGCCAAACAATATTTTTGCGTTGAATGTCGACGGCAATCCCGCCAAAGAGATTATCGTGGATGCTGAGAGGAGTGGTAAGATAATTGCGATAGATCGGGCGGGAAATGAGATATGGCATTATAATCTTCGAGGAGTCATATCGGATTTGTATGTTTCGGAGTTTCCGGAGGGTGGGGGGGAAGTGATCGGGTGTGCTTTCAGCAGAGTCTACCTTTTAAACGATGACGGCTCCAGGAAGTGGGAGTATAATACCATGGAAAAGGAGGTTGCGAGCGTTTATCTTTCCGACCTTGATTCGGACGGTAAGGGGGAGGTCGTCTTCGGAAGCGCGCACGCTAGGGGGAATAAGCTTTACATCCTTGACGATGACGGGGAGAGTTTTGCTGTTCGAAGGTTTACGAGATACATGTATCCTAGCACTATTGCTTCGGCTGATTTTGACGGGGACTCTCGCGAGGAGGTGGTCGTAGGATTTGCCGGATACTCTATGAACACGCTAGCTCAAAATTTTGAATTGGGGTACATCAAGTCGTCTTCTGTTATGGCTTACGACTTGAACGGTGATGAATTATGGTCGTTTCCAACTATTGGGGGGGTTAAAAGCTTGGTTATTGCTGATGTTGTCGGCGACGAGAAGATGGAAGTCGTAATCGGGTCTAACAAGCGCGTTTACTTGGTGGATGATAGGGGCGTATTGCTTTGGGATTATGGGACTGGGGACTTAGTCTATGATCTTGCTGTCGCTGACGTAGACGGTGACGGTCGAAAGGAGGTTGTCGCAGGTTCGGATAAGGTTTATGTTTTGAAGGATGATGGTGGACTCTCATGGGTTTCACCCAGACACACGGGAGTCTATGGTATTGAGGTTGCCGACTTGGACGGTGATGAAATACCAGACGTCATCGCCGGAACCACGAAAATCCTAATCTACGACAGCTCAGGGAAAGTAATGTGGAGCTCCAGCGACTTGGGGGAAATCACTGATCTTAAGGCTGAAGATCTTGATTCAGACGGATACTTCGAGGTTTTCGCCTCAACCGAAGAAGGTAAAGTAGTTTATTTCGAATCAGTGCAGTATGGGAAGGGGAAGAAGGCAGACCACTGGCTTTCTAAGGCTCGTACAGCATACAACACGAAGGAATACGATGAAGCAGTTGCAAATGCCCAGACGGCTAAACTATTATTCCAAGAGCTTGCCCAGGCGTCTAAGATGAATGATGCCCAGGATGTGGCTGACAAGGCACGAGATCATAAGGAGGCGGACATTTACTTGAGCGAGGCCTTTGAGGCTTTTGAATCAGAAGATTTCGGGGAATCCAGGGTTCTCGCTGAAAACGCTTCAGCAATTTATAATAAGTTGAAGGACGCGATTCCTTTAGCCCAAGCTCTTAAACTGGCCCATAGAAGCAGTCTTAAACCGCAGACTGATGCAAACTACACTAAAGCATTGGAGTATAAGGAATTAGGAAACTTTAGTGAAGCGAGCACTCACGCAAGGACCGCGCTTTCAGGATACACTGAGCTTAATTTAACGGAGGCAGTTGTGGAGGCTGAAGGCTTGATTGTGGATCTTGAAAGGTTGATTGAGGCGGGAGAATACTATGACCGGGCTGAAGTCGCGTATGTTGGGAAAAAGTTTTCTGAAGCATCTGTTTTGCTTGATAAGTCTGGTGAGATTTGCCAGGAGTTAGAGTTTGATGAATGCTTGAATCGGGTGAATGAGCTTGAAGGGAAGATTAGTGAGACCAACACCGTGAAAAGAGTTGCCCTTGTTGGGGGTGTGGGAATTGTTATCCTAGTTTTCACAGGAATTGTACTCGCCTTAATAGTCACGTTTCTCAGCTTGAAAAAGAAAAATAGGATTTAAAATCATTTAATACAATAGTTTAAACAGATAGGTGATTGAATATGGCGTCTAAGAAAAAAACTCCGCAGGATAAGAAAAAGCTTGCTGTCAAGAAGAAAAAACTTGAGAAAAAGAAGAAGAAGCTCGAGAAAATCGAGCAACGTCTGAAAAGAGTGGATAAGGATCTCATAATCATTGAGAAGGAATTACGGTTGGGTGAAGGCTTAAGGTCTAAGGTTGTTGACGCAGACTTAAAGCGGATTGAGACCAGGCTCATGCACCTTGACTTCGATAATATCGAAGGTTTGGAGGAAACCGACCCCCCAAAATTTTATAGGAAATTCGTTTTCAAGTGCAAGAAGTGTAAGAGCGGATTCGACAAGAACATTAAGGTGCCGCCCATAAAAAAGAGGATAACCTGCCCCTCCTGCGGGAGAGACCATACGTTAGGATTGTACCCGAGCTCCAGATTTTATAATGTCGAGCACTCGCAGGACATTGTGATAATAAAGGTGAAAAGGTAGGCTATGCTTATTTCTTCCAGATTTCCTTTTTTGCTTCGCTGACAAGGTCTTTTGAATAGCCTTCCTTGACTAGGGTTTTCGGGTCTTCTCCGTCGCGTAAACGCTTTTTAAGTTTTTTGAGAGTCTTCTCATCCCTAGACTCCTTTAAGGTTAGTTGCTCTGCTTGTTTTATTTTCTTGGATTTATTTATGAGAATGATTACGGCTACTATGAACGCCCCCATGATGATGGAGGCGAGTAGTGTTTGAGGGTTGATTCCTGCAAGAGGGTTGTTTTCTTCCTTTAAAGTGGTTGAGGTTGTCAGAATTTTAAGACAGTCTGTCGGACAGGTTTTATCAGACTCATAATCCTCGCACACATTGTTTCCGCAAGAGTCTTCCGCCCCCACAATACAGTCTGCATCTTGGTTTTCAGCACAATCAGGGTCGCATTTGCCGTCCTGCCTTTGATCACAGTAACCATCCCTCAATCCAGACGCACAATCTTGAGGGCACACGCCATAATGCTCGTTTTTTTCTGGCTGGCAAATGAAATCATAATTGCAATTACCATTTTCCCCGGCATACTTTACCTCGATGGGAAGGGAATAAATTGTGTTTCCAAACTGGTCTACTAATATAGTGGCCTCCAACTGATCACTTTTCCCCTTAATTGAATTTGGAATACCTTCAAATACCAGGGCATACTCTATAGTAATATTTCCCCCTGCTGGAACGAGCACATTCTTAAAGCGGACTACCTTCTCAAAAGAGATTGGACTTCCAACCTCAACCTCGAATTTGGTGTTTTCAGACTCGTGAAAACCTGCGAATTTTGGCAGTGTAACATAAACCGTCGCGGAAAAATCCCCTCTATCAGGATTTATTACGTTTATTGTAGCTTCCACCACATCACCTTCGGAAACTTCAACTTCAGAAAGCCTTTGATCCAGGAAAATGTCGGGTGAAGCAGAGGCAACACTTACGAACAATACCATTAAAAAAACGAGCACCATAATATTTTTCATTTCAACAATTGCACACATTTGAAAACGGATCTCCACTATTCATCTTTAATTCATCCCTACCGTAAGCCTTAACGTCAGAAATCGATGCGATACACCCCGAATCAGCACAAGAACACTGGGAACACTGACTCCTCCAATCATTAAGCCAGACCAGGCTTTGACAACAAGTCAAATCCAATATCCACCAATCCATTTCCCCTGAAGAATCAGTCCTATACGCTAAAACAGTGTGACCAACACCCCTATCAAAACCTAGATTACCTTCAGTCTGAAACTGCCAAATAGAAAGGCGGTTTTCAGAAACCCCAAGATTCCTGATAAGAGAATATAAAACACCAGACCAATGAACACTAGTGCCATACGCTCCAGAACCCCCAAATAAGGGAGTAGGGTGAGGGTAGCCCAGGATGTCTGAGGGGGTGGTCTCAACGCACGAATCATAACTTAAGCGTTTACGCCACATAAGACTCCCCCGCCTCCACTGGTATAGACTCGACACTTCCATGAATATTTTACGGACTGCCTCATCGTACCTACCATACCTAACATTCAGCCTTAATTCAGGATTAGTGTAAACCCATTCGTCAAGTTTCAACATTAACGGAGAATCAACGTTCTCTCTCTCATCACTTGAAGCGATCTCGATGACATTTCCAACGTAAACCATGTTCGTGAACAACTTACTCGAACCTAAAGAATAAGAGCATACGGCATTACTATTTAATGCCGTGTTTTCGCTTCCAGTGGTTCCGGCAAGTAACACTAGGACAGTAAATACCAACAATACCGTTTTGACTGCCCCTTCCATTCTAAATCTTGTAACCTTTTTTCCTCAACAAGTATATTGCCACTACCAAGAGTATTATGACCCCTATTGCCAGCAGGATGCTCTCATAGTCTTGTTTTTGGACGTCTTGGGGTGCTGGTTGAACTGGTTTACAGTCGTTGGGGCAATTAACCGAATCCTCACCTGCGTCACAGATGTTATTCCCGCACAACATGTGCACCGTAGTTGTTTTATCGGGTGCACAATCCTGCGGGCAATTATTCGAATTCTCACTCAACTCGCATATATTGTTGCCGCAAGTTGGAAAGTAGACTTTCCCCTCAACGAATTCACCCAACTGTGCATCCTCTTTAACGAGTTGAGTAACCCATTTTTCGGTTCCGTCGGGAAGAATGCATACAGCTTCCCCAGCGCCCTTTTTAAGCTCCCAACCCTTTATCGCGCAGTAACTGTATTCTTCCGCACATTCACCCCGGACGAAATCCGCAGCAATACAACGGGTTCCGTCGGGCATGATGCAGATGCCCGTCACCCCCGAAGGAGACTCCTCTAAAGTGTATTCGTAACCCATCCTCTCACAGTAAACTGCCATAGGGTTTTTCATGGCTGAAACATAGCCGATTAACAAAAGCACCATTGTAATTACCACTATTTGTTTTTTCATTTTAACTCATACCTCCGAGTTATCATACATTTTCACTTATACAGGAATCTCGTGCACACCCCAAGAATTGATTCCCTCAAGCTGGATCAAACAATTATCGTATGCTACCTTAAAGGTGCCGTCAGCACTTGTAATAGCGCCGTAAGTCCATGAATTCCCCCAACTGTTTTTCACAATCCAGTATCCTCCGCTCGGAATCTGGGGGTCGTCACAGTAGCCGACAATAATTACCCCGTGATCGTATTGAGATGTGCTTGGACAAATCACGGCGTCGTTTACAAGATAACCAGTATAACCTGCCACCCTCATCGAGATTAATACCGCAACAGGACCCCCATTTACAATCTTGCTCTTCATGGCTGCAACACTAAGTAAGGTTTGCCGATTGTAGCCGCTTATACCCCAATCAGCCGAAGTAGTGGAAACAGACATGTCAGGACAGTTTGAATGGTATTGTTGACCGTCCACATCCTTATAATTCCAACATTCTTCCGTCACAACCATATCACTCATAAGATACTGCATGACGTAAGTCGGCCACCCACCATTACATTGACCGTAATTATTTCCATACGATTCTTTCAAAGACTCTAAATAACATGTTGAAACAATCCATTGCTCAGACAAGTCAAGGTCTTGGAAGGTTGCTAGCGGCCTATTTTGTTCAATGTGATACTTTGACTCCGTAACCCCTAGGGTGGAAAACGCCCAGCAGCTACCGCAGCTTCCCTGATTCTTAATCGACGTCATCCAATTTGTCGTCCCGTCACCCATGCTATTTGGAACCTCACCTTCCACGCTACCCCTCCAGTCAAAGCAATGGGGAATTATGATAACTGGCGTGCAGCTGTCTAGCCAGCCCGCCAGGTTTTCCAGGAATTTCAGGGGTTCTTGCGTGCCGTCGGCGCAGACTCCAGAGTTCCAAGGTGGTGTGCCTCCGTCAGAGTATCGTGAGAGTGTGTTGTCGAAGAATATGCACCCTTTCCCGGATTCGACGAGGACTGCGTTTGTGGGAGTGCCACTGTGTTCTGAAATAATCTCGACATTAGTATTTGTGATCTGAAGGAGTGCGTCGGAAGACGTAGTGCGGAGGTAATTTATATTATTCCAGATTGGGTGGCTGAAGTGGTTGTAGCCATATGAGTCTGGAGGGATACAGAATCCTGAAGTAACACTATCGTAGAAATTCACGCCAAACATGTTTGCGACGGGATTCACCATCCCCTGACAGTCAGCCCCAACAAGTGATGGCGGGCCATTGTCGGCTATTATCGCGAGCTTTCCCCCACCATCCCTGAATGCTTCCAGTTCCGTCAACTCGGCGGCCGTTGCCGGGGCACCGAATTCAGTACCACAGTCGCCTATAAGCCATACTTGATCGTAGCCGGACAAAAGCGACTGCGACAACTCGTCGGGGCCGGTTCGCTCCAAGTAGTCTACAGAGTATCCCATCGCTTGCAGGTAGGGTGTTACGTCATAAGATGACTCCCCTATTTGGCCATGGTTTATGTCGAACGCGTAGACTAGTATGTCTTTTTTGATTTGCGGCTGCTGGCAGCTGTCAAGCCAGTCGGCTGTGTTGAGTATGTAATTTTTCACGTCTAGTTGGCTGTCGTCGCAGAGTGTTCCCGCGTATGGGGTGGGGCTGGTGCCGGAAGTTCCAACTTGATAGCGGAAGTAGCAGTTTTGGAAGTAGACGCATCCTTTGCCGGGTTCGGCAAGTACCCCTTCGGCCGGCGTTCCCTCGAAGCGTGCGATTATTTCGACGTCCGGGTTCGTAACGCCTATGTATGATTCCGACATGGACGTCCTCATATTGTTTACGCCATTCCATATGGGGTGGTCTTCAAGGGCGTAGTTGGCTCCCGCAGTTGGAATGCAATAGCCGTCAGACATGACCGTACCGTAGAAGTCGACGCCAAATTCATGGGCGAAAAGATCCACCAGCTCCTGCGGGTCCTTGAAATCGTCCACGGAAAACATGAGTTTCCCACCCGCATTGTAGTAGGAGACTACCGCGGCAATCTCGTTTGCAGTCGGAGGGGTGCGTGTCGTCCCACAGGACGCATCCTTGAGAATCCAAACCTGAGAATAATTGGAAAGCAATGCAGGAGTGAGCTCGTCGGATCCGCTTCTCCGCATGAAATCCACGGCGTAAAACGGCTGCAGGAAGGGTGTCACGTCGAAATCACGGTCGCAACCGCCCCACGAGTACACTAGGATGTCTCCCTTCTTTTCTTCTTCCTATTCGCACAGCCATTCTGCAACGTTTTTAAGCCATAATGGGTTTTTGGTGGGTCCATCACAATTATTCTGTGTTGCCCAAGAGGGTGCAAACCTAAAAAATGATGAGTCAAATACTATGCGTCCCTTACCGGGTTCGTCTAAAACAGCCTCATAAGGTCCAAAACCACCTGCCCCACCAAAGTGGCCGTCATATTCCGCAACAAGTGTGACTTGCGGGTTTGTGATGTTTAGTATCCCGTCAGTGCTTGAGCTTGAAAACGCTGTTACCCCATCCCAGAAGTCTGGCTCGTATACCGTGAATCCGGGGCGCGGATACGATGGACACCAGTTTCCTTGCCCCCCTTGCCCAGTAAGGAGTTGTTGATCGTAAAACCTCACTCCAAAACGCTGGGAAACTGGATTAATAAATTCGTGCCAAGGAGTATTGTCGACTGATAACAGGAGGTGCCCTCCGTTTTCCCTAAAGTCTACTATCCGGTCTATTTCACTCGAAGTTAGATAGCGAGTCTGGAAGGAGTTAAATAACCATAATCCGTCGTAGCTTGAAAGTAGGGTGTCGGTGATTTCTGTATTGGGGGTGCCGTCGCGTATCATATAGTCGATTACAAAACCGTGGGGTTCAAGTACGGGAGAGACGTTGTATTGCCCAAACCCTTCACTTGGTGCGTAAACGAGAATCGTACAATTTGTCTTGTTAGTCTCGTTTACAGTCTCATTCAAACAACAGCATATTAGAGGGTCGGGACAGTATTCCTCAAACGACATGCCAGACTCGTTCCTAATGATGTTGGTTAAATCAAACGTTATGTTACTGAGGCTGTAGTAGTATGCTTTACCCCCGGTTGCGGAGGCTAGAGCCTCCATCTGCTGGGCGACGTACTCCATGTATTCCTCCCAATGACCATCTCCCCAAAACGGGTAGACTGTGATATTGTTTGCGTTTGCGGCTTCTGTGGCCTCGGCTATGGACTGGAGGTCATTGCTGTTCATGACGCAATTCTCATCGCGACCACGACAATCAGACTCATTAGCCCCCCCTCCCTTGTGAGGCCCTTCATCGCTTATTGGAATCATGACTCGAGCGGCTTGGGGCCTCCAGACGTAGTTTTCAGCAAGCCAGGTGGTGCCTGGACCCCAATCCTCGTACCCGCTAAGAGGAGTACTTCCATGAAGGTTGCAGTTGGTTGTGACTCCCCCGAACTTGCAGGAATATAAATTCGCGTCTTTGCATGATCCTGATACACCAACACTATCCAAGCCGTAAATGTAGACGTCCAAGTCCACTTCCGCGGCAAGCAAGGAAGACTCGATATCCGAAATCACACTACAAAGACTAGTCCACTCATTTCTCATTGAAGTTGACTGATCGATAAGAAACACCAAATCCACTTTACCTCCGGTTACGACTGTTCCGGGACACTCTTCCATGCATTGGCCGTCAGAGTAATTGTATGCGATACAGACGTCGCGGCAGGCTTGTATGGTGAAATCCCACTCTTCCTCACAGATTATGTGGCTTCCAGTGTAAGCCCGGACATAAACCGTGTGATCGCCTACCGAAAGATCGGAAACCGGTTTGTAAGAGACATGCACAAACTCTCCCAACCGATTAACATTGAAAGGATTATTGTTTGGGGGGTCTAGAACAAGTTCGAAGTCTATGAAAGACGGTATCGCCCCGTCAAAATGGATTATGGCCGAAATATTAGGCCTAAGATCACTTATTTGGCCGACTGGACTATGCTGGACGACATCACACTGAGGGAGGATTGGACAAACACTAAAAGTCCAGTTTTCATCCTTTTCAATATAGCGTTCATAAGGGGGGGAATCATTGTTCTTACACTTTACATTCCACAAGTAAGACCCCTTGCTAAACTTTCCCCCATCAATAAAGTTGATTGAATCATTGGTGATTGTGAAAGTCCAGGTTTGCGGCGCCCAAATACCCATACTCTGGTTAGTCCAGAGAGTACACACCGCAATGTCGGTGTAGTCTATGGGGTGGAATGCGAACTCTATGTCTACTTCACCGTCAAGACAAACATCGTCGGAAACACAAAAACCGAGAACAAGCTTCGTAGACCCTGAACCCAACTTAGTGTAAGTGGACAAGTCGCCGTCGACTGCATTACAGACAGTAGCCTCAGAAGCGGTGAAATCAAGACTATTCCACTCATACGAACTCACTCGACGCGCCATAAGATCATCAAGACCGGGCACTCCGGAAAGCACTACAGTGACAATATTATTGCCCCCCACCTCGGGGGGTGACTGGGTTGAAGAGATTTCCAGCAAGCCACCATTCGACTTTACAGTATATACTTCCCCGTCGACAGTAGGGCCGAAAACATAACCTGAAGGCGATAAAATACTGGAGACCGGGAAAGTGTAACCAGTGACTAATCCCCCCGAATACTCCCAAATCGTGATGTTTTCGCCAATAGTTACGGGCATAAGCACTTGGTCTGAAAGACAACCTCCGAGACAGGGTAAGATGAATTGTTCCCCGTAACAACAACAGTGTTCATCAGGATCATCACAAAAAGGCTGCCCACCCATGTTCGTCTCATTAAAAAGACACACATACTTTGGGACTTGACTTCCCCCACTGCACATGCCAGTCTCCGACGAGACGTCGACCGTGTCCTGCCAAAAGTAGGATCCGCACGCGTAACCGCAATACGGGAAAGCATCACCGCAAGAATAATCACAAGGGTTAGGCTCGACCCTACATCCAGCATCAAAACACCTGCCTACACTGGATACGCACTCCGTCCTCCAGCCGAAAGAAAAGTCCATATTACAGCATACTGTGTCGGCGGGAGACCGGCAAGTACCACCAGGGTAACTACGGTTACCACACAACATGGAACAATTCGAAGGCAGGGTGGTAGTGGAAGTTGAAGAAGTCGAAGACGTCGAACTCGTAGTGGTCGTGGAAGTCGTAGAAGTCGTCAAACAACAACACCTCGCGTCAACACCCTCACAGTTTGGACTACCCCTGCTAATGTTAAGATGAGTGGGCTGACACAAACCGTGACACGTAACACACGGGCCAGGACGGACTAAACCACCCCGACCCTCACACTCACCCAAACTAAGACAACGCCACCCAGTAATAGAACCATACTCAGCCTCACAACACAAATCCTCCTCATAACACAAACCACCCAAATGACCCTGAGCCAAACAAGCATCAATACACTCATCCAAAATAGACGTCGTAGAAGTTGTGGTAGTTGTTGTTGTAGAAGTTGTGGAAGTAGTCGAAGTCGTCGTAGTGGAAGTCGTGGAAGTAGAAGAAGTCGTAGTAGTCGACAAACAACAACAACGCTCAAAACCAGAATCACAATAATCTGAAGGATTATACCCGTCAATAAAACTATAATCAGCCTCACAATAATCAGAACAAACCCCACACAAGCCAGGACGAACCCCACCCCCCCGACCCTCACACTCACCCAAACTAAGACAACGCCACCCAGTAATAGAACCAT
>Ga0268279_1001092_pt1 | contig 15731 bp, 14 predicted proteins | sample saktaG_6_FD_190142 | JGI IMG/M metagenome (GOLD analysis project Ga0268279, IMG submission 190142) | Saline water microbial communities from Sakinaw Lake, British Columbia, Canada - sak_2010_1_5_80m | ecosystem: Environmental > Aquatic > Non-marine Saline and Alkaline > Saline ...
CGAAGAGGACAATGATCAAGTTTGGTGTATTTTTGATGTAGATGATTTCTATCAAAAAAATAAAAAAGAATTGCTACAAGCGATTAAAAATGCGCACAGGAATAATATCAAGATTGCTTATATAAATGAATGTTTTGAACTTTGGATATTACTTCATTTTGAAAGGTCAACGGCTCCAATTTGTAGAGGTAATAAAATTGAGAATAAGATTCAAAAGACTTTTAAGAAAAATAAATTGGGTGAATTCAAAAAGAATCAAAAAGTGTTTAAAATTTTATTGCCGTTTCAGTTAGAGGCGATCAAAAATGCGGAACAGTTATTATCTGTAAAATATGAAAAGATTGATTGGAAAAATATGTTGAGCGATAAAGGGAACCCTTCAACAAGTATTCATTTTTTGATAGAGGAGATAAATAAGATTGTTGGAAATGATAATTAATTATGAGTAAATATTATTTTGATTTAACAATTTTTTCTGACTTAAAAAAACTTTCTATAATAAAGAAGGACAGTTTTGATTGTCAATTGGTTGATAATGAGAGCGTAATTTATAATGGTTTTAAATTAGCACAAAGCAAAGAAGGAAATATAATTACTCTTTGTGATATAAGCTTTCAAAAATCAGCAACAGATAATAAATATCAAGCACGATTAACATTTCGTAAAACAGACCCTGAATTCAAGGATAGAAATGTAAATAAAGGAGTTGATTATATAAGAATACCTTTTGATAATGGACAAAATGGATGTAGAACATTTTGGAAAATGATCTTGTTCTTATATCAATGGAGAGAAATTATTGATTTAGGAGAATTCGAAGATTATTTTTCAGTTACAGACAAAAATTTAGCGAATGCTTTACCAAAGATTGCCAATATTAAAAATAAAAAACTCGTATTGAAAAATTTAGAAAAGCTATCTCAAAATAATTTAGAGAATATCGATGATTTGGTAAGTGCTATAAAAATTACATCGATTATTCAGATATGGGAGAAAAACAAAGATAATTTTAATGAAAGTTTCTGGCAAGAAACATTTCAAAAGCATACGTGGATTTTGTCACAGATTTTCGCTTGTCCCTATCTAAAAATAGGGGAAAAAACATACTGTGGTGGCAAAAAAGATGATAACATAGGGGGAGTATTGGGGGATTTTCAATATCAAAATAATTTAACGGGTAATATCGCTTTTATTGAAATAAAATCCCCCAAAGATGATATTTTAATTGGCAAAAAATATAGAGGAGAAGAAGGAAGAGAAAATATAGTCTATTCAATACATGAGGAATTAACTGGTGGTGTTAACCAAGTCTTGAACCAGAAAAAAGTTTATTTAAAAACTCATGGCGAACCAAAAGGGAAAACGTTAAATAATACAAAATGTATTTTAATTATTGGTAAATTATCAATAGGAGATGACCAGAAAAAATCTTTTGAGTTCTATAGAAATTCATTAAGAGATGTCGAAATTATTACTTATGATGAACTTTTCGAAAGAATAGGAGGAATTTTAAATCTTTTTACAGAATAATATGACCAAAATACACGAATCAGATGTTGAAAATCTCACTATAGAACTGCTAGAAAAACAGGGGTAGATAAATTAATTTTTTAACGACAAATTATTATGAAAACTGAAATTATACAATCACTTACCAATAATTTTGAATCCTATGCCAAACAAACTGAAAATGGCGTAGAGTTTTGGCTGGCAAGAGATCTGCAACAGTTGCTTGGCTATGAAAAATGGGATAATTTTAAAGAAGTTATCTTAAAAGCAAAAACCGCCTGTGAAATGTCTGATCACGAAGTCTCTGATCATTTTGCCGGCGTCGGGAAAACGATCAAAATGCCTAAGGGAGCGGAAAAAGTTATAGATGACTTTATGCTTACTCGCTATGCCTGTTATCTTATTGCTCAAAATGGCGATCCACGCAAAGAAGAAATCGCTTTTGCTCAAACATATTTTGCCATTCAGACAAGAAAATTTGAAATTATAGAGCAACGCCTTTTAGAATCAGAAAGAATTTCCGCTCGCAGAAAACTTGCCGATACCGAGAAAGAGCTTTCGGGAGTGATTTTTGAACAAACAGGAAACGACAAAAACTTTGGAATTATTCGTAGCAAAGGAGATAAAGCGTTGTTTGGCTACACGACCGCACAGATGAAAAGTAAATGGAAAGTGCCAAAGGGCAGGGCATTATCAGATTTTGCGCCAACCATTATTTTAAAAGCCAAAGATTTCGCGACAGAGATTACAATCTTCAACGCAAAATCCAATCAAATGCGGACTGGATATCAAATATCTGATGAACATATTACCAATAATCAAAGCGTAAGAAAAACATTGATTGAAAGAGGAATTAGACCGGAAAGTTTGCCTGCTGATAGAGATATTAAAAAAGTGGAAAGAAAATTAAAATCAGATGAGAAAAAAGGATTAAAAAACGCTAAATCTTTAGACGATAAATAACAACCAACCATGACTAAACTACACGAATCAGATGTTGAAAATTTCACTTTAGAACTACTGGAAAAACAGGGGTATATTTATCTTTCACCAGAAGAACAAGAAACTGAACGAGAAAATCTTTCAGAAGTTGTTTTACGAGGACGACTAAAATCTGCAATTGATAAACAAATGCGTGGACATAGTTTAATGCAAGCAATTGCTCGTGTAAACAGAGTTTACAAAGATAAACCGGGTGGTCTCATTGTTGATTATATTGGTATTGCTTCGGACTTAAAACAAGCGCTTGCTACATATACAGAAAGTGGTGGGCAAGGGGCACCTGCAATGGATCAATCAGAAGCTATCGCTATGATGATGGAAAAATATGAAATTGTTGCACAGATGTTTCAGGATTTTAATTATAAGAGATATTTTTCCGCAGATACAAAAGAAAAGATGACTATTATTCTAGAAGCTCAAGAGTACATATTAGGTTTGGAAAATGGTAAAAACAGATTTACAAAACAGGTCGTGTTACTTTCAAAAGCATTTGCGCTTTCGGTACCCTCACTTCCTGCAATGAACATAAAAGAGGAATTAGGATTTTTCCAAGCTGTCAAAGCTCGTTTAACAAAATTTGAACCAACGGGAAATGGTAAAAGCGATGCTGAAATAGAATCAGCTATAAGACAAATTGTAGATAAAGCGGTTGTTGTGGATGGGATAATCGATATTTTTGATGCGGCAGGAATTAAAAAACCAGATATTTCTATTTTATCTGATGATTTTCTGGAAGAAATACGGGGTATGGAAAGAAAAAATCTTGCATTAGAATTACTCAAGAAAATTTTAGGTGATGAAATAAAAAACAGAACGAAAAAGAATTTTGTACATAGTAAAAAACTTTCTGACATGCTTGATGCTACAATTAAGAAATATCAAAATAATTTATTAACAGCAACACAAGTAATTGAAGAACTGATCAGCATCGCAAAAGAAATTAAATCATCTGATATGCGTGGAGAAAATTTAGGATTAACAGAAGATGAAATTGCTTTTTATGATGCCTTGGCGGTAAACGGAAGCGCAAAAGAAGTTTTAGGAGATGATACTTTGCGAAAACTTGCTTGCGTATTAGTCCAAAAAGTAAAAGCAAACACTGCAATTGATTGGACAATCAAAGAAAGCGTGCAGGCAAAACTCAGAGTAATTGTAAAAAGGATCTTGCGACAATATGGCTATCCGCCAGATGAGCAAAAATTAGCTACTGATAACATTCTCAAACAAGCAGAACTTTTTGCTAACGAATGGAGCGTTTGATTATTTTAGCAATCCCAAAAAAGAATTCACAATTTAAATTGTGAATTAAATTGTGAACATCTCAAACCCATGTCTAATTACTACAAACCAAACAGAATAAAAAATTTATACATCCACGGTTTAGCAGTAACTAGTACAACTATGTAAAAGCGGTGAAGGAGAAGACTGAAAATTGCAAAAAAGGGCACATCTGCTATAATAAAAGAATGATATTTACGAGAACAAAGAAGCTCGTATTTGCGAATAATAAAGGCGGAGTTGGCAAAACTACGTTAGCTTTTAATTGTGCGACTAAATTTGCGGAGATGGGGTACAAAACTGTATTGGTAGATCTTGATCCTCAATGTAACTTATCTAATTTGTCTTTGGGTTCATTTGAAGAAAATCTTTTTTCAGATAATCAGAAAAATATTTACACTGTTCTTGAGGGGATTATAAAAGGAGGAGCCGATATTGATAAAAGTGTAAATTTTCAGAAGATTGGAACAAATAATAATTTGTTTATTTTGCCGGGAAGCCCAAATTTATTTCAGTATGAAAATTCTCTGATTACTTCTTATGGAGAGGCGGCTCAGGGAGTTGAAAGGGGGTTCTTTATTACAAGCGCTATTGATAGGTTCTTAACTGAAAAGGGGCTAAATGAAGAAATTGATCTTTTTGTAATTGATACATCGCCGAATCTGAATCTTTTGAATAGGGTGATTTTTTTAGGATCCGATTACTTTATTACACCTTTGATGCCAGACGCTTTTTCTGTTCAAGGAATTGAAAATATAGGGAAAACTTTTGAGGAGTGGAAAGATAATTGGAAAAAAACTGCGAGGGTTTTGGCAAAAGATAAAGAAATTTCTCATAATAAAGTTTTAGATGGGGAAGGATTGTTTATAGGATATGTGATAAATTCATATAATCAATATTCAAAAAAACCTATTAAAAGCAACGCAGAGTGGATTGCAAAAATTCCAAGTTATGTTAAAAAATATTTGTCAGAAAAACATTGTAAAAACGGGCTTGTTGAAGAATCTTGGAAATCAGAATTGGCTTTGATTAAAGATTTTGGTCAACTTTCTCCATTGTCGCAAATTAAAAACAAAGCGATTTTTAATCTTGATCCGATTGTTGATGGTTTTGAGAAGGTGAAAGGGACAAAAGAAAGTTTAGAACAATCGCAAAAAGAATTTACAGATTTGTCTGAAAAGATTTTAAAAATACTTTCCGAATATTGATATCATGTTTCAACCAATAGATAACAAAAAGAAATTGGCGGAGCTGGAAAAAGAAATTCTGGCTTTTTGGAATGAGAATAAAATTTTTGAGAAGTCTTTAGAAAATAGGAAGGATGCGGAGCAGTATAGTTTTTACGATGGTCCACCATTCATCACTGGTGTTCCACATTGGGGGACGCTTCTTTCATCTGTTGTCAAAGATTGTTTTCCTAGGTTTTGGACAATGAAAGGGTATCAAGTAGAAAGACGTTGGGGATGGGATTGTCATGGATTGCCTGCTGAACATATGGTAGAAAAGAAATTGGGGACGAAAAGTAAAAAAGATATTGAAGACAAAGTTGGAATTGAGAAATTCAATCAAACTTGTTTTGAAGAGACTTCTAGAATTGCAGGAGAATGGGAAGATGTTATTGGAAGAATTGGTCGATGGGTAGAATTTAGGAATGCCTATAAAACGATGGATAAAGATTATATGGAATCAGTCTGGTGGGCATTCAAACAATTGTACGACAAAAAGTTAGTTTATGAAGATGTAAGAATCTCACTATATTGCCCTAGATGTGCTACGCCTCTTAGTAATTTTGAAATTGCAATGGATAATAGTTATCAGGAAGATACCGATCCAACCGTATATGTAAAGATGAAAGCTAAAGATTGGGAAAATACTTATTTTCTTGTCTGGACAACTACTCCGTGGACTCTTCTGGCTAATGTTGCATTGGCAGTCGGTAGTAATATTAAGTATCAAGTGGTAAGTATCAGAAATGGAGAAGAAAAATATATTTTGGCTGAAGATAGAATTACCGATGTTATGAAAGATGAAAAATATGAGGTCATTGAAGAAATAGAAGGAAGCGATTTAGTTGGTAGAAATTACGAAGCAGTTTTTAAGAGTGATATTCAAGATGGATATAAAGTAGTTTCTGGAGATTTTGTTACTGCTGAAGACGGGACAGGGATTGTACACATTGCACCTGCTTTTGGAGAAGATGATTTTAATCTTCGGAAAGAAAAAGGTTTGCCGATAATCTTAAATGTTGATGAAGCGGGAAAGTTTATTGACGGAGAATGGAAAGGCAAAAATGTCTGGGATGCTAACAAAGAAATTGTACAATGGTTAGAAGAAAATAAATATTTGTTCAAAACGGAAGAGGTCACTCATAGTTATCCTCATTGTTATAGATGCCATTCCAAGATGATATACAAAGCTCAGCCAGCATGGTTTGTAAATATTGCTACAATTCGAAAAAAACTTTTAGAAAAAAATCAAGAAATAAATTGGTTTCCAAAGCACCTTAAAGAAGGAAGATTCCAGAAAGGAATAGAAAGTGCTCCAGATTGGAATATTTCTCGAGACAGATATTGGGGAACAGCAATGCCCGTTTGGAAATGTGAGGAGAAAGATTGTAAAAATATAAAAATTATTGGTTCATATGATGAACTAGAGAAATTATCTGAAGACAGATTGGATGATTATCATCGTCCAAAAATAGACGGAGTAACATTTAAGTGTGATGAGTGTGGCGGTATAATGAAAAGAATTCCACAGATTTTTGATTGCTGGTTAGAATCAGGGTCAATGCCATTTGCTCAGTTTCATTATCCATTTGAGAACAAAGAAAAATTTGAGAAGAGTTTTCCTACTGATTTTATTTCTGAGTATGTTCCACAGACTCGTGCATGGTTTTACTTATTGCACGTAATTTCTGTTGCTATTTTTGATCAGCCGGCCTTCAAGAATGTTGTTGTTACTGGAACTATTGCAGGTAGTGATGGAAGAAAGATGTCAAAATCATTGGGAAATTTTACTGCCCCAGATGAGGTACTTGAAAAATATTCAGCTGATGCTTTGAGATTCTATTTTCTTTCTTCTCCTTTGATGTCTGCTCAGGATATGAATTTTTCTGAAAAAGATATTGCAGAAATTCAGCGAGGAGTATTTATGAGACTATGGAATTCTGTTGCGTTTTTTAATACATATGCAGTAGTTGATAATTGGGAGCCAAAAGATGAAGTAGAGTTTTCAAAAAATCTATTAGATAAATGGATAATATCAAAATTAAATTCTTTAATAAAAACAGTGAATGACAATATGGTTGGGTATGACGTCGTTAAGGCGACCCGAGCAATCCCGGAATTTATTGATAACTTGTCTAATTGGTACATTCGCCGATCGCGTCGGAGATTTTGGAAGAGCGAAAGCGATGAAGACAAGAATAGCGCTTACCAAACTTTGTATACTGTCTTGTTGGAATTATCTAAAGTCATGGCTCCATTTACTCCGTTTATTGCAGAAATTATTTATAGAAACCTCTCTACGCCAAGGCTTCGAGAGGCAGGCCTGTCCACCACAATATCTGTTCATCTGGAGAACTTTCCTGTGGCAGACGAATCTTTAATTGATGAGAAATTAAATGATCAAATGTCAAAAACGAGAAAGATTGTTGAATTAGGTTTGGCAGCAAGAGCGAAAGCAGGAATTAAAGTGAGACAACCGTTGGGGGAGATGGCTGTTAATGGTAGTGGGGATTTACCAGAAGAACTGGTAGATTTAGTTAGAGATGAGATCAATATTAAAAAATTTCAAATTTCAAATTTCATCCCAAGTCATGCGACGGGACAAGAATTTCAAAAAACAGACGAAAATAATGCAGATGATTGCAAATGTGATGGTGTAGGGGCAAATCCATGTATTTGCCCGCGTGGGAAGATAACGATAGAAGATGGGGGGATTTCGGTTTGTTTGGGGACGGAGATTACGGAGGAGTTGCGGGTTGAGGGAGTTGCGAGGGAAATTGTGCGGTCAATTCAGCAGGCGAGGAAAGAGGCAGGTTTAGAGATTGATGATCGGATCAATGTTTCATGGAGTTCAGATGATAAAGATATCAAAAAAGCGTTTTCTATTTTTGGAGAATACATAGCGAGAGAAGTTCTTGCTGAAAAGATTGGGGGAAATTTAGAAGGTGTTTTTAGTTTTGAGAAGGAGAATAAAAACTGGTCTTTGAAAATTTGTAGGGTGTAACTATGAATAGAAAGAATAAGATCAATGTCGGAATTCTATTTGGTGGGAAATCTGCTGAGCATGAAGTATCTTTACAATCAGCAAAAAATGTTTTTGATGCCATAGATAAGACAAAATATAATCCAATTCTTATTAGAATAGATAAGACTGGAAAATGGTCATTAAATAATAATTCAGAGTCGTTGCTCAATACTAATGATTCTCAATTTATTAAATTAGGCGAATCAGGTGATTCAGTTGCTTTAATTCCTCAAAGTGATGGAAAAATTTTAAATCTTGTTAAGCAAAATGAAAATTTAGTAATTGATATAATTTTTCCAATTTTGCATGGACCATTTGGAGAGGATGGAACAGTGCAGGGATTATTAAAATTAGCAAATATTCCATTTATAGGAGCTGGTGTTCTTGGTTCGGCTATTGGAATGGATAAAGATATTATGAAACGCTTATTGCGTGATGCCGATGTTCCAATCGGGAAATTTATTGTTCTAAAATCCTATGAAACAATTCCTGATTTTGAAAATATAAAAGATAAACTGGGGCTTCCGTTTTTTATTAAACCTGCAAATATGGGTTCATCTATTGGTGTAAATAAGATTCATAATGAAACTGAATATCAGAATGGTATCAAAGATGCTTTTGAGTATGATATTAAAATAATTATCGAAGAATGTATTAATGGTAGAGAAATTGAATGTTCGGTGCTTGGAAATACTAAACTAGCTGCTTCAGTTCCTGGTGAAATTTTATATAATCATGAATTTTATTCTTATGAATCTAAATATATTGATGAAAAAAATTTAGTTTTAGAAATACCAGCAAAGATTTCGAGTAAGATAACGAAACAAATACAAGAGCTTGCAATAAAAACATTCGAAACTTTATCTTGTGAAGGGTTGGGAAGAGTTGATTTTTTTCTTAAAGATAATAATAAAATTATAGTAAATGAGATTAACACTATGCCAGGTTTTACAAAAAATAGTATGTATCCCAAACTTTGGGAAGCCAGCGGAATATCGTATACTAAATTAATTGATGAATTAATTCAATTATCAATTGAGAGATTTAATAAAGAGCAAAAATTAAAAACTACTTTTGATAAATAATTGAAATGAAACAATTAATTCAAAATCAACAATTTGAAAAAGAACTTTTTGATAAAATTATTAAAAAATATCAGAATAAGTTTGAGTTTTCAATTTGCATTATTGACCTTATACCAGATAATCCTTGCATTTTCGGGTACAGTATAGATAAATTTATTTATCCAGCAAGTTGCTATAAAATTTTTATTGGAGCAGAAATTTTGCGACAAATTGAAAAAGGTAATTTTTCTCTGGAAACAATAGTTGAAGTCAAATCTCCAAATGATGTAGATAAAGATAGCCGTATTTTCCCAAATGATACTAGACCGCTTTTGAAATCTGGAGATAAAGTATCAATTGAATATTTATTAAATCTAATGCTCACTCGGTCAGATAATACTGCATCAAACTGTTTGATAGATTTTGTTTCAAGAGAAAGTGTTACTGAAAATATAATCCAAAAATATAATTGGCAGGGGAGTGGAATAACAAGAAAGTTTCTTAATAGAACTAAAGAAAAACAGAAATATCGTTTTTCAGAAATTACGATGTCTTGCGCAAGACATTTAGTAGAGTGCTTTTATCTCATTGAAACTCAACAATTGGTTTCACCATGGGTATCAAAAAAACTTTTAGATTTTGGAAAAGAAAGAGATCAAGAAAAATTAAATAAAGAAAGATATAAATATATTTATGGCAAAGGGGGATGGTTAGAAATAAATCTCTGGAAGTATTCCTTGTTATCTGTTTGTAAAAGTATTTTACAAAAACAATGGGCAGTTATACGATGGCATAACAATGCTTATGTAGCAAAAAGCGAAAATGCTCATTATGCTTGCGCCATTATGTCTATATCAAAATCTATTTTCCAATGGAAAAAGTTTCCAATGGAGAAAGTAGAAACAGAAATTTTGGATTTTATGGAGAAAATTAACAAAGTATGATATAATTTTAATATGAGTAAAGATATAGAAAAAAAGTTAAACGAAATAACCGATAAAATTATCAAAGAAATTGATCCTGAAAAGATAATTCTTTTTGGTTCTTATGCATGGGGAACTCCAGGCCCTGATAGTGATGTCGATCTTGTAGTGGTTGAAAAATCAAAAGAATCACGGAGAGAAAGGCAGATTAATATAAGAAGATTGCTTTTTGGCTCAGGAATTGCTTATGATGTTGTGAGTTATACGCCAGAAGAGATAGAAAGAAGATTGGCAATGAAAGATTTTTTTGCAGAAAAAATAGTTAATAAAGGCAAAATTTTATATGCAAAATAGTGATAAAACAAATTTAGATTTTGTAGTTACCGAATGGATTAAAAGAGCAGGAGAAGATGAGTTATCCTCAAAATCTATTTTAAAACATAGAGATGGAGCTCCAAGTTCTGTTTGTTTTATGTCACAGCAAATGGCAGAAAAATATTTGAAAGCGTTCCTTATTTCTAAACAAAAAAGTTTTCCAAAAATACATAACTTAGAAAGAATTTTAGAATTATGTATGGACATTGATCCTGACTTTGTAGACCTTAAAGAATCTTCAATTAAATTGACTGAATTTTATATAGAAACGAGGTATCCCGCAGATTATCCAGACGGGATTTCATGGGAGATGGCAGAAGAAGCTTTTGAGATGGCTAATCAAATAAAAGAATTTATTGAAAATCGTTTGGGTAATTAGAAATTTTTAGTTTTAAGAAGGAGGCCGGGGATTGGTCTTTGAAAATTAATGTAATCTAAAACGGATCCGCCTTCGTCACTCTGCGGAGCGACTTCGGACGGGCAAGGTCTCCTTCGCTCTACGAGCTATGGCAGACCAAGGGGAGGGAAGATGAAAAAGATATTCAGGGTGGCGTGTACTTGTTGCTGGAATCCACAAATACTTTTTTACATTTGGGCAGATGGAATTCCGACAGCAATTTTTTTGATTAAATATAAATTAGAGTATTTTTCAAGTAGTTTATGCTCAAATAAATTAAAATCTAGTGGAGCATGCTTTAGGGGGAATCTTATTATAATTCCTAATGATGTATATTCCCCGATTGATAGAGGAGGACGGTTTGGAAATGGATTTTTTGGTCATGAAGATATGAGGGCGATGGGATTTTTGTGGAGAGAATATAAATATGGGGAGTTTCCTAAATTTGGATATGGCAGACCCGAAACATGGAAATTGTCTGGTAAAATGATAAAGAATGTCCATCGGGTGTAGGGGAACGGGCAGATCAATGTATCTGCCCAAATTTATGTGTTCTATAAATTATGATATAATAAAAACATGGCGGAGATACAACGGACAGAAGGAATAATTTTGAAAAACATCCCCTTCGGAGAGGCGGATGCTTTTTTTGTTGTGTTGACGAAAGATTTTGGGAAGATGAAGATATTTGCAAAAGGGGTTAGAAAAATTGATGCTAAATTAGCAGGACATATGGATCTGCTAAATAGAAGTGAGATCGCTTTTGTGATGGGGAAAAAATTTGCGAGACTCACGGGAAGTATTACCGCCGATTATTACAAAAATATAAAATCAAATTTTGAACGACTTGTAGTGGGATTTTTTGTAGCTGAATTATCTGACCAAATTTCAGAAGAAAATGTTTTTGCAGAGGAAGAATATCAAGAACTGAAAAACATCTTGAGCACACTTGAGTCCGCGCCTGATCATAAAGTTAAATACATCCCAGCTGTGTTCGCTGTGAGGATGTTAAACATCGTAGGGTACTGTCCTAATCTGGACTTAAAAAGCAACGAAACAAAACTGCTAAAACTGTGTTTGAAATTTGGGTATGAAATTATTGATAAAATAGATTTGTCAGGAATAAATTTATCTAATCTGAGAAAAATTGTTGAAGACCCGATGTCCAACGCTATCCACAGCAACCTAAACTCGTGGCAATTTGTTAAAAATGTTGTATAATGAAAACGGATACACACGGATTAGAAACGGATTAATACGGATCACGGATCTGTGATCAGTGAGTATCCGTTTCTAATCCGTGAAAATCTGTTTTAATTAATATGTCATTACAGGATTTAGAAAAACAAATATATAAAAGGGGGGAGGGTGATCCTCCAAAGGTTGATTTTGAGAAAAAGGAAATCAATTCTTCTGATATTCCAGAAGAGGAGAAAGAATGGCCGAGAGAAGAGATACGAATGGCGGAGCCTGCAAAAGCAAAAATATCAGGTGGACTCAAAAAGAAAATTTTTATTTGGGGGATTGTTGTCGCCGTGATTGCTTTAGCGGGAAGTAGCGCGTTGCTTTATTATGTTTTGCAAAACCGATCAGCGTTTCGGGAAAAAGATATCGTGTTTGAAATAGAATACAACGAAGAAGTTGTTTCGGGGATAGAAGAAATGATTACTGTGAAATATGGAAATTTTTCAAGAGTTGATTTAGAGAATGTTTCTGTGTCATTCCATCTTCCAAATTCTTTGTTAATGACAGAAGAAGAAAAAACAGTGGCGATTAAAACATGGGATATCGGTACAATTGCCAAAGGTGAATCAGATGAGATAGAAATTCCCGCCCAGATATTTGGGGCAGAAGGAAGCATACATTTAATCACGGCGGACATGCAATACAAACCAGCAAATTTTAATTCAATTTTTAGTAAAAAAACTGATGCTAAAATTAGTGTTAGCTCTTACCCAATTGCAATATCTGTTGAAGTGCCTGATGAAATTGTATCGGGGGAAGATGTAGAATACAAAATAACTTGCGAGAATTTATCTGATACAGAATTTTCAGATCTGATATTAAAAATTGATCCTCCATTTGGATTTTTGTGGGAAGAGACTAATCAATTATCAATTAGCAATGATCCAGCCTTCGCTACAAGCTACGGCGAGGCAAAGCAATCATCAGTTATGGTAGATGACGGGGAGATTTATGTAGATGTTTTAGGGGAGGGAGAGGTTGTGGAGTTTGTATTAAGTGGGAGTTTAACTGGAGATATTTCAGAAGGGCAGAGCATTGATGTTCAAATAGGTTTTGCAAAAAATAATGATTTTTACGCATATAATGAGGCGAGCGGGACTACCGTTTTAATGGCTCCAGCAATCCAAATCACACAGTCTGTCCAAGGAGATTTAGAAAATGTGGATATCGGAGAAAGCGTTCAGTTTTCCATCAATGTAAAAAATACATCGCAGGATGCGTTAAGTGGAGTGACGATTTCCACGATGTTAGAAGGAAATGCTATTGATTTTTCATCTCTATCTGTGAATGATGGATATGTTTCTTCCGATAATTCAATAGAGTGGGATTCGTCGGGAATAAGTAGTTTTGGATATTTCCCATCAATGGGCGAAGAAACTTTGGAATTTTCATTGAAAGTTAAAAACACACTGCCAATGAATGGAGGGGCTTCTAAAAATTTTGTTATTTCCAGCTTCCCATCTGCGCATTACGAAGGAGCAGAAAAAATAATAGCTGGGAACAAAGCAAGTATAAAAGTAAATTCTAAATTAGTTGTCATAGCGGATGGTTCATACTATAATAACGGCGGGGTTAATAATTTTGGTCCTATCCCTCCTAAGGTAGGGGAAACAACTTCATATACAATTCGTTGGCAACTTCTTAATGTTGCGAATGATGTGAGAAATACTCAGGTTAAAGTAGCCTTGCCTCCGGGCGTTGGATGGGGGAATAATTCTTTCACTGCTAACGGAAACTTGTCTTTTAGCAATGTGACAAGAACAGTTGTGTGGGATGTTGGGACAATTCCAGCAAATACAGGAATTAAAGCCCCTCTATACGAAGCGATTTTTCAAGTAAGTATTAAACCTGCTTTAACGGATGTTGGGAAGACGATGCTTATATCAAATAAAACGGAATGTTCAGGTGAGGATAGTTTTACAAAAGAAATTCTTTCGGCAGAGGCTGATGCAAAAACGACTAATTTACCTGAAGATAAAAATTTATCTCAAAGCCAATACAGGGTGGTAAATCAATGATCAATGTACAATGAACAATGATCAATGACGTCAGCCAGCGGGCTGGAATTAAGAATATTAAGGATAGTGGTGATTTTATTCTAGAAAGAATATGCTAAACAACGAAAAAGATAAAAATATTTTAAGGACTCAGCACGGTGTTATTCACACCCCTTTTTTTATGCCTATTGCAACACGTGGTGCAGTCAAAGGTCTGACATCTGAAGACTTGGAATCAGTTGGGGCACAGGTTGTTTTGAGTAATACATATCACTTATGGTTAAAGCCCGGAGACGATCTGATAGAAAAAGCAGGTGGGTTACATAAATTTATGAACTGGAATAAGCCCATTTTAACTGACAGTGGAGGTTTCCAAGTTTTTTCCTTAGGTAAATGGACCAAGTTTTCAGAAGAAGGAGCAGAGTTCAAAAATCCGATAAATGGAGAAAAAAGAATGCTTACTCCAGAAAAGTCTATAGACATTCAATTGAAACTCGGATCAGATATAATAATGTGTTTTGACGAATGTATTCCATGGAATTGTGATTATGAATATGCTAAAATGTCAGTAGATCGCACAACGAGATGGGCGAAAAGATGTAAGGAATATTTTGTAAGTAAGGTTGATTGGAATCTTGATAATACCGATCGTCCATTGTTGTTTGGAATTGTTCAGGGAAATCGTTTTCAAGATTTGAGAAAACAGAGTGCGATGGAATTACAGGAAATTGGTTTTGATGGATACGCTATCGGGGGAGCTGACACAGTTAGTGCGACTCATGATGAGATGATGGAGACATTAAAATTTGCTTTAGATTATTTGCCAGAAGATAAACCACGCTACTATATGGGATCTGGAAAACCGGAAGATATAGTTGGGGCCGTGAAATTGGGAGTTGATATGTTTGATTGTGTAATACCGACAAGGAATGCAAGACACGGAAGTCTATTCAGTTATCAGTTTTCAGTTAACAGTTATCAGTTGACGACGGCAAACGACGATAGAAAATTTTATGAGACGATGCAGATTACGAATGCGAAGTATAAAAGTGATTTTGGGGCGATAAGTGATAAGTGCGATTGCTATACTTGTAAAAATTATTCAAGAGCGTATGTAAGGCATTTACTTGATACAAAGGAAATGTTGGGGATGCGATTAGCGACTATACATAATTTGAAATTTTATCTAACATTAATGAAAATATTGCGAGGTTAAATATGAAAAAAGTGGGGAAGCAAGTTATTGCTGAATTTATAAAATGCGATAAAAATATTCTTGATGACATAGTGATGCTCAAGAAAATAATAAGAAACGCAGTGAAAGCGGCTAATCATCATTTGGTCAAATTGGGGGCAAAAAAGTTTGAACCACAGGGAGTGACAGTTTTTGGGATATTGGCAGAGAGTCATATTTGTATTCACACTTATCCAGAATATCTATACGCAGCAGTAGATATTTTTACATGCGGTCAAAAATCAGATCCCATCCCGGCGTTTGAATATATTAAAAAAGAATTGAAAGCGAAGGATGTGAAAATAATGAGTTTGGATAGAGGGTTTTAATAAATTTGATAATTATCAGTTTTTTTGGTAGTATAAACACAATGAATGAAGATAAACAAAAAATGGAAAAAATAATCTCTCTTTGTAAAAGGAGAGGATTCGTGTATCCATCATCTGAGATTTATGG
>Ga0268279_1001095_pt1 | contig 15716 bp, 24 predicted proteins | sample saktaG_6_FD_190142 | JGI IMG/M metagenome (GOLD analysis project Ga0268279, IMG submission 190142) | Saline water microbial communities from Sakinaw Lake, British Columbia, Canada - sak_2010_1_5_80m | ecosystem: Environmental > Aquatic > Non-marine Saline and Alkaline > Saline ...
TTTAAATTCATTAATTCAGAATAATCAATTTTTTTCTTGGTTACCTTCTTTCTCTTATAATATTAGTATTGGATTAATGGTTTTTGGGATTTTATTAGTTGGATTTGGTTCTATCTTATTAAATGCGTTAAGATATAAGCAATATGCTAAATGCCAGAGTTGTGGAAAAGATTATGCTTATGAGGAATATAAGGAAAAAAAGATAAGGGAAGTTGGGGCAAGAACAGGAACTAAACAAGAAATTACAGAATATTTAGAATGCAAATTTTGTAATAATAAAATAGAGAGAAAATATACTAAAACAATACCTTATGAAGATGAAGAAGATTAGTTAATTATTTATATTTAGAGTTCTTAAGGAGATTATGGGACTTTTGAAAAGATTAAAAGATTGGTTTAATGAAGAAACTATTATTATTTCACCTAATAAAACTTATTGGGACAAAAAATATAAGAAAATTTTTAATAAAGCAAAAAAACATAATTAAATTAAGAAGAGCGGATGATTTTAATAAAGCAATTCTTTTAGCATTAATCATCGCATTTTTTGTAAATTTAATAGATTTTGTTAAAGATTTAACTTCAGAAACTTCCTCTTGGAAAATAGGGTTATTTTTCATAGTTGTTATAGGTCTTGCAATATCAATCTTTGCAAATAAAAGGATTGATAGCGAATCTGCAGTAGAAATAAGGGAAAAAAAGAAACACAATTCAAGAAAAGAGGCTTTTAAGATTATAGATAAATACCGTACCTTAGGATAGATAATTCTAAATATTAAAAGTTCTTTGAAGAGTTATGAAGGTCGGCAGAAATCAACCTTGTCCTTGTGGAAGTGGTAAAAAATACAAAAAATGTTGTTTAGATAAAGAAGAAAAATTTAATTCTATTAGTTATGACAAACATTACTTTGAATTGAAAGGGAAAAATGCAGAAAGTTTTGTTCATAATCTAGCTCAAAAATCTTTTTTAACTGACTGGTGTTACCTTAATCCAAAATTGCCTAATGGAAAAGAATTATGTGATTTATTGGTTGTTTTTAACCATATGGCCATTATATGGCAGATAAAAGATTTAAAAAAAGGTTCGGATGGAAAATACAATAAAAGAGAAGTTGAAAAGAATTTAAGTCAAATTAATGGCGCTAAAAGGGAATTATTTGAATTAAACAAATCAATTAAATTAAAAAATCCAAGGAGAGGGGAAGAAGAATTCAATCCGAAATCTATAAAAGAGATTTATTTAATCTCTGCTCTTGTTGGAGAAGGTGAAGACTACTTTGAATTTGTTAAAAAAATAAAAGACAAGATAATTCATGTCTTAGACAGAAAAGCTGTAGAAATACTCCTGAATGAATTAGACACAATTAATGATTTTATTAATTATTTAAAGAGGAAAGAAAATTTCCTCTCATCCGATATTAAAATAGATTTGTCTGGAGGAGAAGAAGAACTTTTAGCTTATTACTTAATGAACGAGAAAAGGTTCAATAAACTAAAAAAATATAATTATATTATAATCCAAGAAGGGTGTTGGGAAAAATTACAAAAAAGAAAGGAGTATCAATCAAAAAATAAAGAAAATAAAATAAGTTACTTCTGGGATATGCTAATTAATGAAGCACATCTCTCTAAAGACTCCCGATATGAAATTATTGCAAGAGAAATGGCAAAATTAAATAGATTTCAAAGAAGATGTGTATCCAAACAATTTATTGAAGGACACAAAAAAGCAGAGAATCAGAAAAACAAGAATTTTTTTAAAAGAACTATTAAAGAAAAAGGTATTACTTATTGTTTTGTTTACGCAGATGCTCCAAGTAGAGAAAAAAGGAAGAATTTGTTGGCCAGTATTTGTTTAGTCACTAGAGGAGTTTTTAAAAAAAATCAAAAAGTTTTAGGAATTGCTACTGGTATGAAATTCTCCCCTTTCTTATCTTTTGAGTTTTGTTTATTAGATTTTCCCGAGTGGACAGAAACAGAAGAAAAAAATGCAGAAGAATTAAAGAACATTCTTGGGATATATAAAAATCAAGAAATCTTTAGATTTAGCGAAGATGAATATCCAGTTAAATAAATAATTTCCCTATTCATCCCCGTTGTCTACCTTAACGAGGTCAGTAACTTTATCTCCTTGTGCAAGCTTAACAATTCTCACACCTTGAGCAGCCCTGCCCATTACCCTTATATTCTTTAAAGAAGTCCTAATTACAATTCCTTTAGCAGTTGTAAATATAATTCCATCATTTTCATTAACAGATATAGCACCTACAACATCTCCTGTTTTTGCAGATATCTTTAAATTAATAACCCCTTTGCCTCCTCTTGCTGTTTTTCTATAATCTTTAACAGCAGTCCTCTTACCATAACCATTTTCAGTAATAGTTAATACTGCCTGAGTATCAAGTATTTCCAAGCTTACTACTTTATCATCTTTAGCCATTCTTATTCCTGTAACTCCATAACTTGCTCTTCCCATTTCCCTTATAGAATCAGAATCAAATCTAATTGCCTTTCCTTTTTGAGTAGCTAATGAAACTTCCTGTGTTTTTTTAACAACTTCTACTCCAATTAAAATATCAGAATTATCATTAGGTAAATTAATAGCTTTAACACCAGAAGCTCTTGGTTTTGAAAAATTACTCAAGGATATCTTCTTAACCATTCCTTTTTGAGTAGCCATAAATAAATCATCTTCAAAAGTATTCACAGAAATAACATTTGTAATCTTCTCATCCTTTAAATTTAAAAGATTAATCAAAGCCTTTCCTTTGCTATATTTCTCTGCACTTGGAATATCATAAGCTTTTAACCATAAAACCCTTCCTCTTGTTGTAAAGAACATTAAATAATCATGAGTAGAGCAAGTAATCAACTGCTTTACAAAATCTCCTGTTGCTAAATTGCTTCCAATACTTCCTTTGCCTCCTCTTCTCTGCTCTTTATAATCTTTAACATCTATTCTCTTGCAATATCCTTTGTCTGTTATTGTTACAACAACTTCTTTATCCTGCACTAAATCTTTTTCAGAAATCTCAGACAATCTCTTTATAACTTGTGTTCTTCTATTATCCCCATATTTGTTCTTTAATTCATTAATTTCTTTAACAATTATCTTTAAAACTTCTTTAATATCTGCTAAAATCTTTTCATATTCTGCAATTCTTTCTTTTAATTCTTTAGCTTCTTTGTTTAATTTATCAACCTCTAAAGAAGTTAATTGCTGTAATTTAGTTTCTAAAACAGCCTGAGATTGTTTTCTAGTTAATTTAAATCTCTTGATTAATCCTTCTAAAGCCTCTGTTGTGTTTTTAGACTTTTTAATTAATGTTATAACTTCATCAATATTCTTTAAAGCAATTAATAATCCCTCAACAATTTCCTGTCTTTCTTTTGCCTTTTTAAGTTCATATTTAACACGATTAGTAACCATTAACTTTCGATATTTAACATATTCTTCAACAACTTGCTTTAAATTCAAGATATTTGGCTGCCCATTAACCAAAGCCAAGAAATTAACATTAAAAGAATCTTGAAGACGAGTATATTTATACAAGGAATTAATAACAAACTTAGAATCAACACCTTTTCTTAATTCAATAACAATTCTAATCTTACCTTTTGAAGATTCATCTCTTAAATCAGAAACATCTTTAATCTTTTTATTCTGAACCAAGTCTGCAATTTGCTGAACCAAAGTAGATTTATTCAGCATATATGGAATTTCTGTAATTACAATTGCTTCTTTTTTCTTAACTATCTCTGTTGTTAATCTGCCCCTCATTATCATCTTTCCTCTACCTGTTTTATACAACTCTTCCATATCTCCAAAAACAGTTCCACCAGTAGGAAAATCAGGACCAGTAATAATTTGAGCAAGTTCTGGAATAGTTATTTTTGGCTTCTTAATATAGGCAATAAGCGCATTACAAACCTCTGTTAAATTATGTGGAGGAATATTAGTAGCCATACCAACTGCAATACCTGTTGCACCATTTAACATTAATAATGGAAGCTTTCCAGGAAGCAATTCTGGCTCTTTCATTGAATTATCATAATTAGGCACAAACTTTACAGTGTCTTTATCAATATCTTGCAGTAATTCAGAAGAAATAGGCATTAGTCTTGTTTCTGTATACCTCATAGCTGCAGGAGGGTCTCCATCAATACTTCCAAAATTACCTTGTCCAAAAACCAAAGGATATCTTAAAGAGAAATTCTGAGCCATTCTAACCATTGCATCATAAACAGCAACATCTCCATGGGGATGATATTTACCAATAACATCTCCAACTAACCTTGCTGATTTCTTTGTCTGAGTATTTGGCTTTAAACCCATTGCATTCATAGCATATAAAATTCTTCTTTGAACAGGTTTTAATCCATCTTCAATTGCAGGAATAGCTCTAGAAACAATAACACTCATAGCATAATCTAAATATGCTTTTTTCATTTCTCCAGATACTTCTGTATTAACTACTCCTTTCTCCATGTCTTTTAATTCTGCTTCATTAAGTTTTTCTGGTGTCATGATACATCCTCCCCGTTTGAACTTTCAATTAATTCTGATGAACTTCTTATCTTTTCACCTAGTCCATCTACAATTTTAATTCCTAATTTATTGCAAATCTTTTTCTCTGGGATTTCACCTTCATGCCTGTCTCCTCCTTTGGCAAAAATATCTACTTTCTCTCTACTTGCAACTGCTTCTATTGATTTGCAAACAGAAGCATCTTGGTCAATTGATAAAAAAACCTCATCAACTACTTTAATAGAATTTAATATCTTTAATCTATCTTGTTCAGACATAAAACTTTTTCCTTTTTTCAATTTAATTTGGTTGTCATTATTAACAATTACAATTAATTTATCTCCCAATGCTTTAGCTAATTCTAAACATTCTAAATGCCCTACATGAAGAGGATCAAAACAACCAGAAGTAAGTATTATCATTTTATGCCACTTCCTCCCCTTTCTCATCAAGATATTTCATAAATTCATCCTCTGTTAATTCTTTTTCATTAATATCTGCTCCTATCCAATTGCATTTCTTGCATTCCCACTCTATTAGCTTTCCTTCTTTGACTTGACTCTCAGACGAGTCAGACGAAATTTCTAATTCCAGTCCTGCATCACTATTACTTAAAACAAGTCCAACATTATCACTTCCACATTTAGGACATACTTTAATTTTGAAAGTTTTGCCTTTTTTCTTATCATCTTTAACCCCATGGGCTTTTTCCCAATCTGCTTTTGAGTCATATCCTTCTAATATCCAATTAGATGTTTTCATTTTTTCTTTGCCATTTTAGTTTATTTTTTACTTTATTTAATTTAGTTTTAACAGGAAATACTACATTATGGTGTCCACATTTATTACAAACCCAATTTCCAGGAGTTCCATATAAATTACCCATTTGTAATTTTACATCTTCTGACTTACATTTTGGGCAAAATCTTTTTTCATTCATCTTAAACATCCAATGCAGCCTCCTTTGCATTATCCTGAATAAAATCCTTTCTTCCTTGAACATCATCACCCATAAGCATTGCAAATACCCTGTCTGCTTCAACAGCATCTTCAATATATATTTTCTTAATCTTTCTAGTATTAGGATTCATAGTTGTTTCCCAAAGTTGTTGAGAACCCATTTCTCCAAGTCCTTTAAACCTTGTAACATTAGTTGTGCTTAATTTTTCCATTGCTTTTTTAAGTTCTGCATCAGAATAAACATAATGATCTTTATTCTTTCTAATCCTATATAATGGAGGCAGTGCAACATAAACATGCCCGTTCTCAATTAGTTTAGGCATAAATCTAAAGAAAAAAGTCAATAACAAAGTTTTAATGTGCTCCCCATCAACATCTGCATCTGTCATAATTACAATTTTATTATATCTTAATCTGGATAAATCAAAGCTTTCCCCCACCCCTGTTCCAATAGCAGTAATCATATTTGCTATTTCTTCACTAGACAATGCTTTTACAGGATTTGCTTTCTCAACATTTAAAATCTTTCCTTTCAAAGGTAAAATAGCCTGAATTTCCTTGTTCCTAGCATCTTTGGCAGTTCCAGCGGCAGACAATCCTTCTACAATATAAAGCTCTGTATTATCTGATTTTTTATTTGAACAATCTGCTAATTTACCAGGCAAACCACCTAATGAAAATGCATTTTTTCTTCTAACTAATTCTTTTGCTTTTTTAGCAGCTAATCTTGCTTTAGCAGCTTCTGCAACTTTAGCAATTATTTTACTTGCTATACTTGGATTTTCTTCAAAAAATTCTGATAAAGCAGAAGTCACAGCAGAATCAACAAAACCTTTAACATCTGAATTTCCTAATTTAGTTTTTGTCTGCCCTTCAAATTGGGGCTCTGGTATTTTCACACTTATTATTGCAGTTAAACCTTCTCTAACATCATCTCCTGATAAACCTCCATTCTTTAAGGTTCCTTTGCTCTTTCCATAATCATTAATAACTCTTGTTAAAGCTGTTTTAAATCCAGAAACATGGGTTCCTCCTTCAATAGTATTTATAGTATTTACAAAACCAAAGATATTTTCTTGATAACTCTTATTATATTGAATAACAATATCTAATACAATTTCATGTATTTCTCTTTTAAAATAAACAGGTTTATGCAATACTTCTTTAGATTTATTAATCCATTTAACAAATTCTATTAATCCTCCAGAAGAAAAAAAATCAATTTTCTTATCTTTGATTTTATCTTCCAATATTATTCTTAATCCTGCATTTAGAAAAGTAATTTCTCTAAATCTTGTTTCTAAGACTTTATAATCAAAATCAACAGCAGAAAATATTTCTGTATCAGGCCAAAAAGTAACAGTTGTTCCTGTATCATTTGTTTCCCCAACTACTTTTAATTTTGTTTTCGCATTCCCTTTAGAATATTCTTGAGAATGAATTTTTCCATCTCTTTTTATTTCAATAATTAACTTTTTGGATAGAGCATTAACAACAGATAAACCAACACCATGTAAGCCACCTGAAATCATGTAAGATTTTTTATCAAACTTTCCACCTGCATGTAATTTTGTCAGAGCAACCTCAACTGCAGGAAGTTTGTAAGTAGGATGTTTTTCCACAGGAATACCCCTTCCATCATCTTCAACAGTTACAGAACCATCTTTATTTAAAATGACTTTTATCTTTTTACAATGCCCTGCTAATGCTTCATCAACAGAATTATCAACTACTTCGTAAATTAAATGATGTAATCCAGTCTTGCCAGTAGAACCAATATACATTGCAGGCCTTTTTCTTACTCCTTCTAAACCTTCTAAAACCTTGATTTTTGATGCATCATACTTCTCAGTTTCCATTTTTTATGATTTTCTGTTTTTGATAGCTTTTGCTAAATGTTTAATTATTCGGTATTAATTTTGAGCAAAAATCTGCTCTAGATTTTCCCTAATTCCTACTCAAAAAAAGTCAATTTCCTTTATAAATCTTTCTACCCCAAAATTGCATTTACCGTCGATAAAATAGGCAAATTTACCCAATTAACCCAATTACAACAATATTTAAAAATAATACAAATAATCAAAAATTATGAATAAATTAAGCATTTTTGCAATGATTTTATTATTAATTTTAGCAGTGTTTATAACTTTTTTATTAGCAAATTCTAATAACTCTCTTGATTATTATACTCATACAAAAGCTATTTGTAATGAAACAAACTATTGTCAAGATTATCAGATTTTTTGTAATAAAGATAAATTAATTATGACAACTCCAATAACAGGAGCAGTAGTCCAATATAGTGTTTCTTGGCAAGACCCCAGAAATGAATTAGAAAAAGAATTATGCTGATTTATTATTCTTTACTAGAAACAATCTTCTCTTCTTTAACTGGCTTTGGGATTTTTTCCTTAACTTCTTCTTTTACAATCTCTTCTTTAATTTTTGGCTTTGTAGTTTCTTTTTTATCTTTTTTATTCTTAAGAATCCATCTAACCTTTCTTCTCTTCATATTCCTATTTTTTCTGCACTTTGAAGAACATAAGTAGTTTATATGCCCGTCTTTACTAACTAAAGTTAATCCTTTTGGAAATTCATAATTTTTGCCACAATAAACACATTTAGGCATTTTTTTTACTCCGATAATTTACCATAAACGCTAAAACATACTTTCCTCTATGCTCTTTATCATCCAGAGGTCCTCTTACAAAATATTTTTTTGAGTAAATTTTTACAATACACTTTGCTTCATCTTCGGTTAAATCAGAAACATCTAGAACTTTTCCAACCTCAAGATCTTTTAATTTATTACCTATTTCATTTAATTTTTTTAATAAATCATTTCCCATTTTAAGTATATGCTCCTTTATGCGAAGTAACTGCGTTGACGAGTATCCAATGAAATTGGCTCATGTGTATGCTCCTTTTGTTACTTTTGATTTAATTCTTCTTGCTTCAATTTCTGTTTCTCTCAACATTAAAATATCCCCAACCCTCACAGGCCCCTTGACATTTCTTCTCATTGCTCTTCCTTTATCTTTTCCTTCCTGAACAAGACATTTAACTTGGGTTATCTCTCCTCTAAAACCAGTTCTTCCAATAATCTCTTCAATTACTGCAGGCGCTGTTTCACCTACAATTCTGTCGCTTCCTTTTGAAGATTGAGATTTTTGTTCTTTTTTTTGCTGTGTCTTAGCCATTTTATTTAGAAAGATTTTAAACTATTTTTTATATTTGATGGATTAAGATGCATATGTTCTCCAAGATTACATTTTACAGCCTCTCCAAGAATTTGTTCAATTAAAAGTCCTCCAGCTAAACCGTCTTTTTTGGCCATTTCAACAGCCTCATCACTACTTTTAGCTTGATATTCTTTAAGCATCCTAAGAAAGGGGTAAGATTTATTATCCTTTTTTTTAACAATATAATAACCATCAACACAATAAAGTCCTAAATTAGGGTTTCTCTTTTCTTTAATACTAACATAAGGAATCCCTGAGATTATTTCTGGAAGTTCTGCTCTCATCCAAGGAGGATGAATTCCTTCTATAAACTGTCCAGGTACATCATTAAATCCTATTTTATTAGCAAGTTCCATTTTTATTTAGCTCCAGAAATATCTTTTTCAGCTTCTCCAAGTTCAACTACTACTATTGAAGATGCTGGTACTGCAAGTCCTGCTGCAATTCCTAATTTTTGCTTACTATCTACTTCTTGACAAAGAATATTTTTCTCTTTGCATAAAACTGGAATGTGCTGAACAATCTCTTTTGGGTCAACATCAGCAGCATATACAACAAATTTAGCAGTTCCTCTTTCTATTGCTTTAGTAACTTCGTTAGTTCCTTTTTCAATCTTTCCTGTTCTTCTTGCTTTTTCAATAATTTGATATACATCCATTTTAATACTTTCGGAAACAAGTAGAGAAACATAGCTTGTCCTCCCTAAATGTTCATCGGATAATTAATTGAGAAAGAATTGCTTTATAAAGTTTTCTTCTTCCAAAAAATCAGTAAACCTTCTTTCTATGCTCAAATTTTAATAAGATAATTTCATCATCTCTAACAACATAAATTAATCTAAAAGGTTTGATATAAAGAGTTCTTTCTCCTCTTTTGTACTTCAAGGGTTTACCAACATTAGGATTTTTAATAATCTTTTTAATTTGTTTTTCTATTTTATCTCTCTCAAATTGATTTAATCTTTTAATATTTTTCTTAAAAGTATTGCTAGGAATTATCCTTACCATTCTTTCATTTTTTTAAAGAAATCTTTTTCAGTATAACTCCCACATTTCCCACTATCAATTTCTTTCCAGATTTTATCAAGCTCTTTCATTTCTTTCATTTCTTGTTTTGTGAGACCTTCTACTTTCTTTAGGATAATCAAATCATTTTGTTTTGATACAATAAAAGCTGTACCAGAACCCATGTCTTTCCTAAGAGATTCAGGAATAACTATTTGCCCTTTTGTGCTTAGTTTAGTAATTTCCATAATAAAGTAAGAATATCTTACTATTTAAGGTTTTTTATTTCCAAGTAACCTCAACATCGTCTGTTCTTTGACGAGGCATTATATCTATTTTGCCCCAAGATTCAGATTTTGGGGGTACACCAAGCGGTGCATCTAAATTACTTTCTTTTATACCTGATTTAAACATAATCTCTCCTAAAAAAGCAATCATTGCCGCATTAGGAAAACATTTAAATAATTTAGTAGATTTAAAGAACTATGATTTCTAGATTTGATTTTGAATTAAATGAAGAAATGATTTATCTAATAGAAACATTAAAAGTTGAGGGTTATTGGTCAAGTAAATCTTTTACATTAACTTTACAAAACAAAGATATTCCCTTATTAAATAGAATAGAAGAAATTGTAAGAAATTTGGGATTGAATATTTCAAAACGCCTCTTGTTAAAAATAAGATTAAAAAACAATACTCAAAAAGAAGAAATAAAACTAATCTGGAAAAATAGAAACTTAAATTTCCACATAGAAAAAAGCCCTTTTGATGAAAATAAAGTTAAAGCTGTCACTAGTTTACCTTTTAAAAAAGAGTATATTATCTATCTCATACATAAAAATAAAAAAATTCCGGTAAAAATAAAATGTCTCAAAGAAAAAACTGTATGTAAAAGCGATTTAGATTGTTGGACTTATAAAGACTTAAGATTTCCTACAAAAAAATTATTAACTTTCCTTGATGAATATTGTAGAGGAAATAAAAATCTGCAAGTAGAAAAATTTCTTCTTAATGCTAATGAAAATCTTGTAATGTCTGCTTTTAGTGCACTAATAGATTGTGAAGGATCGATAGATTGGTATGGATTAAAGAGAATAATAAGAATAAGGATGAAAGATAAGGCTTATTTAAAACAATGGTCTAATCTATTAAAAAAACACGGGGTTTATAATTATTTTAGAAAAAATAAAAATAATTGGGAAATAAATATAGCTGGTTGGGAAGACTTTAATAGATTGCAAAAGATGGGTTTTAAACTTCACCATTCCAAAAAAGCAGAAAAATGGAGAAAGATGATGGAAGGTTTTAAAAGAAACCAAATATCAAGAAATAGTTACAAAGAATTCTACACCAATAAACTAAAAGAGATAAATAAAAAAGTGAATGCAAAAGAGTTTGCCGAATATCTTAAGAAAAGTAAAAGAGTAATAAATCATTATTTAGCAAAATTAGAAAAAGAGAAATTAATTATTTGTGACAGAAATCACTGGCCTTACTTATATTTTATTTCTACTTGATCTGTACGTTGTTTAGGAGTAATATCTATAGTATCTATACATTCGGGCTTAATATAATCTCCATTTTTGTATAATATTTCTCCAGTATAGGCTATCATAAAACCGTTATCTGTTAAAAAGTCCTTGGGGGGACAAAAAAACTTTGCTCCTCTTTCTTTGCACATAATCTTACACATTTCTTGTAATCTAGAATTACACGCAACACCTCCTCCTAAAAGCAATTCTTTTTTTCCTGTATGGGCCAAAGCTCTTTCAGCTGTTTCAACAAGCATAGCAAACACTGTCTCTTGCATTGAATATGCTAAATCTTTTAAAATATATTTTTCAGATTCAAGTTTTTGTTTTAAATTAGTAAGAATTCCAGAAAGTGCAATATCCATTCCTTTAACCTTATAAGGTAATTCAATATAATTGCCTTTAGTAGAAATCTTGGAAGAAGATTTCTCAGGGTACACCTGTGGCGCCTTGCTTTCTTTAGCTAATCTTTCAATTGCAGGCCCTCCTGGAAAACCAATTCCAGCATATCTTGCAAAAGTATCAATAAAATTTCCTACTCCAATATCTAAAGTCTCTCCAAAGATTCTATATTTTCCAGCCTCATAAGCTATTATTTGGGTATTTGCTCCAGAAGCATAAAGCATAACAGGGTCTTTTGCTTTTGTTAATTTTCCTATTTCTAGATGTGCAATACAATGATTAACAGGAACTAGTGGTTTGTTTAATTTTTCAGAAAGTTCTTTTGCAAATCTCATTCCTTCTAATAAACAAGGAGCTAATCCAGGACCTTGTGAAAAAGCAATTGCATCAATCTCTGTTTCTTTTATATTTGCTACTTCTAATGCTTCAAAATAAATCTCATTCTTATTTTGTTGATGATGCTTTGCAGCTTCAATTGGAATTATCCCTCCTTTTTCAGTGGTGTAGGTTCTTTTAACATTAGAAAGAACTTTTTCATTTTTAACAATCCCAACTCCAAAAGTATGTGCAGTTGACTCTATACCTAAAATAATTGTCATATACTTTTAATTAAATTAGTATTTATAAAACATATTATCTATTAAGATTAATGGAAAAAATAACTCTCGTGTATATGGTTGCAGGAATTTCAAGCAGGTTTAAAGGCAAGATAAAACAATTTGCAAAAATAGGACCTCAAGGAGAGACATTAATTGAATACTCTTTAAAACAGGCACTTCCTGCAGGATTTAATAAAATCATATTTATCGTAGGCAACCTTACTGAAAAACCATTTAAAAAAATGTTTGGAAACCAATACAAAGGAATTCCTATTGAATATGCTCTTCAAAAATATGACCCTGCAAAAAGAAATAAACCTTGGGGAACCTTAGATTCAATTTGTCAAATAAAAGATATTGTAAAATCTCCATTCGTAGTTTGTAATGGGGATGATTTGTATGGTGAACAATCTTTTAAGATATTAACAAACCATCTTAGAGAAAAAAGAACAAATGCAACACTAGGATATGATATTCTAAAAGTTCTACCTGAAAAAGGATATGTCAATAGGGGTGTATTTGAATTAAAAGAAAACAAAGTTCTTTCTATAAAAGAAATACTAAACATAAGTAAAGAGAATCTTTTTTCAAAAGGACTAAATGAAAATACTACTGCTAGCATGAATATCTTTGCTTTTCAACCAGAAATATTGGATAATCTTAATAAAAGATTAATTAAATTCAAGGAGCAAAATAAGGGAGACAAAGAGATAGAATGCTTCCTTTCTACAGAATTAAACAATTCAATAAAAAAAGAAGGCTTAATAATAAAATTATATCCTACACCTGATAAATGGGTTGGAATAACAAACCCTGAAGATGAATCTAAAGTAAAAGAAATAATACAAAACAATCAGAAAATTTCTTTATAAAATAATTGTCAGATTTTATACTTCTTAAACTAACTATTCATATAAAATTGCAGAAACCTAAATTTTAAAATCTTTACAAATTAATTAAAAAGTTTCTAAACGAGCCCCACAATCTTCTTCTTCAATCCAATTATGTTCTTCTTCTAACTCATTCAAGAAAAGATCAGTAGGAATAGGTTCTCCTCTATTTTTTAATTCTTCTTTATTTATTTTTATAATCCTCTTTCCTAAAATTTTATGGCCTAATAAATAATATTCTGGAACATTTTCCTGCCAAAAAACCTTATTAAGTGATATAGGAAAATCTTCTCTAACAATTCTTAAAGCACCTCCAAACTTATTAAAATTCCTATTACCTTCTGAAGCACTAATAATCATATCATCTACCCATCTAGTATATCTTAAATTTCTTTTTTTAGATTTTTCATCGAACAATTCATCTATTGGGTAAAATAAACGATTAAATAAAGACATACTTATAGGAGAACCTTGAGGTAAAACAGATTCTTGCATATCTTTATTATAAACTGTAGAAACATGTGTTAAAAAACCTGCAAGGTTTTTTCTAACTTCTTTATCTTCAAATTTACTCTTAAAAAAGTTATAATAAAAATCAAAAACATATTGATGAGATATTCTATTAAAAGTATTTTCTAAATCAAAAGACAAAACACTGCCCAAAGGAGTATGAGTTTTCAAACTTTTTTCAACAGACCAGTCCTTTTCTCCTCCATGACATTGAGAATGGCAAGGAGCTTGCATAATGATCTCTTTTACATAATTCCTTAAAAAAACATCTAAACATTTTTTTGCTTTAACAAGATTTCTACTTTTACCATTAATATTCTGAGTCCATTGAGAATATAGGGCTTCTTTATTTTTACTTAAATCTAAAAATTGATTAAATAAATTATTTAATTTTGTTTCTAAACTCGAAAATAAATTTAATTGCACATTGGGTAAAAGTTTTTCAATTCCATTTATAATTTGTGCTCTCTTCTCAGGAAATTCAAGAACTTGAAGAGGATAGTTTAAATTAAAAGAATAATTAACAAACTCATCAACCTTAGACATAGGAAGCCAAGGTCCATTAAAATATGCTATAGGAACCCCAATCTTGCTAGGGTAGAAAATTGCGGGAAATTCATTATCCATAAAAGAATTCTATAATAATACTATATAAAATAGATTATCTTCTAAGATATAATTTCTAAATCTTCTATAGGATAAAGGAATAAAATAAAAAATAAAAAATAGATTTATCTCTTTTTCTTCTTTGCAGGCTTTCTCTTAGCAGCTTTTTTCTTTTTCTTACCACCTCTAGCCATCTTAGCCTCACAAACATTACCTACTTTATCAATATAGTAAAGATGCCCAGGCTTTCTTGTGATTACTTTTTTAACAACAATTCTTCCCATTTTTCTTCCTCCTTTTTAATACTTATAAAGAATAAACATCAAAAGTATATTTAAATGTTTCTAATTGCCGACGAGAAGTCCAATAATCCTTTTATTCTTCTCATTAATCGGAATCTCTATTAAATTACAATATGGTTTTTTAATCCCATTGCTTGTTTTAAATGGTTTTATTTCTCTTAAATCAAGAATATTATTTTCTTCATCAAGCCAAATTGCAATAAAAGGGAAAAATACAAAATAAGAATGTATCTTCATTTTAGTTGGTTTTTTAAATTCAAATAATAAAGAATTAGCTTTTTCTCGTCGAGAAAACATAAGTCCTATGATTTCACCAAAAAAATTAACTTTTTTAACATTCCCTACATCTATTATTTTGCCTCTTTTTTTAATATGCATTTTTTCTTTTATTGTATTCCTTATAATATTTATTTATATTTCTTTCACATACAAAATCGTGGTGCTTGAAGCCCCCGCCAAAAGTCTTTGGAATGTGCATAAGCTCGTGGATTATTGTTTTAAGTTGGTCTTCCCTATCAAGCCTATCAAATCTTTCAGATAAAAATTCTAAGGCATAAAAAGCTTCTGCACCCATTGCTTTTTGCATAAGTTTTCCTAATGCATGACATCTCGCAATTGTATTTCTCGAAGAAGTGCCATAACTCCTAAAACACATAACCCTATTCATTCTAATGTGCGGGAATAACATTTTAGACATCTCTTCAGCTATTCTTTGTATATCTAATGCAAATTCATATTTCATTTTAAAAAGAAATTATGACCCTTTATATATTTATCAAATCAAAAAACTTCAATAACTTTATTTCTCGACGTTAAACCAGATTTTATACTCACTTTTGTTTTAAAATGTTTATTCAAGATTTTTATTAATTTCTCATTAGCTTTATTATCAATTGGCTTTTCTTTTATCCAGACTTCATATTCTTTATCTTTTTCAATTTCTTTAATTTTCTCCTGAGAAGAATTAGGATGAAGTTTAACTTTTATTTTCATCTCGTGACAATCTCCAAAGCATCTCTGTGTTTTAATTCATAAGTTTTACCTAAAGCTCTTTTTGTTCGTGCATCAATTGCTTTAATAAAATTATTTCCAAAATCAGTATGCAAATGAAATGCAAAATCCAAAGCAGTTGAACCTTCTG
>Ga0268279_1001097_pt1 | contig 15714 bp, 22 predicted proteins | sample saktaG_6_FD_190142 | JGI IMG/M metagenome (GOLD analysis project Ga0268279, IMG submission 190142) | Saline water microbial communities from Sakinaw Lake, British Columbia, Canada - sak_2010_1_5_80m | ecosystem: Environmental > Aquatic > Non-marine Saline and Alkaline > Saline ...
TTTCCAGCTTTAATAATTGGTTTATCAAGTCTACCACTTCCAGCACTAACTCCAATAATTGCCCGGCAATTTGAGTTTAACTTCTTTTCTTTTTTTGAAGGAAATAATACAAAAATAGAATCTTCAGTTATTCTATTAACTATTGCTGAATTTCCTCCGCTTTTCATAAATTTTCCCCCATCTCCTGGTCTAGATTCTATACAATATATAGGTGTTTTCATCGGAATATTCTTTAATTCAATTATATTTCCATCTTTAATCTCTTTCCCGCCAAATTTTATTTTTTGACCTTCAAACATTTCTGTTGTTGCAGGGATGTAAAAAGTTCCAGTAGAATATTTTATCTTTGCTAAAGGTGCTGTATGGGCCAGAGAATTAAGGAGCTTGATTACTTCTCCTTCCCCTTCTAATTTTTGAGGATATTGAACTTTAAATCTAAACGCTTTTCTTCGGACTTTGTAAGTGTGAGTTCCTCTTCCTCTTCGTTGTGAAATTATTCTCTTTCCCATTATTTAAACACGTTTATGTGACGCAGTGTAGCGTAAGTGTTTAATTGCTTGAAAATTATAATTTTCATTGTTACATTAATCCTAATTTCGTTGCTATGTCAATAGCTGGAAATTCCTTTTTTAATTTAATATAAGCATATTTTCTGTTTCCTTTAACTAAAGTTCTTATCTTTTCAACTTTGGATTTGAAAACCTCTTCAAATTCTTTTTTTATTTCTTCTTTTGTTTTAATTTTACTAGTTTCAAAGGTAAGAATATTTTGTGCTTCAATTAGCATAACAGCTTTTTCAGTTACTATGGGTTTCATTTTTTCAATTCCTCTAAATCTTTAATTGCTTGTTCAGTGTAAAGAGTCAATCTTCCTAAACCACCTCTCGCTAAATCAGTTACTCCGAGATGTTTAACATTAACAACTTCAAATGCATTTGTCTTTAGTTTTTCATCTTTTCCAATTACAATCAATAAACCTGCATTACTTTTGTATTTTCTTCCTCTTAATTTCCCTTTTCCGCTTCTAACGCTTTTCTTTTTAATAGCAATATTATATAAATTATTACCCAAAAGTTTTTTGATTTTGATTAATAATTCTTTAATTTTAATTTTATCAAGACCCAAAATAATTAATGGAACGTCTTTGTCTACTTTTTCTAAAGTTTGATATCTCTTTGATATTTGGTTTTTATCAGCTGTAGCACTTAATGCAGAATATAATGCAATTTTCATCTCTTTTTTATTTACCCTTTTTACATTTATCATTGATAACACTTTTGGAGGGTGTGCTCTTCTACCTCCCACAGTAGATGCTATTTCAGCCCCAACCCAATTAAATCTATTTCCTTTTGCAGACATAATCTTTCTAGGAATTCTTGAGATTCCATGCCCATAATGTGTTTTCCAAACATGTCTTCTGTGTTGGATAATTCCACTCGCAGAATGTTGTTTTCCTGCGACAAGTGAAGGGGCATAAGGTTGTTGTCTTTTTTTAGCTTCTAAAACTTTATTAACAATATCTTCTCGAATATCAGCAGAAAAACATTTTGGAAGATTAATTTCTCTTAATCTCTTTCCCTCAATATTTAATATATTTGCTTTCATCTTATTAATCCTAGAAATTCAAAACTTTTCTTTGATTGTTTTTTAGTTTCTCTTAGAGGAGCAGTAATTAATAATTGTCTTTTTGCAGATCCTTGTACAGAACCAGCAACAATGATGTAATCATTATTAACATCACCATAATTTTTAAGATTTTTGAATTTACTCTCTGCTTTTCCCAAATCAATTATCTTATTGTTATAAATAACTCTTGTAAACATTCCTAATTGCCCTGCTTGCGGAGCTCTAAATGTAACTCTTGCAGGATGCCAAGGGCCTAAACTTCCAGGTCTTCTTCTACCTTTTTCTGATTTATGGGATTTAAGAGTAATTCCAAATCTTTTTACAGGACCTGAAAGACCCTTGCCTTTTGTTAGGCCCCTTAAATCAACAAGCTGTCCTTTTTCAAAAAAATTCAAAACAGAAATCTCTTTTCCTAAATTTTCCTTGATAAAATTAATCTTTTCCTCAACTGTTCCTACAAGGCCAATTTCGCTTAAATCAGGAGATTTTTTTATTCCTGTTTTTTTAGATTGTGCATATACTAAAATTCTCGCATCATCGTATTCTTTAACACCTTCGAGGCTTCTTTCCTTTGCTTTAGGTAATTTAACTTTTTTCTTTAATTCTTTATCTAGATTACTTCCAATAATTTCTTTAGCAACTTTATTGTTTTTATAGAATCTAACAGAAAAGATTTTCATTGTAGGACATTCAAGAATTGTTACAGGAACCACAATTTTCTTTCCTTTTGTCATAGAATGGGGGGTATCATCTTTAACAGAAGCAGAAGCCATGCCTGCTTTGTAACATATAAATCCTTTCAAATTCTTACCAGAATTAATAGCATCCCAGTTAACACTAGGCAAAAATTTACTGGCTCTTTTTCTTGGCCAATATTGCAAACTTCCCTTTCTTGGTGATTTTCTTGTCGGCATTTCTTAATAGAGCGGAAATTATCATTTTTACTTACCCTGGAATGAGATATCAAGAAAAAAGAGGTTTTTAAGGGTTTCGGGGCAAGTTCTAAGCTTCAAATTCATACTCTTTTATTATTTTTTGTCCATCTATTTCAGATTCTCTAATTATCTTACCTTTTCTTTTAGCAAGCTCTCTAATCTTAGCAAAATCTTTTTCCCCTTCTGGTAAAACTAATTCTGTAATAATAAAATGATGTGTAATATTTGCTTCTTTAAACTCTTCTTTTTCAAAAACAAAACTCTTTACAATTTCTTTATCTGTTGTTGTTAATTTACAAAAATTAGGTTTAGGTACTTCACCATCTTTTGAACCTGGCTTTCCAGACTTTGGAGCTTTAGGTTTTATTTTTAATTTATTTTCTCCAAATTCAAAACTTAAAGCAAAAAATGCTTTTGGGAACTCATCTAATAGTTCAAGAATCTTATTTCCAGACATTTCTTTATCAATTAAATACCTTTTAACACCCTGAAATTGTTTTTTTTCTTTAAAATCTAATTTTCCTGTAAGGTCGCTTACCGCAATAATTGCTCCAGATACATTACTTGTTTGTTCTCCCAATATCTTAGCAACTTCTTTAACTAACCCATTTGCAAACTCAGCAGAAGTGTTTATTGTATATTTTGCTCCAGATTTCTTAACCTTTACAATTGCTCTATCCCTAAACTCCCCTTTACTAAATTTTTGAAATTGTAAGTGAACAGAATCATCTGTCTTTCCTTCAACCACTTTTTTTATAAAATCCATAATTTATTCTCATCAATTCAACTTATAAACTTTATGTTCGCAAACCTTTATAAATTTAAACCACTTATTTTTAGTAATAATAAAATGGACACAGAATATGTAAAAAAAATAACTACTGCAATTATTCTTGTAGTTTTATTAATCTTATCTTTTTTCTTATTAAAAGCAATTTTACTCTCTATAATAATGGGTATAATTTTAGCATTTCTTTTTTCCCCAGTTTATGATTGGTTTTATAGATATACAAAATCAAAGAATTTTTCAGCTTTTATAATTTGTATAATCTTAATTGTACTAATTTTATTACCTCTCTGGTTTCTAACACCTGTAATAGTGAATCAATCAATAAAACTTTATATGTCTGCTCAACAGATGGATTTTGTAACACCTTTAAAGAATTTTTTCCCTAGTTTGTTTGCTTCTGAACAGTTTTCAGCTGAGATGGGTTCTGCAATTTATAGTTTTGTAACTAAAATAACAAATTTATTAATGAATTCATTGTCAAAGCTTATTTTAAACTTTCCAACAATATTTTTACAATTATTAGTTGTATTCTTTGTTTTATTTTTTGTATTAAGGGATAAAAAAGAATTAATTAAATATATTCAAAGTTTACTTCCTTTTTCAAAAGAGGTAGAGAAAAAATTATTCAAATCTTCAAAAGATATAACGGTTTCTGTTTTATATGGTCAAGTTGTTATTGGTATTCTTCAAGGTATTCTTGCAGGAATTGGATTTTTTATATTTAAAGTTCCAAATGCATTGTTACTTACTCTTTTTGCTGCTTTAGCAGGAATCTTTCCAATTGTAGGAACTGCTCTTATTTGGGTTCCTGTAGTAATTTATCTTATAATAGCAGGAAATTCTCTTCCAGCATTAGGGGTGATGGTATTTGGTTTGTGTTCTTCTTTAACTGAGAATCTCGTTAAACCAGTTTTTATTTCAAAAAGAACAAAAATGAATACATCTCTCATTCTTATTGGAATGATTGGGGGATTATTATTATTTGGAATTTTAGGAATTATTCTAGGACCTTTAATAATAGCATACCTATTAATCATTCTTGAGCTTTACAGAGATAAAGGATCTTCCCCTGTTTTTATACAAGAACCAATAAAATAATTTAGTTAAATATAAAAATAGGTTTTTCTAATTATATTTAAGAAAGGGGTGAAAAATGAAGTTAAAAACTAAATTTCTAAAATGGTCTGCTGGAATACCAACCGCTATGTTAAATAAAAAAACAGCAGAAAGAATTGGGATTCATTCTAAAGATAGAATTTCAATTAGAACATATTTTAGATATCCTAGAGAAATGTCCATGCCTGTGGACATTGTTGAAGGAATTGTTAGACCAGGAGAAATTGCTGTTTCTTTAGAGATAAAGAAAAGAATGAAATTAAGAAAAGGGCAACCAGTTGATGTAAATCTTTCCACAATTCCCCAAAGTACATTTTATATAAAAGATAAATTAGATGGAAAAAGACTTTCTCCAGATCAAATAAAAGAAATTGTTAAGGATATAGTCAATAACTCTTTATCACAAGCAGAATTATCTTTATTTGTTTCTGCAATGTATATTAAGGGTATGAACTTTAAAGAGACAATTGCATTAATTGAGGCTATCTTGGCTTCTGGGAGTTTATTGAAGTTAGGGAGAAAATTAGTAGTTGATAAGCATTCTGTTGGGGGGGTTCCAGGAAATAGAACAACACCTATAATTGTTTCAATTTGTGCAGCAGCAGGATTAACAATGCCAAAAACTTCTTCACGATCGATTACAAGTGCTGCAGGAACAGCAGATGTTATAGAGACTGTAGCAAGAGTCGAGTTCACAATTGATGAATTAAAAAAGATAATAAAGAAAACAAATGCTTGTATGGTTTGGGGTGGAGCATTAGGAATGGTTCCTGCTGATTCCAAAATTCTTGATACAGAAAGGATATTAAAGATAGATCCAGAAGCTCAATTACTTGCATCTATAATGTCCAAAAAACTTGCAGTGGGAAGTGAATATATTTTGATAGATATTCCTTACGGAAAACGTGCAAAAGTTAGTAAAAAAAAGGCTCTTAATTTAAAAAGGAAATTTGAGAGGATTGGGAAATATTTTAAAAAAGAGATAAAAGTTATTTTAACAAAGGGAAATCAACCAATAGGAAATGGGATTGGACCTGCATTAGAACTTATGGATATTCTAAATATTCTAATTCCTGGAAAAGGAGGGCCAAAAGATTTAGAAGAAAAATCTTTGTTTTTAGCTGGAGAACTTTTAGAAATGACAGAAAAAGCTAAAACAGGAAAAGGAATTGAGATGGCTAAAAAAATTCTTGAATCAGGAGAAGCTTTAAAGAAATTTAAGCAAATTATCAAAGCCCAGGATGGAGATTTTAGAAAAATAAAATTTGCCCAATTTAAAAAAGACATTCTATCAGAAAAATCAGGAAAGATAAAAGATATTCATAACAAGAAAATAAATGCAACAGCAAAATTTGCAGGGTGTCCTGTAGATAAGTCTGCAGGGTTATATATTTACCACCATCTTGGAGATAAAGTAAAAAAAGGAGAGAAATTAATAACAATTTATGCAGAATCAAACTCAAGATTAAATTCAGCAGTTAACTTTTTTCATAAATTAAAACCAATTAGGATACGTTAGTATAATCATATTTTTAAACTATATTTTTCTACTGAAATTATGGGGAAATTGGATTATAAAAGGAAGATTGTAGATTATTTTAAGAGAAATTTGGCAAAAGGTTATACTCCAGACTCATTAAAATGGGCTTTGGTTAATCAAGGATATTCAAGAGCAATAGTTGAAATGGCATTAGACCAGGCCAATAAAGAGCTCGCTGAAAAAGCACCAATTCTTAAAGAAAAACCAATTATAATACATGAAATTATTGATGAATATGATAAACCAATAATAATTAAGAAATCTTGGTGGAAAAGACTTTGGGGTTTGTAGGAAAAACTTTAAAACATCTCAATTAGTTCTTATTTTAAGCCTCTGTCGCATAATGGTATTGCATCCGGCTTGAGACCGGAGCCCTTTGGGCATCCCCGTTCGATTCGGGGCAGGGGCGTTTCTTTTTAGAATACATAATTTTTTAAAATAACACCTCTAATCTTTTAAACAATGAAAGAAGAATTACCAGAGATATTAGATAGAAATGATTTGCAAAGATTAGAAGATAAAAATAGAGTTATTTATTTTAATTATCTAGGAAATATCCCAAAAATTAATGAGAAAAATCTTTTAAGAATTTTAAAAGGAAAAAGTCATGCACTTGTAGATAAACATTTGTATGTTACATATGGGAGCTTTGCTTATAGACTTCAGATAAAAGATTGGGTAGAAACAGATGAAGGTGAAAAGTACAAGCCTTTACTAGAAAAGATATGTTCTAGTAGATAGTTATTAAAGATATATATTGAAAAGTATATTTTGTAAAATATATTTAGCACTAACTAAGTTTTAAGACTCGTCTTCTATAAAATTAAATCTAACCAAATAGAGAAGACAAGCCTTCTGCTGCAGCTTCTTTCTTTTCTTCTTTTGGCGCTTCAGGTTTCTTTTCCTCAGCAGATGCTTCAGAAGCCCCCTTTACAGGAGCAGCAGCTAAACTAGCACTTTCTAGTTCTTTTGCTATATCAACGCCTTTCAAACTAGCGATTAATGATTTGATTTTTAATTCATCAACTTCTCCGCCAGCAGCTGCAACAACTTTTTTCACATTTTCTTCATTAACTTCTTTTTCGAGTTTGTGCAACAAAAGTGCCGCATATATGTTTTCCATTATTTATTTTCCTCCTCCTTATTTTCTTTAGGAGTTTGAATTGTTTCATCTTCTTTAACTTCTTCTTCTTTTTCCTCGGGGTTTTGCAAAGGGGCGTCCCCTGCTTCTTCTGCAGGTTTAAGATTTTCTAATACTTTTTCATGCATCCCAGCTTTTCCAATTAAGAATTTAATTGTGTCTTTACTTGGATATCCAATTTCAACTGCAAAAGGAAGTGCTTTTCCATAAGCTGTTTTTAATTCTTTTAATGTCCCTTCTCTATCAATTCTTAATTCTGCATAGAATTTTCCTTCTTCATTATCAAAAGCACATAAAGGGATAAAACCTATTGAAAATGGTTTAATATTTAATTTACCCATAAGATCTGCCGCAGCTACTGATATTTTCTTCCCTTTTTTAGCAATTACCCTTGGTTCTTTAATTGTTATTTTTCCTTTTTCTATTTGAATCTGAATCCCTAATGCTCCAAGTTCACTTATTGCTGGACCAGGAACTAAATCAGTTGGGCCTGCTTGAACTTCAATATCTTCAGGAGCCTCTTGGCCCGCCTTTGCTTTTGCAGGACTTTTATTACTTAATAATTCACCAGCTAATTCAAAAGAATCTAAATCAGAGAATAAAATAACCACACTATCTTCAACTTTTTCTTTAAGATTTTTAATAGCTTCTTTACTAGACGAATCTAATGCTCTAAGAATTAAATTTTTCTTAGGAACCTTAACAATCGCTTTTCCTCTAAGTTTTTTAGTAATTTCTTGAAATTGAGATGCAGGAAGATTTTTTATAGAGGCTATTAAAATTGTTTTTTTAGTTTCGAACAAATTTTTTAATTCTTCTACAGTTTTTACATTTCTTTTATTTGGTTCTCGTTTTGGAAGATTTTTTTTAGATTTCATTTTATTTTTAGTTTTTGAGGTTTAGTCATTGTGAATTTTAATTCAATATTCTTTATGTTTTCTTTATCTTTTGGGAGTTCTTTTACAAGTGCATTATAAATTATTTGAATATTTTCAATAAGATCTTCATCTTTCATACTATACTTTCCTACAGGAACTTTAATGCTCGCTTCTTTTACTTTTATTTTTAAAATATTGTTAACTTTATTTTTCAAATCAATAATTGCTTTTTCATTAGCATCCATTATAATTCCCAATTGAGGAGAAGGCATTTTCCCAGCAGGACCCAATACTCTTCCAAAAGTAGTTGCAACTTTTGGCATTAAACTTGCTTGAGCAATAAAAAAATCATATTTTTCAATTAAATTCTTTAATTTCTTTTTATTAACATACTTTTTAAATTCCTCAAGGGTTATGGTATCTATATTTTTATTTTTTACTTCTAAAAAGCCCGCAACTTTTTTGTCCTTTACTTTATGAGGAAGAGTTATGATAAAATTTAATTGGCTTTTCTTAATATCAAATTTTTGTAGATTTATAATTAAGTCCAGTGTCTGATCAAACTTTCTTTCTTTTTCTTTTCTTAATTCTTCTAAAGCTTTCTTTAGTTGTTCTTTAAGTTCCATCTTACTATTTACCTCCCAAATTATGCGTCACGAACATAGAAAATATCTCGCAACGATATGGTCCAATCGGTATTTTTCTTAGATAAAAGAGCTTTATAAACTTTATGTCAGAAATACAGATTGATAAATTATTTCTGAGCATCCCAAAATTCTAAACAGATATAAAAGAATTTTTTGATTATATAAATCCTTAAAAACCAAAAATATATTTATTTGATATGGAAAAATATTATTTAGTTGAGAAAGTTAAAGAACGTTTTATGATTGATGCATTTAATATAGATGTTATAAAGCAAACAGGGGACAAATTAAAAATGTTATCTAGTAAAGTGATAAAACCTGAAGAGCATGGAGTTAAGTTAGAAGATGGAGTAGTTTCTTGTATAAGTGACGAATATAAGTTAAAGGAAATAACTAAAGAAGAAGCAATTAAAACTCTTAAAGATGCCCAAAGAAATTATGGTTGTTGGCAAGAATATATGTCAAATCCTGAAGATAGGGGTTCTTCTCATTTGATGGGTCCTGGAGGAGAACAATTAATGTAAGATGGAACTTATAGCTTTATTATCAACTGGAAAAGGAACATGGGGGCAAGTTTCTGGATTAATGACCCATGGAGAATGGGACAACATAATTCTTATTGGAAGTGATTTTGCAAAGGATTTTAAACATGATAGAAAATTTGAATTTATCAAAGTTGATTTAGATAAGAAATTAAAAGACCTTAAAGAAGACCTTTCACAAAAGCTAAAAGGGAAGATTAATGGAACAGAAGTTGCATTATCAATTGCTTCTGGAGATGGTAAAGAACACATGGCATTAATCTCTGCATTAATTAATTTACCAGTTGGAATTCGTCTAGCTGCTCTTACAAAAGAAGGGGTTATTGATTTGTAAAATGGGAGAAAAGGATTTACCTCCAAAACCAAAATATTATCCTAGCATGGATATTAAGAGGTTGGTGGGTTATTGTGATATTCATTCTGAAACACCTAGGGCATTATTTCATAAGGATATGATTGCCCAAATGATTGATTATGCAGGAAACCCTGAAGACTATCCCACTGCAGAGGAGATGTTTAAAGCAGATATTGAATGGCAATCTTTACATGAAGAGATGAAAACTTTAGTTAATCTATGCAGGGAGAAATATAATTTGTAATTAAATCTCACTCTTCTTAATTTTCATATCTGATTTATTTTTCCCTAAAACATAAGCACGACTTCTTTCATGTTTATCTAATAACTTTAATCCTGTTTCTTTTGTAAGTTTATTTGCAAAAACCATCATTTCTTTGTCAGTTGGCATCCTCTCATACCCTAGTCTTTGTCTTGCAAAACCAACACTCATAAAACCTTTAACATGCACAAATTTTGGATTTGCTTTTTTAATTAATTCTGCATATTCTTTAATATGTTTGTCTTCCATATTTAGATTTTTAACTAAATTCATTCTAACAACTGTTCTTGATTTTAATTTAGATAAAATATCTAAGGTTTCATTTAATTTTTTCCAAGCATTTTTTATAGAACTTCTGTGAAATTTAAGGTATAACTCTTCATTTGGGGAATTAACAGAGATAGTTAATTGGGTTGGTAGTTGTTTTTTATCTGCAAGTTCTTTTATTTTCTCAGGATAAAGCCCATTAGTAACCAAGAAACTTGTTTTACCTCTTTTTCTAATTTCTTGAAGAAGTTCTCCTATTTTAGGATAAATAGTTGGTTCTCCTGATAATGAAAGAGAAAAATGCATAGGCTCTTGTGCTTCTTTCCACTTTTCCATATTTACTTTACTAACTGTTTTGTGCTTTGTGTTTGGAAGAATCTTAAAACCTTCTAATAATTTTTTTTGCGCTTGAATACATCCATCTACAATTTCTTTTGGAGAATTAATTTTCCCTTTTATTTCATCTCCAATTGTTAGTTCAGTTGCTCTCCAGCAATGCACACACCTATTTGGGCACCACATTACAGCAGGAGTCATTTGGCAGCATAAATGTGATTTTATTCCATAAAATTTTTCTTTAAAACAAATTCCTTCATCTCTAAGAGATTTTTTTGTCCATCTACAGATTTGAATTGCAGAATGATTCCCAACTATTTTATAGTGTTGTTTTTTCAAGGTCTTTTTTACTTTTTCAGGTATCATGAAATTAGAAAACTAACTTGTTTTATAAGGATTTAGAAAAAACTAATTGCCCACAAAATCATAAGTAACAATAACAAAAACAAGAAAAAACGAGTTACAAATTTGAATGTCTTTTCTGCTTTAACTTTACTTTTTGTTAATCCTAAGATAGTTAGATAAAAGAATCTTCCTCCATCAAAGATTCCTACAGGAAGCATATTAATTAATGCAACACTAAAACTAATTAAAACAAGCCACCATAATAGATTATAAATAAACCAAGCTGCTTCAAATTTAGATTCATAATAAATATTTGATTTCTTAAAAGAAGATATAAAATCTATAATCTTTCCCATAACTCCTGACCTTGAAGTATCTCTAAATCCTACACCAAGATAACCAGGGCCTTCTTCATTAGGGTTTTCTCCTAATTTAATTTCATAACTCTTAACATCTTTTCCAACAATAGTCTTTATTACAATCTCATCTCCAGGAGAATATTTTGAAAGCTCATCTTGAAAAACGTCCAAACTAGTAATCTTTACTTCATTAATATTTGTTATAGCCCCTTCTAATCCTATATTTATTGCAGGGGAATCATAATATAAAAAAGTATAATTATATATTTCTCCTTGGGTATCTAAAAATTCTTTGGTAGAGACATAATTGCGATTTCCTGCTTGGATTTTATTTAATCCTTCTTCATTTATTAGATTAGAAATCTTTTCATAAGTAGCATTTGTAATAGCCACCCCATTAACCATTGTAATTCCTTCTATTCCCACAATATCATAAGCATAATCATCAAACATTAATCCTGTGGGGGAAAAAGATAGAGAAAAGAATAACCACATTATTATAAAAAAGAAGATTGTAGTTAATATATTTGAGAAAGTTCCTGCAGATAATACGGCCATTTGTGAGAATTTACTTTTCTTTTCCATATTTTTTTCATCTAATTCTACAAAGGCTGCTAAAAAGATAGGAAGAAAAAATGGAAAAAATCCAAAACCTGTTTTCTTAATTTTTACTTTGTTTAAAGATGCAAAAATACCGTGAGCAAATTCATGTGTAATAGCAATTATTGCAATGATTACAATCCAGTATGTAAAATAAAAAGGAGGAAGAAAATCTAATTTAAAAACTTGGGGAAGATAAGGAATCAAAGGCATAATAGGAGGAACTTTAATAGCTCTAACAACATTTGGATATGCAATATAAATATAAATTATTTTCCCAACAAGATATAAAATTCCTATCATTAATAAATAGCCTATCCCAATAGAAACATAACTTAGTTTTGTCAAGAGTTTTTTGTATTTCTTTCCAACTTTGTTGATTAACTTTATCCCCCAACTAGTTTTATATAAAAGCAAAAGACCTTGTTTTTGAATATTTTTCTTTTTTTTATATAAAAACACAGCTAGGAAGATTAAAAAAATCCCTAGTAGTATAAAATCATAAATTGCTAAATTCATTTTACCTCTATTTTTTCTTTAATTTTAATTTTTATATTTTGGAAATTGAAATTCCTGAAAAAGTTTATTTTTTCTTTAAAGGACGAAATGCACTTTTTTTACATTTTCTGCATTTTACTTTTCCTTTTAGAATTTTTTGAGGATCTGATCTAACTTTTGTTTGACATTTTTTGCAAACAAAGATGTTCTTAAATATTCTATCTTGCGCTTCTTTTATTCTTGCCATATTTTATACTTTCCTCTTTGCTATTTTTTCACCTTCAACATCCCAATATTCTACATTTGAGTTTTCTTCTAATTGGTCCCTAATGTCGTCTGAGCAAGGAACATCTAATGTTTCAAAACTTTCTAAATCCATAATGCTAACTTTATCTCCTATAGAAAGTACTTGTCCTTTTCTTTTATCAACTAGAGGGACTTCTAATCTATCATGTCCTGGAATTACAAAAACTTTTTTTTGTCCTGTGATTATTCCTACTGCTTCTATTCTACACTTTGCATGTCCATGTTTACCTGTCTTACTTATATCAATACTTTTTACAGTACAAGGCACACCTCCTACAATTATATTTGTTCCTACTTTTGCTTCAGTGGCATTAATAATCTTTAAAACCATAATACATTCAAAAAAAATAGATTTATAAACATTTTTACTTAGGGAGTTAGATGAAACTTCAGGAAAAAGATTTTATTGTGATAGAATTTACAGCAAAAGTAAAAGATGGGGACATTTTTGATTCAAATATTAAAGAGGATTTAGAAGGAAGAGATATTAAAACAGAAATAAAACCTTTTACTTTTTGTTTAGGAGAAAATATGTTTCTTCAAGGGGTTGAGGACTTTTTAATTGGAAAAGAACTTGGAGAATATCAAATTGAATTATCCCCAGAAAAAGCATTTGGGAAAAGAAATACAAATTTAATTCAAATGATGCCCATGAAGTTATTCATAGAACAAAAGGTAAATCCCATTCCAGGGGTTATGTTTAATTTTGATGGGAGAATAGGAAAAATACTAACTGTTACAGGGGGAAGAGTCATGGTTGATTTTAACAACCCAATTGCAGGAAAAGAAGTTGAATATAAAGTAAGGGTCTTGAAAAAAGTAGAAGACCCAAATGAAAAGACAAAAGCATTAATAAATTTTTTATTCAAAAGAGATTTGAAGTTTGAAATAGACAATAAAAAATTGATTATTGAAGTAGAAAAACCAATGAAGCAATTTATTGAGATGTTTAAAGACAAATTTAAAGAAATGCTTGATTTGGATTTAGAAGTTAAAGAGATAGAGAAGAAAGATTAATCATAATCCAATAATCTTCTTAATTACATTTTTAAATTTTATATAAAAATCTTCATTTCTGTTTTTAACATAATCTAATTTTCTCTTTTTAAATTTTTCTTCCCACAAACCAAGGTGTCCATAAACAGATTCTTTAAAATTATACCATTTTTCTGAAAAATCTTTTCCAGGTGTCCTAGTGCTTATTTTTTTAACTTTTACAAATTTTGGGAATTTATTATCTTTTTTAGCTTTTCTAATTAATTCTCTATACTCTAAGTAATGCTCCGGAAAAGTAACAATTCCTACTCTTTCCCCCCCTTTTAACATATTTCCCAATTGAAGAATATCCTCTTCGCTATCCTTTCCTTTCATAATATAAATCTTTTTTACATTTCCTTCTCTCCTTTCAAATTCTTCTACTGCAGCCTGTCCTCTTTTTTTTAATAATCTTTCAGAGCCATCAGGGATTAAGAGGTAATCTAAACTTTTTTTGCTTGTAAAAATTAAGATTGAGGCTAATAAAAGCCCAATTGTAATTAAATTCAAAGGGAAAAAATTTACATTAAAATTCTCTCTTACGGCATTTCCCGTAGAACCAAACTTTTCGAAAAAGAAGACGGCAAAAGCCAGAACTAAAAATATAAAACCACCCTTTTTTTTCATAAATTAACTAATAAGAACCCATATAAAAAGATAATTATCCCAAAAAATCACAATAATTCTTATAAACCATTACAAACTCTTTTAGATATGGATGATATTTATTCTTCAGGAATGCCTTCTGATTTATCCCCAGAGTTAAGGGCTATTGATCAAGAATTAGCAGAATTATTAAAGAAACAAACAGCAAAGATAAAAGTTATAGGTGTTGGTGGTGGAGGAGGAAATTCTTTAAGCAGAATGAGAGAAATTGGAATTAAAGGAGGAGAACTTATTGCTATTAATACAGATGCTCAAGATTTATTATATACTAATGCAGATCAAAAGATTCTTATCGGGAGAGAATTAACTCAAGGTTTAGGGGCAGGGAGCAATCCAAAAATTGGTGCAGAAGCAGCAAGAGAATCAGAATCAGAAATAAAAAAGAAGATTTCAGGAAGTGATATGATTTTTATAACATGTGGTTTAGGGGGAGGAACAGGTACAGGGGCAGCTCCAATTGTTGCAGGTTTAGCAAAGAAACAAGGTGCCTTAACAATAGGGGTTGTAACTCTACCTTTTACAATTGAAGGAAGAAAAAGATTAGAAAATGCTTCTGATGGTTTAGAAAGACTAGAATCTGTTGTAGATACTTTAATAGTAATACCAAATGACAAACTTTTAGAATTAGCACCTGAATTACCCTTGCATACGGCATTTAAGATAGCAGACGAGATTCTAACAAATGCAGTTAAAGGAATAACAGAGCTTGTAACAACAAACGGGCTTGTTAATTTAGATTTTGCAGATGTAAGAGCTGTAATGCTTGATGGAGGGGTCTCATTAATTGGAATGGGTGAATCAGATAGTGCTCAAAGAGCAATAGAGGCTGTTGAAAAAGCAATTCAAAATCCTCTTTTAGATGTTGATATTTCAGATGCAACTGGTGCTTTAGTAAATGTTATTGGAGGGCCTGATATGAGTCTTGATGAATATAAAATGATAATTGAGACAATAGGAGATAGATTAGATCCAAATGCAAAACTAATTGGGGGAGCACAGATTGCAGATGATATGGAGAAATCAATCAGGGTTTTATTAATAGTCACAGGTGTTAAAAGCGCACAAATTCTTGGACACGGAGATTCTTTAGAATCTATAAGGCATGGTGAAATAGAAGACGAATTAGGAATTGAGTTCTTTGAATAAAAATGGCAATTGAAGATTTTTTAGGTTTAACAGAAGAGGAAATTAATAAGAGAAAAGAGGAAGTTATAAGAAAAATTCCAACTTTTCCTGGAATAAAATATTTAAGGACAAGAGTAGAACAATTTAAAGTTCAACCTTGGCCATTTGTTATGTATCTTGCTTATTGGGCTCCTAATTTATTGAAAGAAGGATTGGAATGTTATAGAGATTATGATGGGGCAGAAAGCGCCCACAATATAGTGGAACAGATGAAAGAAGATTATATAATTTGGAAGGTTGTTGAGGATTTAGAGAAAAAATATCCTGAAAAACCTTAAAAACTCAT
>Ga0268279_1001099_pt1 | contig 15699 bp, 16 predicted proteins | sample saktaG_6_FD_190142 | JGI IMG/M metagenome (GOLD analysis project Ga0268279, IMG submission 190142) | Saline water microbial communities from Sakinaw Lake, British Columbia, Canada - sak_2010_1_5_80m | ecosystem: Environmental > Aquatic > Non-marine Saline and Alkaline > Saline ...
GTTTATTTATTACGAAGGGTGTTTGTCTAAAAAGAAGGCAATTTTAAGAGAGAAGCAATTAAAAACAGGTTTTGGGAGAGCGTATTTAAAAAGAAGATTATCTTAATGCGGGGTAGTGTAATGGTAGCACAAATGCCTCTGAAGCATTTAATCTTGGTTCGAGTCCAAGCCCCGCAGCCAAGGCATGGAAAATAAACAGAAACATCTCGAATTTATTCAGGGAGTCATAAATAGAATGGCAGGAAATTTATTTTTCCTGAAAGGGTGGGCCGTTACTCTCATGGCGGGATTGTTTGCGTTATCGGCAAAGGATTCAAATCCAAAATATGCTTTTATTGCTTACTTCCCAGTGATTATTTTCTGGATTTTGGACGGTTATTTTCTTTCACAAGAAAGGTTGTTTCGTGATTTGTACAATGACGTTAGTAAACTTAAGGAAAAAGATATAAACTTTTCTATGAATACAGAAAAATATAAGGCAAGTTCAAAAAATACCTGGATAAGTTCACTTTTTTCTAAAACCCTCTTGTTGTTTTATTTATCTCTGATTTTATCCATGACACTTATCAAATTTCTGATTGTCGACAACAATGGTAAAAAACCTGCTTATTATCAACATAACGAAGCAAGTTGTAAGGTTCATAAAAATTTACCGTTTAAAGGAATAAACTTCAGTAGACATTACAAAAGGAACTACAGAAGTAAACAAAAATATTGATGATTATAAATTAGTAAAGGATTTTAATATTGTTGTTATCAAAAATCCGTCCTCTCCGTGAGGACTTGACAGAAAGGAGGTGAAAATTTATGGCAAGACGTGTATTTTTTAGTTTTAAATATGAGGATGTATCAAGAGCTATGGTTGTTCGGAACAGTTGGGTCACTCAGGGAAAAGAAGCCGCAGGATTTGTTGATGCTGCTGACTTTGAAGAACTGGAGGAACAAGGTGAGAATGCGATCAAAAATTGGATAGATAAACAACTTGAAGGAACATCCGTAACTGTTGTATTAGTAGGATCAAAAACTTGTGGTAGCAAATGGGTAAAGTATGAAATTAAGAAGAGTATCGAAATCGGAAACGGTCTATTGGGAATAGATGTTAGTAAAATAAAGGACTTGCAGGGAAATACATCAAATAGATGTGGGATAATTCCCGAAGGGTACGATTTTTATTTATGGAATAATGATGACGGTTATCACAAGATGGGGGAATGGATCGAAAAAGCAGCCAAAGATGCAGGGCGCTGAGAGGTAAAAATGCGAAAATGTCAGACGTATTTTCTACTTAGATAATTTTTGTTGCAGCAATAAGATAAACTCATGATTTGCGTGAGGTTATAAAGATAGGGATTATAGACAAGGATTATGACAAAAAGACAAGTTTTTTATAGCTTTCATTACAAACTTGACTGTTGGCGTGCGTCAACAGTTCGTAGTATAGGTGCCATTGAGGGGAATAAACCAGTTCCCGATAATGATTGGGAAAAAATTACAGGCGGCGGTGATCCAGCGATTAGAAAATGGATAAAAGAACAAATGAAATACAGATCATGCACTGTCGTTCTTGTTGGAAACCAAACTGCAAATAGAAAATGGATAAATTATGAAATAGTAGAATCGTGGGATGCCGGCATGGGTGTAGTAGGCATACACATTTACGGTTTAAAAAATCAAGATGAATACGTTTCTGAACAAGGAGATAATCCGTTCGATTATATAACTCACGGTGTTTCCGGTAAAAAATTGTCTGAGATAGTTAAATGTTACAATCCGGCAGGAACTAATAGTAAAGAAAAATACGATTGGATCTCAAAATACTTATCTGATGCAGTTGAAGAAGCAATAAAAATTAGGGCAGCCAATTAATGGACAGGTCTTAATCTTTGATAAGTTATAAGGACTAAGCTGAGCTAGGCCGCCCTGCTCAGCAGTAAAAAATTATGAATACTAAGAAAATCAACTGCATCATTATTCATGGATGTCCTTCTGATATTGAGAAGGCAATGGATGCCAAAACAAGAACTTATGATAAGCACTGGATTCCTTGGTTAAAGAAAGAACTAACTTCACGAGGAATAAAAACAGAAACTCCACTTATGCCCAAACCCTGGTATCCAGATTACAAAGCATTTGAAGGGAAATTCGAAAGATATGAGACTGCAGACAATTCTATTGTGATAGGCCACAGCTGTGGATGCGCCTTCCTAGTTCGTTGGTTGGGAAACACAAAACGAAAGATTAAGAAACTTATTCTTGTTGCGCCTTGGAAAATTCCAGATAGTAATGAGAGATTTAGAAAATTATTTTATGAATATCCTATTGATGAAACGATTAAGGGAAGAGTGAAAGAAATTGTGATGTTTACTTCAGATAACGAGAAGAATGATGGTAAAAAGAGTTTAGAAATTTTCCACAAAGCAATAGGGGGAAAGATAATTGAACTTAAAGGAAAAGGACACTATACCATGAAGGATATGGGAACCGAGCATTTCCCCGAATTATTGAAAGAGGTAATTTAAGTTATAATGAAAGGAGGTGAGAAACTTGAGTAGTAAAAAACACTTTTCAGCTGACGAGGCCAAAAGAATTGGCGAGCAGTTGGGAATTAAATGGGATAAATTTAATCTTGAGCAGTTCAGAATGGGAATGGACATAGAATTGGAACACGGCCTAGTCGACCCTCATACTAATGTTAGCAATGATGATCCACTAACAACAGGAAAAATTGCCCTAGCCCATCTTAATGAATTTCCTGATTATTACACCAGGCTTGAGAAGCTGGAAAAAGAAGCAGAAAAATATTGGAGTGAAAATTGAGAAAGGTTCGGCAACTCAATACGAACGATCGATGGTGTTCTATTTTTACATTCTTCGTTGTTCTGATAACTCTTTATATTGCGGAGTAACAAATAATCCCGAAAGAAGGATTAAAGAACATAATTCTAATAATTCCAAAGCCTCTAGATTTACTAGAGCAAGACAACCTGTTAAGTTAGTTTATGCGGAAGAATATAAAGATTTAAAAAGTGCTATGAGGCGTGAATTGCAGATTAAAAAATGGCCAAAGGCTAAAAAAGAAGCATTAATATCAAATAACAGACAATTACTGAAAAAATTATTAAAAAAATTATGACTTGGTATATAGCAGCTATACTTTCGGCAATTTTTGCAGCTTTTACTTCGATCTTTGCAAAAATTGGTATAAAAAACGTAGACAGCAATCTAGCAACAGCAATAAGAACAACTTTTATATTGGTTTTTACATGGGGAATTGCTGCTTCTCAAGGAACTCTTTCTACAATTCCACAAATCTCAAAAAACAGTTGGCTTTTCTTAATTCTTTCAGCAATAGCAACAGGAGCATCTTGGCTTTTTTATTTTTATGCCCTTAAAGTTGGAGAAGCAAGTAAAGTTGTACCAATAGACAAATTAAGTTTAGTTTTAACAATAATATTTGCAGGAATTATTTTAAAGGAAAAAATAAGCGCTCAAGTTGCTTTTGGAGCATTACTTATGACTTTGGGTGCTATAATTATTGCTTACGCAAAATAAGACGGTAAAGCGTAGAACTTGAACTTCATTTTATAGTGTCTTATTTGTGGGATAAAATGATTCTAGACTGATCTATTCAGCAAAAAAATTTAGACCTGCAAATTACCATCTAATGAAATATAGATAGGTATTGCGATCTAGAATATTGACTTTTACTTATGTTATTATGTTGTTAATATGGAAAACCAGATAGCTACTGATAATCCAAATGCTTCTGAACAATTAAAACCCCAGCAGGAAACAGAGAAAAGTATTCCCAGTACTTTACTCGAAAACGAACCAGAAAAACTCCAAGAACCAAAAAAGAAACAAGGGAAAAACATTATCATAATTGTCTTGGTGGCTTTCATTCTAGTAGTCTTAGCTGCCGCTTCTACTATTCTTGTTAAGAAATTTGTTTTTCAAAAAAAGACTGACCAGAAATCAGGCTTAACAAGTGATATTTCCTCACCATTTTTGAAAATGAATTACTCTTTTGCCGAATACGAACTTGACAATACTTCATTCAAGCCAAGCTTGCCTGAATATGGCATAAGTTATTCAGAACTTTCCAATTGGTCTAATTTTGAAGCAAGTCAAAACATGCAATTCTCAGATATCCAAAAAACAACAATAAACCAAGATCATTTTTTTATCACTAATAACCTAGACAAATTTTATGGCGATAATCCGGGAGAATCAACCATGCGCTCTGATGATTGGACCAAACTTTATGGAAATATTGGAGGATCAGGGCGTATTTACGACAGAAAGCCTGAAAATGCCGTTTTTATTACTAGCGATTTTTTGCTTCATATTTATCACCGACTTTTAGAAAAGGAGTTTGAATATATTGAGCAGAAAGAATTTTATCCCAGGCTAAAGGAAATGACAGATAGTCTTTTGGATCAGGCTTTAACTAATTATGGAAAAACAAACGATAAAGAAAATAAAGAAAGCTACGAACGCCTAATAGCTTTCTTTAGTGTACCTAAAGCAATTTTAGATTCTGCATATGACGAGTTTTCATCTTCAGAAATAGCTGATAAAAAACTAGACACCAAAGAAAATATATTGGCCAACTTAACTAGTCTAAAATCGAAGATGCCTGATGCTTCTTACAACGTAGCTAAAGAAGAGATCGATTTAATCTTAGCCCAAGACAAGCTAGAAAAATCGCCAATTTTTGGAAACCTTTTAGCAGAAGAAGAATTGCTTTTTCTTCATGACTACACTCAATATGGTCCCAGAAGTCACTATAACAAAAATTCCGTACTGCGCTCATATTTTAGAACGATGATGTGGTATGGAAGAAACAATTTAGCTTTAAAAAGCCTTGGACTAACAAGAGATGCTATTCATATAACTATGCTTTTAAGTCAAACCAGCCAACTGAAAAATTGGGAAGATATTTATGCACCTACCGCTTTCTTTGTAGGAAAGAGTGACGATTTGGGAATATACGAATACGGTGAAATTATTGAAAGCCTAGGAATAAATGAAGTTAACAATGAAACCATTATCCAAGTCCAACAGAAATTAGAAGAATACGAAGGTCCACAAATTATGTCCTCGGCGATTTATGGAGATAAAGTTTTTGATTTAACTAAAGAGGAGCTCCAGCAAAAAACTAAAGGCTTCCGCTTTATGGGGCAAAGATTTACTCCCGATGCGTTTATTTTTACGACCTTAACACAGGGTGATGAGAAACCAGATCCAGAAACGGGAGAAAAACTTCCAAGTTCGACCACAGCTTTGATGGTGATGTCAAGTATCGGGAATAAAACAGCTAATCCCTTGGTTGACGAATGGGTAAATAAAAATGCCCCAAATTCAAAGAACGTTTTGAATAATAGATGGTCCGTCTTAAAACAGCAGTTTAATGCTGTCCCCCAAGATGTTTGGACGCAAAATATTTACTGGGGATGGCTTTATACTATTAAAAGTCTTTTTACAGAATCACTTGATAAAACAGGTTATCCCGAATTTATGAAAAATGACTCCTGGAACAAGAAGGATTTACAGACTGCGCTTGGATCTTGGACAGAATTGAAGCACGATACGCTTCTATATGCCAAGCAATCTTATGCTGAAATGGGCGCAGGTGGTCCCGAAGGAGAAATACCACCCGTACCTAAAGGATACGTAGAGCCAAATATTCCTTTCCTTGATAGGCTTGTTGCATTATCACAGATGACAAAGGATGGCTTAGTGAATAGAGGATTATTGGACAATGAATTCCAAGGACGAAATGAAAAGTTTATAGAATCATTGAAATTTTTCAGGACGATTGCCGTAAAGGAACTGCAGAACGAAATTGTCTCTGATGATGATTTTGAGAAATTAAGACTTGAGGCAGGGAGACTTGATTATATATTGAGGCCTTTGCCCAATGAGGAGCAAATAGAAAACAATGCCCGTTCAGCTTTAATCGCTGATGTTCATACAGACGTAGTTAAAGGACAAATAATGTATGAAGCTACTGGTATTCCTAATTATATATATGTGGTGGTTAAAGATAGTAATGGGACAAGACTAACAAAAGGGTTGGTTTTCTCTTACTTTGAATTTAATAATCCTCTAGGAGAGAGATTAACCGATGAAGCATGGAGAGAAATTAACTACACCCAAGATAAAAGCAAGCTTCCCCTAGCTCCAGATTGGTCTGCATCACTTGTCAAATGAAGAGATTAGGACAATTTGGCGCAATTGCTTTTTTCATTTTATTGTTAGTAGCTGGTATTATTGTTCTAGTAAATAAGGGTAATGGCAATCGCGAAGAGAAGAAAGAAAAAAGTAATAACAAGCTCGAAAGTTTCTACAAGAATAAGTTTGAATATGATGATGCTTTTAGAAAGATACTTAGTGATTCAAAAGAACAAGTAATAGCTGGAATTGTTTCTCACCATTTTTTGGCTAAAGATTTAATCGCTCAATTCTTTTCTGGTATTGACACAAAAGAAGTCCAAAATGTGTATATTGTCGGGCCGGATCATTACGAATCTCTTTTTTCAGAAGAGTATGATTTGGCAACAAGTTTTTTGGACTGGCAAACTCCCTATGGTGTTTTTCACTCAAATCAGCCCATTATTGACCATATGTTGAACAATTTAGGTGCTGGAAATGATAATACAATTTTTAGAAATGAGCATTCCGTTTACACATTGATACCTTTTGCCAAAAAAGTTTTTCCAAATGCGAGAGTTATTCCCCTTGTTTTAAAAAGCAGTAAGGATTATCAAAAGTTTTTCAACTTAGGTAAAAAATCTTTTAAGGATAAAAGCTTATTAATTGTGAGTACGGATTTTTCCCACCAGGTCTCGGAAGATCAAGCTATTGAAAATGACATTAACAGCATCAAGTCTTTAGCTAGTATGAATTTTGACAGTATCGATACTATCAAATCTGATTGCAACCAATGTATTGCGTTTCTATATGGGTTTATATCAAACGAATCTTCTAGATTTAGATTGGTTGATAATAAAACTTCCAGCGACTTTGGCAGTCAAGATGAGCAAAATTTGACTAGTTATATTAGTGGTTACTTTGTTCCAAATGACATAAGGATACTATTTGGCGGTGACGTTATGTTTGATAGGTATATTAGACAGGTAGCTAACGACAAGGGATATAATTTCATCTTTCAAGAAATTGCAGGACATCTATTAGATAAAGATCTGGTGGTTGTCAATTTAGAGGGCCCGATTACGCCCTTTGATTCTATGAGTATCAGAACAGAAATAGGAACTAGGAATAATTACGTTTTTACATTTGATCCAGACGTAATAAACACTCTGTTGGAATATAACATTAAAGTTGCAAATATTGGCAATAACCACGTTCTTGACTTCGGCCAAGCAGGCTTGAATCAAACCAAACAACTGCTTTCGAGCAATGATATTAATTATTTCGGAAACACGGGAATGACTGATAATTCGATGAGATCGAGTATTATTGAGTTAAAAGGAAAGAAAATTGCTTTTGTTAACTACAATCAGTTTGTTGATAAAGGATTGGAAACAACTTTAGACGATATTAATCAATTAAAGGACAGAACTGATTTCATTATTATTTATACACACTGGGGCAATGAATATACAAAGAGTGTTACACAGCCGTTGCGGAAAGCAGCCCATCAGCTTATTGATGCAGGTGCCGATCTTATTATTGGGTCGCATCCCCATGTAGTACAAGAAAAAGAAGTTTATCAAGAAAAAACTATTTATTATTCGCTTGGAAACTTTGTATTTGATCAATATTTCTCAGAGGACACTCAAAAAGGGTTGTTAGTTGAATTGGTCGTTGATATAGAGAGCAACGAAATTAATTTTCACGAATATCCAATCATTCTTCTCCAGAATGGCCAAACAATATTGGCTAATTAAAGAGCAATTTCTTTGTGCTTCTCAAGGAACTCTTTCAGTAATAGCAACAGGAGCATCTTGGATTTTTAGTTTAAATTATTTTGATTTAAACTCCCGCCATAAAGCCCGATACCATTTAAGGTACGGGGTAAACCTTTTTTTTAACTGACGGGTGATTGTTTCGTGGTTTGGGAATAGTTGCCAAAAGTTTATGGTCATCAAAGCTTGCGTGGCCAAAGTTCGCCTTTTTTCTTTTCCGCAGTCTTTGTGATAAACTGAAAATGTTTATTGAAAGGAGGTGATAATATGAAAAAAATATTACCTTTAATTTTTGTTTTAATAGCAATTGGTGTTGGAGCATTTATATTTATGAATCGGGGAGCAGGTGATACATCCATAGGTTCTACCTCTCCAGATTCTTCAACTCCAGATACTTTTTTAGGAACATTGAAGGATGCCGTTAAACTTGGTGTTGGTATGAAATGTGCCTACAAAGTTGAAGGGAATGAATATGAGAGTTTTATCAAAGGAGAGAACTACAGGGGAAAGATAAAAACCGCTGAAGGAAAGACGGGAGAAGTAATTATTAAAAATAATTGCATGTGGACTTGGTCTGAAGAAGAAGCCCAGGGGATAAAAACCTGTTTTGAAGAATCAGATTCGGAAACAACTAATATTTGGGAACAACCCCAAGGCGCGGTCGGATCGGACATAACCTATACTTGTTTACCAACAGCCGTTACAGATGCTAAATTTATACCACCTTCCAATATTGATTTTATGGACATTGATGCAATGAAGGAAGGCTTCGGCTACTAACAGTTAAAAAAAGTGTGCGGTGTGAATAAAATCATCTTTAGCGATCCGATCGTGGATCGGGAAAATCTGGAAAGCGTATTTATTTACATGAAAAAATACATACTGATTATAAGTTTCCTTGGGTTGCTGACACTATTAATGCTGTTTTGTTTTACTTTCTTTTCAATATATTCAAGCGTGGAATCAATTTGCATACAAGCCAAGCATGAATTTAATAGTGATTGTGTAGAGTCTTTGATTAGCTATATAAAATCTGAAAGCCATACAATTAGAGAAAAGAATCGTGCTGTTTGGGCTTTAGGACAATTTGCAGACAAAAAGGCTCTACCTTTTCTTGAAGAAATAGAAAAATCAGCTTTTTCTGGAAAACAATGTGATTTAGATAAAGATATATGCCAGTATGAAGTAAAAAAAGCGATTAAATGGTGTACTCAAGGGAATTCGACTAGCTGGATGTATAGAGATCTATAGCAATCTGATTCTGGAATAGAATAAACGGATCGGACTATAACTTATGGTAAACTAAGGATAATAAAGAAATGAAATATCAGCATAGAAAATTAGCGATCGCTGGTTGGAAAAACTTAAGCTTTGTTGAGCAGGTAGCTAATATTGGCAGTGAAGTGGAGCGAATGATTTTATGGCGAGAAAAGAAAAAAGCATATAATCAAAAAGCTTTTGAAAGAACGATTGAACTTTTGACTTTTACGATTGACGATCCTAAAAATAGAAACAGATTGCGAGAATTAACAAGGTTGCGTGAAGTGTTAATCGATTATTTTTTTGGCAAAAACATATTTTCTTCTTCTGACGAGCTGTGGCGTAATTACTTTTATGCTTTTAATTATGCAGCAAGAATTAATTCTTAAAATTATAAGTAAAAAATAATCCGATCGTAGACACGGATCTATAAGTAATTATTTTTATTGTTAGGTGAATTATGGGTGATTCAAAAATTCTGACTAAAGTTACGAAAAACGGCGTTTTTGTGGTCAATCAAAAGGGCGCGCGGATTGAAAAATTGATACTGGACAGTCAATTATTGCTTACTAAGATAACGAGATCGGATGGTAAAGTAGGCTCCAGCCATCCTTGCGTGCCGATTTTTGGTCCGGAAACTTTAACTTCATTTGGGTTAAACCAACACGGAGATGCTAGAAATCAATTGTGGAAAATATTGCCAAAGGAGAATTCCGGAATTGTCCTTTCTTATGAAGTTCAAGATGAAGGTTATCCAAGAGGCTTAAGTACTACCCAAAGATTTACTATTGCTGATGGAGTATTTGAATTAATAACAGAGTGTGTTAATAATGGTGAAGAATCTTTGCCTGTGAATTTTGGAGAGCATTTTTATTGGGATGCGCTCGATGAAGGCTGGGATAAATTGACGATTAATGGCTTGCCGATGGCAGATGAAGTGAAAAAGACTGGTGTAATTAAATTAAAAACTAGAAATATAATTGACTTTCATCATAAAAATAAGAAACCAATAGTATTGGAACAACAGGGTTTAGACTGGGCGGTTTTATGGTTTGAAAAAGATAATGAGATTGTAAGTTTAAAATCCTGGGTGTGTATTGAACCTGTTGAGGGTAATCCAAAAGAAGATTTTTTCGGTTCTGAAAAAAGCATGATTTTTCCCGGTCAATCCCGAGAGACAGAAGTGAAAATAAGCCTTTTAAAATCATAGTTCTACCGGATGTGTTTGTTATAGCTCAATAGGCTTTGGTTGATAGCCTGATTTTTTAAGTAAAGGGATTAAGAATTCGGTTGGTAATCCGTGAGTTAATCCGGTTAAAGAGCCAGAGATGTTTTCTATAAGACCCAGTACATATAGTTCGGAAGCGGCATAGGCGGCGGCCCAAGAAGTAACAGGAAATCTTTTAACATATTTTTTTATTTCTTCTTCATAGATTTTTCTAAAGACTATTTTCGTGATTGCTGTTTCTGAGAAATTTATTTGATTAATTTTGTCTAAAAAGCAAAATCCGGTGTAGCAAACTGCTCTATTGCCGGAGAGCTGTTTTAACATTTGTTTGGCTTCATTTAAATCTTTTGGTTTCTCCAGAACCTGATTTTGACAGACAGTAAAAGTATCACCGCTAATAATTATTCCCTTATTTTTTTCGGCTACTTTTTCAGCCTTGGCTAGAGCAATTTTTGCCGCCCGATTTTTGGGATTAGTTTCTGCAATCTTTTTTTCATCTAAATCACTAACAACGATTTTAAAAGGGATGCCCAAGGCTTTAAGCAATTTTTGTCTATTTTTAGATTTTGAGGCAAGAATAATTTTTTGCATGTTTTCAAGAATTATATCATTTCCTAAATATATTTTATCTATATTATGCTATAATAATAACAAAATGTTCTTTTTCTTAAAAAAGATTCCTGGTTTTCGATCAGGTGAATGGTGGAAAGTCTTAATTGCTTCAGGTTTTTACTTTTTCACTTTCTTGACAATATTAACAATTTTATTTCCTTTTGCTCCTACTCTCGCATTAGAAAAACTAGATCCTACAAACAAAAGTTCTGTTTCTATTGCTGGAAAAACTTACTCAAATAAGCCAGTGTATTTATTAAAAGATAATGAAATTATTCAGTCAATTAAGGCAGACTCCAGTGGTAAGTTTTACTTTGCTTTAAACGACCTGACAGATGGTAATTACACCTATGCTGTTGAGGTATGCGATTCAGAGAAAAAGAATAAATGTAGAAGTGAAAACATCCTTATCACTGTAGATCAAACCCCACCTATTAAACCAGTAATTGCCCTGCCAGATAAATTGCCTGACGATAGTGAAGAAGAAATTGTCATTAAAGGTGTTTCCGAGCCTAAAACTAAAATCATTGCTTCTATTCAGGATAACGAATTTCTAGCAACTACAGCTGACGATGAGGGCGAATTTGAGATTAAAACAGGTTTAGTTTTAGGCACTAACACCATCAATGTTAAGGCAATTGATGAAGTTGGTAATGAAAGCGAAGTAAGCGGTAATTCTGTAGATTTTAATCCATCAAAATACAAGATTAAGGTTTTAAGAGTTATTGACGGTGATACCATCAAAATTGAAGGGGATAAAGTAGTCAGATATATTGGCATTGACACCCCGGAAACAGTTCATCCCAGCAAGCCAGTTCAATGTTATGGCAAAGAAGCTTCTGATAAAAATAGAGAGTTGGTTGAAGGTAAAGAAGTAACATTAGAAAAAGATGTTTCCGAAACAGATAAATACGGTAGATTGCTCCGTTATATTTGGGTAGGAGATACGTTTGTCAATGAGTATCTCGTTCGTGAGGGTTTTGCTAATTCAAGTACCTATCCGCCTGATGTTAAATATCAGGATAGATTTTTGGAGGCTCAAAGACAAGCAAGAGAAGAAAAGAAGGGATTGTGGGGAGATATTTGCAATTCTTCTCAACAAGTTCAAACATCACAGCAAACCCAACCACAAACCACTACACCAACTCAAAACACTCAACCAACTATTACCCAAACAACCCAAATAACTCCCTCTTTCCAGACTCAACCTTCCAGTCAAACATCAGGAAGTTACACTTGTGATTGTTCAAAAACTTGTCCTCAAATGTCATCTTGTGCAGAAGCTCAATATCAATTAAATGTATGTGGATGTTCAAGAAGAGATGGAGATAATGATGGTATAGCGTGTGATGCTGATTGTCAGTAGGCTATTTTCCATAAGCTTTCAAAAACTTAATCGTTTCTTCCCTCTCTTTCAAAGCTTTTTGGGCAGATTTTTCGATTAGTACCAAAATTTTTTCAAACAAAATGGGATCAGCGATAATTTTGTTTGCTTTGAGCACCTCTTTGGCTAACTGGATATGTTTCAATATGGCCTCGCACACACCAACAACCACTTCATACCAGAAAATCTGCTGGAGTTGACGATTACTTTTAACTTTGAATTTTGCCTGTCCGCCTTTCTGGCGGAAACTTTGAACTTTTTTAAGTATTTCTGCCCCTACGGCATTAATGTGGCCCATCCTCAAATCCTTTTCCCAATCATGAGCGTCGTCGTTAAGTTGGCGAGCAGTAAGATAGTGTCGAAAGAATTTCATTAAATTCTTAACCTCAGATGACTTTTCTGTGAATCCAAACGAGAACAAAATCGCTATTGGTCCCAATGCATGGCCAAGTGACCGTTCTGCCAATTTTGAGTAATTATTGTAATCAGGAATTTTTAAACTTCTGTGTTTCTCGATTAATAGCTTTTCAGGATTAACTCTGCAGTGGGTGACTTCCCATGTATTGGCAGCATCCAATTTATCCATGACTTGTTGGAAAAAACTAACAAACCCAGTTTTACTTGGCAGGACACTGTTATATGTAGTGGTTAATTCGCGCAAACAGACATTAGCAACGGATAAAAGTTTTGAGTCCCCCTCATCATCCAAAAAATCATCATAAATCGTATAAGCAATCCAGCCGTATAAGTTGGCTAAGCCCAGTTCTATTAGCAAATCGTCTGCAACGCCTTTCCCCTTCTTACCAAGCGTCATCTTGAAGAAATACGGCATCAAAACAATCTGCTTATCCTTATCTCCCTTTAGTGTCTTTTCTAACTGCTTAAGTGCCTGTTTTTTCAAATCATCGTCAAGAGCAAAAAATCTCTGTTTAGCTTTTTTAATTATTTCTTCGTATATTCTTTTTCCTTCATCTTTTAGTTTTGAGTTGTGAGTTGTGGTTTTGAGATTTGAGTTTTGAGATTTGAGTTTGTCGTATTTACTTATCGCTTCCAAACAAAATGCAGTAGTCAAAGCAGCAGATCCCGCGTAATATGTTTTTCTGTTGATGGCTGGATCAAGGCAAAAAGCATATGGCTGCCAAAAACCTTTATTCTGTTTTTTTGTTATATAGGTAATACTTTTGTCGAGTTTGTTTGGCGGAACACCAAAGTTAAGAAGCGATAAAACGGCTAAGGCGGTGTCGAGTGGGTTGATCCACTTGCCGTCGGTGTCGTGTTTTGCAAAAAGAAAATCTACAACCTGTCCAATCTTTTTGCCTTTGTACCAACGGGAAATGAAATAAATAATAGAATAAACAGATGGGTAATATGGCGAACGATATCTATCTGTATCAATGGCCGACTCGATAAAAGAATTAAGATTGGGAAGTGATACATCTTGAAGCGAGAGAAAGTAAGCAATATTGCTGTTAACTGCCAGATCAATGTCTTTCCAAACTTTATCTACAGTTTCCGGAATCAGCCAAGTGCGATATGGTCCGCCCTCTTTTTCTTCAACCGCGGTTAAAAGAGTAACTATTTTTGCCATCGCGGCACCGTCGATAAGCTTTGGGTCGTATTGATAGAGAGCGCTTAAGGCGAAAAAAGTATCATCCAAATCGTCTGGATAAGGCAACTTCTTGCTCTCTTTGGAATGGCGCACCCAGTAGTTAAACGACCAGTGATCACTTTTCTGAGAAAGTAAAAACTTGGCCAGTTTATCTTTGACAAGTTTTATTTTCGGCGTCTCATCTAAGCTGCAAAGACAGGAAAGAATAAGTGAAGAGGGGAAAGTCGAATGATATCTTTTGGCATTTTTGAAACTGCGTTTGCTGCTCGTCGAATAACTCAAAAAACTGCCGTCTTTTTGCTGTTGGGAAGCTAGAAAGGCAATATCTTCGTTAATCATAATTTAAGAAATATTTTAGAATTTAAAGATTAAAAATTATTAAATCTTTCTAATTGGGAACTCAGCTATAACCGTTGTTCCCTTCCCCTGTTTACTTTCAACTTTTATCTTACCACCAAACTCTTCCTTAGCAATATCTTTGCAAATAGAAAGTCCAATGCCCGTTCCTTTTTCAGCGCTTTTAGTGGTGAAGAAGGGGTCAAAGATTTTGCCAAGATTTTTCTTTGGTATCCCACAGCCAAAGTCTTGAACCTCTAGAATGACTCTCTTATTTTGCCTAGCAAGCTTGATAATTACTTCACGATTCTTTCTTCGTCGTACCCCCTCATATGCCTCAATGGCATTTGAGACAAGATTGGTTATCAATTGGTTAAACCTTAGTGGATTACCATAAGTGCGAATTGTTTTAGGATAAACAAAATGAAGTTTAACCCGTATGCTCTTGGCTTTATAATTGAGAACATCAAGAGATTGGATTATTTCTCTATTGAGGCTAAAAACAACTTTTTCTTCTTGTTTCTGTATTTGCTTTCTTACCGCCTGAACAAAGCTCTTCATGCGCCGTGTACCGCTGGCGGCTCGTTTGAGTAATGGCCCCATATTGGAATTCAATTGTTTAACGTCTTTGCTTCGAGCTTGAAGTCGTTCAACATTAAGAGAAACAGTAGTTAAAGGGGTCACTAAATCATGGAAGAATCCGGCTGCCATCCGGCCGAAATCAGCTAAACGATATAAATGCAATACCTTCTCCAGCTGGGCTTTTTTAAGCTCTTTTGTTCGCTCCTCAACTCTTACTTCCAAAAAGTCTCGTTCTTTTTTTAAGGCTTTCTCCGACCTCCGTGCCCTCTGTAGTGCTTTCTCAATTTCACGATTAAAAAGCCAGGAAACAATAGCAATGATGGCAAATATCATTATTGAAACTCCGGTATCTCTAAGATGAGGTGGTTTACTTCTCCAGGCTGTATTAGCTAGAATAATCCTTTTAGTATGTAAGTATGAGATGGCAAAAAGTGAAAGCGAAATGAAAATTGTTACAACGAAGGCGAATTTTGTGCCAATAAGTACTCCCGTCATAACAATTACTAACGCAAAAATTAACAGTGCTTGAGGGACACTTGTCCCCCAATAATAAGATGTATACATAGCCGAAAAAATATAAAGACTAATAAATATGTATGCAACTAACTTAGGTTTCCCACCACGAGAGAAAAAATAAAGAGCTAAGAAAGATAGAGGAACAGTGGCCAAAAGAGCAATGGGAACACCTTGATAAATTTCTCCTTTTTGAGCAACACGTTGGGTGCCTATCCAAGCCGAAAGGATAGCTGCGGAA
>Ga0268279_1001100_pt1 | contig 15689 bp, 25 predicted proteins | sample saktaG_6_FD_190142 | JGI IMG/M metagenome (GOLD analysis project Ga0268279, IMG submission 190142) | Saline water microbial communities from Sakinaw Lake, British Columbia, Canada - sak_2010_1_5_80m | ecosystem: Environmental > Aquatic > Non-marine Saline and Alkaline > Saline ...
TAATGAGGAAGGTACTGGCTGGCCAGGTAGAACAGCTCCCGAACTTTTCTTCGAAAAGAAGCAACTCATCCCAGATCTACAGCAGTTGCTTGTGTCCTATCCAAGGGCCACTACGTAAGTTTATTATATTGAATAGTTTTCGTCAACCAACTGGGCACAGTTCGCCTCAGCTTGCTTAACAATCAGATGGTTTGTTGCCAAATTTCAATGTTATATGGTGACTAACTTTTACTTCGGTTCTGCGTTTAACCTTCCTTACTCAATTCCCCGACCGTAAGGTCGTGGGATGGAGTTCTCCCTGCATCTTTTTAGAGGAGGAAGATAGTAAACATGAGCATCGGAAAAAGATGCAGGGCAAACGAAGTTTGAATCAATCAGATTAGGTGCGGTAGGATATATAGCTATTAGGAATTGAAGTAAGTAATTACGGTAATGTCATTACTTTTATATACTGGAGTTCCCGAAGAAGCAGTGGATATCGGTTCATGGCTCACAATTCTTTCCCAGTATAATCTCCAATCCACTTCACCTGGTGTGATTCACCTTTTATTGCCTGGTAAAAAGATCTGTCACCGGTCCACAAGTTACATTTCAGTTCTTCCGCTAGGGCAAGATAGGCGGCATCATAGGCTGCCAGGTTGTACCTGAGCGCCACCTCCAGAACCATAAGCGGTTCTACTTCCTTTAGCTCAATACCAAGTGCCAGAAAATTATCCATCGCCTCGATAGCTTTATCCGGGGCAAGTCGCCTCCGTCTTGTAGCCGTAGCTATCCCGTTAACCACCTCGTAAACTAAAAGTTGAGGGGCTATCACCCTGACAGTCCCTCGCGCGTAATAGTCATCTCTTAATGCCGTGGCCTGGGAAACACAATCCTCATCATCGAACTGCCATTTTAAGACTACCGAGGCATCAACAACAACTAGTTCCGATTCTGGCACCGTTATTATCTCCGCCGGCCTTCTTCAACAAGTTCAGCGGTAGTTGTGCCCACAGGTCCTATCTCCTGTCTGAGCTTATTCATTCGAACCAATAAAGCCGTCTTGCCTCTATCGCCTATTTCTCTGTCTCTCAGCAAACGCTCCCGAATGGCCTCAGCACAGTAAGCTGTGGTGCTTACACCTCTCCTGGCGGCGGCTATCTTGATTTGTTTCTTAATATCTTCATCTTCAAGGTAAAGACCGAGCCTTGATTTTTTGGTCATTCTCCCACCTCCGTTTTGGAGTGTAACGCTATGGCGTCATGTTGTCAACCCTCGTCTCTCGCCGTAACATAACCAGAGTAGCCCCTCTACAAGGGGGAAAATAATTAAGACAGTCCTATTATTGCGAACTCGAAAAGGAGGCTTCACTGTGACCACTGTCCATAAAACATCTAAAACCGGGAGGAGGGGTGGTGATGTCCAGACCAAAGTGCAGATATGGTTTCGCGCTCCCAGGATATGGAGTGATTTCCTTGAGAAAAAGGCGTCCGAAGATTCCTGCACAATGTCTGACCTGTTGAGACATGCCTTCATGTTAGCTTACGGTTCTGAGCTCAAGGAGTACCGAATAAATCCAGGAGTTGACTCCAGAAGGAACCATCATGCTTCGTGCGCCGAGCGAAACCCTGCGGAAGTATGCTTTTCACCGAGTAATCTGGTTCCCTATAAGATTGAAAGCGACTCCTGGATTGAAAGTATGAGCGCCTTCGTAGCCAACAAGCGGTCGCCTCGGACTAATCGGGCATATCGTCTGGTGCTAAACCAATTCTCCACTTTCGTTGCGAAGCACCCCAGTGACGTGAATCAGAGCGATGTAATCAGGTATCGTCATCAACTTGAGCATCTCGGAAGCGCGCCATCGTCTATCAAGCAGCACCTGGCTGCCATCTCAGGGTACTACAATTTTTGTATCTCTAGAAACCTCACACTCTGTAATCCGGTGAAAGGAGTCAACAGACCCACTGTTGATGCCTATACAGGTGCCAGTTGGTTAACTAAAAACCAGGCGAAAGCCTTGCTTGCTCAACCCAACCTTGACACAGTCAAGGGTAAGCGAGACTACGCCATTCTACTTACCCTGCTCTTAACAGGTCTCCGGCGCAGCGAGTTGACGAACACCAAGAGGTCGGACATTCAGCAAAGGGGCGAGAAACTCTACTTAACTTACACCTGTAAGGGTGGGACAAAGACGGTGCGCGATATTCCCGGCAGGTGCTGGGAGGCGATAGAGAATTATCTTGTCGCCAGCGGACGGCAAATTACGAAAGATTCTCCTCTCTTCACATCTACAACTCAGGCAGGAGAGAGACTAAGGCGCTATTACGGCAAGAATGGCCATAACGGGAATCATCCGCTCACTCCGGAGGCAATACGGCAGATGGTGATCTACTACTCTCGCCGTGCATTCAGCGAGGAAGTTAAAGTAAGCCCGCATACCCTGCGACACACCGCCGGCACCCTTCTAAGAAAAAGCGGACGCTCCATTGAAGAGGTTCAAAGCTTCCTGAAACACAAAAGAATTGATACGACAAGAAGGTACTTACATGTGGTTGAAGCCGAGGATTCAGAATTTGGTGAATGCATTGCCAAAATGCTAGACCTGTAATCTCTTGTGTTAATCAGCGTTATAGCAAGTGCGGCTAAAGTGCATTAAAATTTTATGCTGATAAAATCTCTGAACCCAGCCCGTTTCATCTTGGGCTAGATTGCGCAGATTCTGAGGTTTTAGATTTTTCTCATCGTGTATTTATTTGTTGCGAAAGATTTAGTTGTTGACAAATGCTTGACAAAGGTAATATAATTACCCATACTGGTACTTAAGGAGGTTTACTTATGTACGAGTTGCGTTTAATATAGGGAGAGCTTGACCACTATTGATGACGCTGATTAACACTTGCTATAACGCTGATTAACACAAGTAACTTTTGTTGCTGGAAGAATTCGTGTTAGAAAACCCTCCAGCTACGACGAGTCGTTGGTTGCCAGGGTGAGGGCTATACTCCGTCGATACAAAGGGAGGCAAGGTGATCGTAAAAAGGAAAGCAGCACAGCTACATAAGCGATATGGACAGCCTGATTATCCCATAGATATCGAGGATGTAGCCAGGAAAGAAGGGTTGAAAGTAATCGACTGGCCCCTTCTTCCGCCAGTAGAGGAGATAAAAAGAGGGATGTGGATTGGCATAAGGGAGGGGCTGCCAAGTGAATGGCGAAGGTGGGACATTGCTCATGCTTTGGGGCACCATCTAATGCACCACGGAAACCAGCTATTACTTTCCCCGGGCAATCAGACAGAGGCAGGAGCGTGAGGCAGACGAGTTCGCTGCCTACTTCCTTATGCCTGAAAAAGAACTAGGGAAGCTGAAAGGTTTGGGAGTCCGTGAACTAGCGAGGTATTTTGGGGTACCAGAAGAAATAGTCAGGGTAAGGTCGAAATTATGGGAAAGAGGCAAAAAATAGACAAAGGTAATTCTTTACTGCTGGTGAGCGAGTACGAAGTCAGATGGATGAGATAAAACCGGCGGTTCAGCATGTTATAGAGGCTCTGCAAGCAGCTGCTGCTGAGGTAGACGGTAACGAAGAGAAGGCAAAGCGCATAGCGGCCGAGACGAGGCTGCGGTTGCTCAGCATGAATGACGATGAGTTGAGGGATCTGGCGGCAATCTTCGCTATTCTTCGTGGGAAGCCGTTTGACGAGTGCTACCGGCATTTCAAGCAGTCGGTGGAGGAACACCGGGAAACGATGGAGGCGTGGTTACCTTACCTGGCAGATGGGAAGAGCCAATGACAAAGGGAGAAGCAAGGTGTCTGAGATAGATTCTTCCTTAATGCTGATGAGTACAGACAGAGCCAGTGGATATTCCATTGTGGCTGATGAGCGCCATAACATCTCTTTGCTGAGATGGAACAAGCCTGTCGCTTGGTTCTCAGTGGCGATGAGCGGGGAGACACTAAGAGCATTCCTGGAGCTGATAAAGAGCTTGACACTCGAAAAGGAGGAGCGAAATGGCAGATAGCGTTCTGATTATCGGTGGTGAGCCTGATTTCCAAGAAAGGTTAAGATTACCGTTAACTGAAGCGGGCTACGAGGTAACCTTAGCGTATAACTACTTAACAGCCAGAATGATAATTGAAGACTTCGTTCCGGACATTATTGTCCTGGATGAGGTACACCAAAAGGGTATGGATAGATTCGCCGCATGTAAGCATCTGCACGATGACTACGGCATTCCTATTATTCTGCTTGGCGAAGATTCCAGTGATGAGATATGGGAAAGAGTGATGAAAGCCGAAGCTGACCTTTACTTAATAAAGCCTTTCAGCTATCGAGAGTTAGTGGCAAGAATGAAAGCAATACTACGTCGCTATAGAGCATCTAATTATAGTTCAGTGTAGCCAGGCAGAGATATGGCGCTAAAGAGACCTAAAAACAGTAAATGAGGAGGGAGAGAAATGGGCACAATGACGTACTACCAGACCACCTTCGGCACCGGATATGGGGCTAACATAGGCATCATTACCCTGCTCATCTTTCTCAAGCTGACTCAGCCCCCCTGGTCGAGGGCAAAAGTGTTGCTATTCTGGGGAGGCTCAAACTGAGGTTTTCTACAACGACTTGGATACTATTCGTCATCTTCCTGGGCATCGTCTACACCAAGGTGGTGATGATACTTGCTGCTTGATAGAGGAGGTTATGAGAATACAAACAAAAGTTTTTGACTTGTGCAACGGGAAGTACACGAATTTAACCCAGTTAGCCCGGGCTATGGGAATATCGGTAAGCCAGATTTACCGGGTAAGACAGGGTAAGCGCGCCATCAATGAAAGATTTATCATCGGGGCGCTAAGAGCCTTTCCCAATCACAAACTTGATGGGCTGTTTTATTTAGAACTCGGGTTGCCGTCTGTCAATATTGATAGGGCAAGCCGACGTCTGCCACAAGTACATAGTTCAGAAATACACAAGCTGAGATGACTGATAACAGAAATGACTTAGGCCAAATAATCAAGCAACGAAGGGTTATGATATCGATGACACTATCGAAACTGGCTGCCGCTTCAGGTGTATCATCATCGCACCTGGGTCGTATAGAGAGGGGGGAACGTTTGCCTTCAGCTCACATTCTGCGGAAAATCGCCAAGCCTCTAGGCTTTGAGGAAGCTGAACTGCTTATGTTCGGTGGTTTCTTGTCGCCGAAACCCGATACCAAGCCTTTAGACAGGAGGACATTGGACCCTTACGTGACCGCCGTGCTAGCCGAGGAGCCGGTAGAGATACAGCGTGCCGTTGTTGGTATCCTCAGCGTAATGAAGATTATGGCTAAAGTCCTGGATGCTGAGGCCGCCAGGAAGACGGACCAATGCCGTGGTAACGGCTGAAACGGTACGACGGTATGGATGGGGGCAAATTAATGGTACGAGTAAGACGAAATAAAGACTGGTTTACCGTGGGCAGAATTGGTGAGTACTGTTTGGTGACCCCAGTAACTGTGCGAAGGTGGATTAAGGGTGGTAAATTATCCGCAATTCGGTTACCCAGCGGGCATTACCGCATTAGTATCGTGGATTTCAGGGACTTCCTCGAGAGGTGGCATATACCTGTCGAGGACTGGCTCTTAGGGTCCAAATCTGAAAAGAAAGGAGGTAAACAGTAATGGCAGTACAGACTTCAATGGCGCCTTCAGGACTGGCTGAGGTTCTCGACCGTATCCTGGATAAGGGTATTGTGATCGATGCCTGGGTCAGGGTCTCTCTACTCGGCTTGGAAGTTCTCACTATTGAGGCTCGCGTGGTCATTGCCGGTGTCGAGACATACCTGAAGTATGCCGAGGCAGTTGGTCTTACCGCTCCAGCAGCCTAAGACAAAAGTGAGGGGGATTTTGCCAGGGTACCCTTGTTTCAATAAGCGTGCCTTGCCAAAATCGTACCCCCCAGTGGAGTTAAGCATAAGATGAATGAACTGGTTCTAGACATTGTCACCTGCTATGAAAACAGAATCTCCATGGTAGAAGAGTTGGTTACCGGAGAGTATTACACCACGACGACTCTCGATGCGAGTTTAGCTACAGTAGCAGAGGAGAGGGCAAGGTTAAAGACCAGCTTACAAGAGATACTAGCCAGGAATTGTTCTCTCCGACGGAAAGACTTTAGCACCCTGATGGAGAGGATTACTTCTGAATTTAAAAGGAGCAAAAGCGAACTAGAGGAAGAACGAGAATATGTTAGAGAGGGGCTTAAGAGATATCTAGACGAGCAGAAGCAGTTGGTAACCTCTTTAAGGCAACATCTAGTCGACTTTGCCTGCGAGAAGGTAGGCAGGGATGCTCTTGGAGCAACAATGGCCATGATTAAGGCTGCGTACCAGGAGAGAGGCCAGGAGATGTTTGCCACGCTCCGTAACTTCCAGTTGCGCCTCAAGTCCTTTCAGGCAGAGCAGGAGGAAATAAATCACAAGTTGCAAAGACTTGTGGAGAGAGGCGAATCTTTGAGGCTGGAAGACCTGAGGCAGCTTGAAGCAGCTGAGTCTGGTCAAAAGCGAAGAGCCGAAAGAGAGTTACGACGGGAGGAAGTGGAGAGGTTGCTGGCTCACTTTAAGCAGCAACGGGAAGAAAGCAGCCGCCAGTAGCGGTAGTAAGAATTTATGCAAGGAGGAACAACATGGGAATCGCGTCAAGCATGAGGGACCTGGCTCAAAACATTGCCTCTTCGCATGAGGATAGAACGAAGACAGTCGCGAAGGTGAAGGAAGAGACGAGTCAGACAAGAGAAGAAGCCAGGGACTTGATAAAGGGCTTCCAAGCCTCCCGTAAGGAACTAAAGGCTGAATTAAAGGAGGCTTCGGCTGCCTGGCAAGGGTTAACTGGTGGCAAAAACAAAGTAAGGAGGACCAAAAAATGGGAATCGCAGCAGGAATGAAGGATATAGTTCAGGACATTATGTCTTCCCGTGATGCGAGGGTGGCTGAGGTTAAGGGGCTAAAGAAAGAAGCTAACGAAATGCTGGGTTCTTTCAAGGCTTCTCACAAGAAGATGGGTGCCCAATTGCGGAGAGAATTGGCTGATGACAAGGCGAAAGTGGGAGCCGAGGTTAAAGCCATGCGGAGTGGTTTTCAAAGCTCTCGTAAGGAGATGAGTTCAGCATTGAAGAAGGACCTGGCTGAACATACTCAAGCGGTAAGGGGTGAGGTGGCCAGGCTGCGTCAAGAAATAGGAGCTTCTCACCAAAACATGAGCGCAAAGTTAAGGAAGAATTTAGCTCAAGGTCCCGCTGCTCGGAAATCCGAAGTCCACGTTATGCTCAATGACTTCCAGAGAGAACACAATCAGATGGGCACACAGCTAAGGAAAGAGCTAGCCGATAATGACCGAGGAATAAAGAGCGAAGTGGCGGGAATGCGGCAAGAGACCAAGGCAGACCTAGGGGAAGCCCGAACCGCCTGGCAGGAGCTAACGCGTGGGGTAAAGAAGGCCACGGTGAAGGCAACACCAGAAACGGTGAAGGCAGAGGTAGCGGAAGCTGCGCCAGTGGAGGAGGAAACTCCTGACCTGGAAGCGAAGTTGCTGGCGGCTATCACTGAACACCCTGAGGGAATAACCCTGACAGAGGTTGCCGAGAGCCTGGGTGTTGCACCTATCGTCTTCGGACGAACGTCGAAAAAATTGGTTGACGAGGGGAGAATCCGCAAGGAAGACAGGGTTTACTTTCCTGCGCGTGCTGAATAGGAGGTTACCGTATGAAAAGGAAATCGCCGGGCTATATCAAGCTCATGGCCCATAGCAGAAATAGCACTAACATACCAAGGGCGCGTGATATCAGGACTGCCAGTTCACTGTTCATGACCAGGGAGGAGCGAGAGTCTCTCGGGTCGGCTATGGACTTCAGGGCACTAGGGCTGGTGGCAAGAAGAGAGAAGGATAAATTTGCTCGTCAGGATGCAGTGCTAGAGAAGTTCAAGGAAACATACTTTAAGGCAAGAGAAAAGCTCGCAGCGACGATAAACAAAAACCGAGCTCTTATGGAGTTGAGATACGAACTGCAACAAAGACGCCGAGTGGGAGAAGAGCCTGCCTCACAAGCATCCAACAGTGGAGAGGTGAAACCACCTGCAGGCGAAAGTAGTTTTAATCATGTGGAACTGAGATATTAAGGGAGCTAGACTTAATCTTTCTCAGACCAGGTAGGAGGAAAAAATGTATAGTCAAGTCGATGTGGTTGTCCCTCGGCAGAGGGAGGATTTTGTGGAAACGCCCCATATAAGGGAGATAGCTTACCGAGCCATTGATTACATTAAGGCTGGCTTCCCGGTCCACTTCAGCGGTCCATCGGGAGTAGGAAAAACTACGCTGGCTCTACATGTCGCCGCTCGGTTAGGTCGCCCGTCGGTACTAATTTGTGGAGACCATGAATTTGGTACGTCCGACCTGGTTGGTGGGCTTTCTGGCTACCATAAGAAATATGTGAGGGATAACTTCATCCGCTCGGTGCTGAAGACTGACGAGAGCATGACCTCGTCCTGGGTGGATAACCGGCTTACCACCGCCTGCAAGTACGGGCTTGTCTTAATCTATGACGAGTTCACCAGGTCACGGCCGGAGGCGAATAACGTCCTGCTTTCGGTGCTTGAAGAGAGAATCCTTCCTCTCCCCGCTAGCAGAGGCGAGAGTTACTTGAAGGTGCACCCCGGCTTTACCGCCATATTTACCTCCAATCCCGAGGAGTATGCCGGGGTCTATAAGAGCCAGGACGCCCTTCGGGACCGCATGGTGACCATTGAGGTGGGCAATTTCGACGAGGAAACTGAAATCGCCATCACCCAGGCAAAATCCGGGGTTTCGCCTGAGGACGCCCGGCGCATCGTCAGCCTGGTAAGGAAGGTCAGAGAGGCCAAATCAAACAAACTCACCCCAACGGTTCGGGCTTGCATCATAATGGGCAAGGTTTTGAAGTTAAGGGAGGAGACAGTACTCGGAAGCAATCACATTTTCGGGCAAACCTGTCTCGATATTTTGATGCCTGAGGTTCCTCGAGAGGAAAGGGAAGAAGTGAGCCGGGTGATAGACGATGCCCTTGCTGTCTACTAGTGAAAGGAGGCTATGGCATGACTGACAAAGAAGAGGACAAAAATAAGGATGAGGATAAGGTCGAGATCGATTTCGGTGTCGGCAAGATAGGCTTCGGCGGGCTATTCAAAGGACTGGGTAACCTTATTGACCTGGCCGCTAAGCTGAATGAGGAGGGAGTTACTAAAAGTGGTGAGATTAAAGGGTTGCCCCGCAGAGCCAAGGGGGTGTATGGCTTGAGTATCAAGACTCTCGCCGGTAAGTCCGTGATTGAGAGTTTTGGCAATATAAGGGAAACAGCCAAGGGGCCAGTGGTAGAGGAGGTTCGAGAACCAATCGTGGATGTTTTCGATGAAGAAGACCATATTCTGGTCATTGCTGAACTTCCTGGAGTATCTGAGGACAAAATCAAAGTTGAGCTGACTGGGGATATTCTGAATCTTACCGCTTCCGATACGGACAAGAAATATGCCAAGGAGATTCTACTCCCCAGCAAAGTAAAATCCCAGTCGCTAGAAACTACCTACAAGAACGGTATATTAGAGATTAAGCTTGGAAAAGAAAGATGACCGAGATGAGTGTAACGTGGTGAGTGATAATGCTAAATCGCTGACGCTTCGTGTTGGTGAAGCTAAACCGAAGGATGTGGGAAGGGGTATTGCCCGAATTGACCCGCAGGACATGGAGAGGCTGGACGCCCAGGTTGGTGATGTCATCCAGATTGAAGGCAAGCGAAGCACAGTCGCCAAGGTCATGCCTGCCTACCCCGAGGACCGGGGAAAGTCACTCATCCAGATAGACGGACTTTTGCGGGGCAATGCCCAGGTGTCGCTGGACGAAAAGGTAAGTGTGAAAAAAACCAGCTGCTTGCCAGCTGACAAGATAGTATTGAACCCCCTGACGCTGACCAGGTCAATCAGCCGGGAGAGAGATGCCGGATACATCGGTACCCTGCTGGATGGGCTGGCGCTAGTTGAGGGGGATACCATAAGAGCCAATCTTTTTGGCACACGCAGCCAGGATTTCGCGGTTGTCAGCACTGTTCCCAAGAGAGCGGTGTTAGTACATTCCAAAACGAAAATCGAGGTTGCCGAAAAAGGTGAGGCCAAGTCTAAAGGTTTCAAGGTATCATATGAGGACATCGGCGGACTGGGGAAAGAGCTACAGCGGGTCAGGGAGATGATTGAGCTTCCTCTGAAATACCCTCAGGTATTTGAACGATTAGGTATAGACCCGCCAAAGGGGGTGCTTCTCCACGGCCCTCCCGGCTGCGGCAAAACACTGATTGCTCGGGCTGTCGCCAATGAGACGGCGGCTTATTTTACTCACATCACCGGGCCGGAGATTATGGGAAAGTTCTACGGTGAGAGTGAAGGCCGCCTGAGATCCGTTTTTGAAGAGGCTAAAGCCCATGCGCCGGCTATCCTCTTCATCGACGAAATCGATTCCATTGCCCCGAAGAGAGAGGAAATGGGAGGAGAAAAGCAGGTAGAGAGGAGGGTGGTCGCCCAGCTTCTGGCTCTCATGGACGGGCTGGAGTCACGAGGAGAGATAATTGTTATCGGCGCCACCAATATTCCCAACTCGCTTGACCCGGCGCTACGCCGTCCGGGTAGATTTGACCGTGAGATTGCTATCAGCATTCCCGACCACAGAGGACGCCTCGGAATTCTTCAGATTCACACCAGGGGAATGCCTCTGGCTCAAGATGTAGGTCTGGATAAGCTATCCCAGATTACTCATGGCTTCGTCGGGGCCGACCTTGAAGCCCTGTGCCGCGAAGCGGCGATGAATGCCCTGAGGAAGATAATGCCCAGCATTGACTTCCAACTGGATGAGATTTCCTACGAAACCCTGCTTAAACTTGAGGTGACAATGGCCGACTTCACCGAGGCGCTCAAGGAGATAGAGCCGTCAGCGATTCGGGAGGTCTTTGTCGAGGTTCCGAATGTAAAGTGGGAGGACGTAGGGGGCCTCGATGAGGTGAAACAGAAGCTGGTAGAGGCAGTGGAATGGCCGCTTAAGTACCCCGACCTGTTCCAGCAGACAAAAACCAAACCGCCGAAGGGTATTATTCTCTCCGGACCGCCGGGAACAGGGAAGACTCTGGTTGCCAAAGCCCTGGCCAATGAGAGCGAGGTCAACTTCATCTCGGTTAAGGGGCCGGAGCTCATGTCAAAGTACGTTGGCGAGTCGGAGCGGGGGGTGAGGGAGGTATTTCGAAAAGCAAAACAGGCAAGCCCCTGTATCCTTTTCTTCGATGAGTTTGACTCGCTCGTTCCCGAACGGGGACTGGGAACAGATTCGCAAGCCACAGAGAGGGTGATAAGCCAGTTCTTGACCGAGCTCGATGGGCTAGAAGAACTCAAAGGAGTGCTGGTACTGGCTGCCACCAACCGCAAGGATCTTATTGATTCTGCCATCATGAGACCGGGCAGATTCGATTTCATACTAGAGGTTCCGCTACCTGATGAAGAAGCACGCCGAGAAATATTAATGGTTCATACTCTCGGAAAGCCTCTAGCCGGGGACGTTGACCTCAAGACAATGGTTCAGGGAACAGAAGGAATGGCTGGCTCAGACATTGAGGCAATTTGTCGTGAAGCCTCGCTAAACGCCATCAGGGAATCTATTCAGAGCGGACACCAGCAGAAAAAGCTTGAGATTTCCCAGAAGCATTTTAAACTAGCTATGGACTGGCTAAAAAGGCAGAGAGGTGAATAAATGTCTTTAGAGCGTAAATATATCTACGGTATTATTGAGGAATCCAAGCCCATGAAATTCAGCTTCTTGGGTGTGGGAGATACCGAGGTGTACACTATCAATCATCGAGAGCTAGCTGCCGTGGTTAGTGATACCGCGCTTGAAGAGATTGACCCGACCCGGAAGGATGTCCGGGCCCATACCGTGGTTCAAGACGAACTGCTGAAGAATTATTGCAGCCTTCTCCCTATGGGCTTCGGTATGATAACGGATAGCAAAGACGACGTGCTAAAGCTGCTGGAGAAGAATTACCAGGAGCTTAGCCGCGAACTGGTGCGGCTTGCCGGTAAGGTAGAAGTAGAGTTGAAGGTTTATTGGGACCAGGAGGCTATGATTAAAGAGCTTCAAGGCGGAAGCGAGGAGCTCACCAGACTGAAGGCAAAGGTTAAAAATGCCCAGTCTCCCATTGAAGCACAAAGACTGCTGGTAGAAGCGGGCAAGTTGGTGGAGCGTATCGTTCTGGACTGGAAGGCCAGATACGCCGACCGGGTTTACACCGTCCTCAAGGGACTATCTATTGATGCCAGACTGAATAACCCTCTAGGTGTGAAGAACGTCCTGAATGCCTCCTTTCTGATAGGGAGAGCCAAGGAGAACGACTTCCAGAAGGAGGTTTTCAAGCTGGACTCGCAGTATCAGAGTAAAGTTAATTTCAAGTACGTGGGTCCCTTGGCCCCGTATAATTTCGTCAACGTAAACCTGGAGGCGGTGGATTGATAATCGGGTTGCTCTATAATCTTCTGATTGGCGTGCCAGTCACTCTCAGCAAGGAAATTATGCTGAAGATTAGGGATGACATTGATAAGGAACGTCTGGTAACTGAGAAGTCTATCAAGGAGAGACTCCAGGAGCTCCAGCTACTGCTACAGGATGGCGAGTTAAGCGAAGAGGAATACGAGGAGCTGGAAGCCATGCTCATGGAGAGGCTGAGGGCAGTAAGGGAATATCAAAGGGGGTAAGTAAATGCCATTGCAAGCAACAAAGAATGAAGCCTCTGGTCTAGCCGATGTTATTGACCGCGTCCTGGACAAAGGGCTGGTCATTAATGCCGATATCTGCGTATCGGTAGCTGGGGTCGAGCTTTTAGGAATCAAGATAAGGGCTGCCATAGCTTCCTTTGAGACCGCCGCCAGGTACGGGCTGGAATTCCCCAGCGGAACCAACTATGAAAAGGCAGCCTGGAAAGAAGCCGAAGCAGGGAGAGAGGAATGCCCTGACTGCCTCAAGAAAGTCCCTGTTGAGGAGCTTCTGGGAGAAGGCGGCTGCCCCTGGTGCGGATGGGTTAGTGCAAAAGTGAAGAAAGCCTGGACAATTCCGGGACTGAAGGCGACTTAGGAGTAAGAAGGTTGGTTTTGGGCTATGGCTATTGATATCAATGAAGGTAACCTCAAGCACGGCGTATTAGGACTGGTTATGGCTCTGGTTGAGGTCATCAGGGATGCTCTCAAAATCCAGGCGCTAAAGAGGATGGAGGGTGGGAGCTTAAGCGAGGAGGAGTGTGAGAGGTTGGGGAAAGCCCTGATGGAACTCGATATCGCCCTTGAAGAAATCAAGGAAGAGCAGGGCATAACCGAGTCAGTTCGGGCAGTGAGGGACGGGCTAGACGACATTGTGGATGATGTTTTAGATAGACTAATCAACCCAGAAAAATGGCAGGAGGAGACCGAAGAGCGGGGAAATGGTAAGCAAACAAGGGCAGGGATATACGCTGGCGATAGCTAATCCGAAGGGAGGGGTGGGCAAGACAACCACCACGATAAACCTCGGAGCTGCACTCGCCGAGAAAGGGCGAAGGGTGCTTCTTGCTGATTTTGACCCACAGGGGCACCTGACGGCAGGATGCGGTCTTAAAGCCTTCTACACACGCAGCGATTTCCCTCTTGCCGACCTTATACTGAGGGGGACCGTGGACCAGATAAAAGCGTTTATCACACCAGTGGAAAACTTCTGGGTAATGCCGGCACATGTGTCGCTCATCCGACTCGAGGACGAGCTGGTGGTGCAAAGGGCTGGAGAGACCAGGCTTAAGAAGGTACTTGAGGCTCTCAACGCTGATTTCGAGTTCTGCCTGATAGATTCGCCACCAGCGGTCAATATCCTGGCAGATAGTGTTCTTCTTGCCGCCGGGAGGGTGCTGGTGCCAATTCAAGCTGAGGATACATCAATCCGGGGTATAGAGGCACTGGAGGCCGAGATGCGGGAGTTGAAGGATATCCTGGATGCGGATATTGACATTGTGGCTATTGTACCCAACATGGTGACTTCTAACTCAGTGTCAGAGAGAGTCCTGGCAGAATTATGTGAGAAGTGGCCGGTATCAGAAGCCTGCTGGAATGTGATGGCCGGAGTTCAAATACGGAAAAGGGTCGACCTGGCCAAAGCCTGGCATGCGGGAAAGTCAATTTTCAGTTATAATCCTCGATGTGACGTCATCGACAGCTACCGGAAACTTGCAGATTTTGTGTGCCAGGTGAGTAGATAACAAATGGAGAATAGAGGGCGATACATATATGGAGTCACTACCGGCGCGAAGGCAGTCAGTCTGGGTCCTATAGGAGTAGAAGGCAACGAAGTATACACCCTCCCCTGCGGGGGCTTTTGTGCCGTCGTCCATAGCTGTCCTGCCGAGCCGTATCAATCCGGCGATGAGGAGACCGTGAAAAAGTGGGTGAGGACGCATCAGGGCGTTCTGGACGAGGCACAGAAAGTGCTTGGCACCGTAATCCCTATGGGCTTCGACACCATTTTACAGTCAAAAGATGAAGTCGTTTCCCCCGACCGAGTAGTGAAGGACTGGCTCAAGGGAGACCATGATCGGTTTCAAGCCGTAATGGAGAGGATAAAGGGTAGGGATGAGTATGGGGTGCAAATCTTCTACGACCCCCGTGTCATAGCAAAGCAAATCTCAGAAGAAAACCAGGAGATTCGAAAAATCAGGGAAGAGATGGCCTCCAAATCGCCGGGGATGGCATATCTGTATAAGCAGAAGGTCGAAAGAGCGGTGAAGGCTGAGATAGAAAGGCTTGCCGGTGAATGGTTCAGGGACTTCTACAGCAGAATTAAGGGTCATTGTGATGATATCGTGGTGGAAAAGACCAAGAAGGCAGACAGGAATAGAGTAATGCTAGTTAATCTCTCGTGTCTGGTAGCGAGGGAGAAGGTGAGCAATCTGGGAGAAGAACTGGAGAAAATCAACAACACGGAGGGCTTCTCGGTTCACTTCTCCGGCCCCTGGCCGCCTTACAGTTTTGTGGCTCAACCGACTATAGCTACTCCTGATGTAAAGGTGGAGTCTAATGCTGTATAAATGTGGCTTTTGTCAGGGAAGAGGAGAGGTTCGCCGTTCCTTCAAACTTCCTTTTATCACTTGTCAGGTGTGTTCTGGAAGGGGGACAGTGTATGTGGAGGAGCCTATTATTACCTGTGCCTTTTGTGAAGGGACTGGTATGCAGCCCAATGCCTATCCTTATGCCCTGCTTACCTGTCATGCCTGTAGAGGTAAGGGTGTTGTTACCCTAAAGGAGCCAAATGTGTTATGTCCCGATTGTTTGGGAAGAGGACAAGTGATTGATGGCAGAGTTTACTGCCTGACCTGTAAAGGTAAGGGAAGAGTGGAAGTAAAGAAGGAATGTGGGGTTATTAGATAGAAGATGGAGCCCACACGAGATACGCATGCAACGCTGGTAGACCTTCTGGACAGAATCCTGGACAAAGGTCTGATGCTCGATGCCGACATTATCATCCACGTGGCCGGCATTCCTCTGCTGGGCGTAAAGCTAAGGGCTGCTCTCGCCGGCATGGAGACCATGTTGAAGTATGGCATCTGGCAGGACTGGGACGAAGCACAGCGAGCGATAGCTACAGAAGAGTACCGGCAGAAGAAGG
>Ga0268279_1001104_pt1 | contig 15630 bp, 16 predicted proteins | sample saktaG_6_FD_190142 | JGI IMG/M metagenome (GOLD analysis project Ga0268279, IMG submission 190142) | Saline water microbial communities from Sakinaw Lake, British Columbia, Canada - sak_2010_1_5_80m | ecosystem: Environmental > Aquatic > Non-marine Saline and Alkaline > Saline ...
ATCCCTCCCTTCGTCTACGCCGCTCATGGGGGCCTTTACGTCAAGATCGATGGCCGTCTTTTGAGAAGGCTTCGGCTGGAGAGCGGCATATCCCTCGGGGCTCTCGCCTCGGAGCTATCCGTCTCCAGGCGGACGGTCAGCAAGTACGAGATCGAGAGCATGGATACATCGATCGAGGTTGCCCTAAGGCTTGAGGAGCTCTTCGGCCAGGAGCTGATAAAGCCCGTCGAGATCCTGGAGCCGGCGAGCCCCGTGGCCGAAGAGCTGAAGCGGATCGACGACAAGGTGCTCCGGCACCTCGCCCAGATCGGTTTTGACGTCTTCCTCACAGCCCAGTCTCCCTTCAACGCCATCACTCAGAACGAGAACCTGGTGGTCCTGACGGGGGTCGGCAAGTTCTCGTCCACCATGCTGAAGAAGGCGAGGCTCATGAGCAGCCTCTCGATCATCACAAAAACCCTCTCGGCGGTGATCGTCGACGGCGAGACGAAGGTCGAACGGATCGAGGAGACGGCCTTCATCGAGACCCGGGAGCTGGAGCTGATCGACAAGACCAGCGAGTTTGCGGATCTGATGTCGGAGAAACAGGATCGGTGAGATGCCCCGTTCTCGATCTCGGAGGACCTTTTTGTGACTTCCAGTTTACCTGAAAGGCTCAGAGAATTGGGTAGAGTCTTCGTGGTGGCGGTGGCGGGGGACAGCGGGTCTGGCAAGACCACCCTCTCCAGAGGGATCAGAAGGCTTCTCGGCGAGGATCTCGTCTCCACCTTCAGCATGGACGATTACCACAGCCTCGACCGCGAGGAGAGAAGGATCCAAAAGATTACCCCTCTCAACCCCGCTGCAAATCATCTTGACCTTCTGGCCGAGCACCTCGCATCCTTGCGGAGGGGAGAGGTGATCGATAAGCCGGTCTATGACCACGCCGAGGGAAAGATCCGGTGGCCAGTTTCCTTCAGGTCTGCCCCGGTCCTGATTATCGAGGGGCTGCATCCCTTTTACACGCCCGAGCTTCGACGCGAGATCGACCTCAAGATCTTCGTAGATCCCAGCAGGGCCGTCAAGAGGCGGTGGAAGATAGAGAGGGACTGCGTTGACCGGCATTATGAGCGGAAAGCGGTTATGGCCGAGATTCTGGAGCGGGAGCCCGACTATAAGATGTACGTCGACGTCCAGAAGATCTACGCCGAGGCTGTGGTCAAGATCGAGGACTCGAGGTTTCCGCCACCCCTCGTGGCGGAAACCCCTCCCGAAAGGTACTCGGTCAGGCTCATTCAGGAGGTGATGGAGACGCAGCTATCGGAGGTCGACCTCACCATCGACCTTTCCGCTCTTTTCCGGCTCGCAGAGCACGAGTTTTCGATCGCCTTCCAGCGGGACGACTACTACGGCAAAAGGGTGAGCGTCATGACCATCGACGGCGAGCTTCACCGATCGATGATCGAGGGGCTCGAAGAGAAGCTCTGCAGCCTCATGGGGTCGCAGGCTCCCATCTGCGACCGGGCCGGAGAAGACGGGGTCAGCTCCACCGGGATGGTCCAGATCCTATTATGCTGGCGCCTTTTGGAGAAGCTGCAGCTCCATCTGGCAAAGCTCGAAAAATAATATGCTCGGTCCGATCAGTCTATCCTCTTGAACCTCTCTCCCTTGACGCCGCAGACCGGGCAGACGTAGTAGGAATAGCTCTCCACCTTTGAGGCCTCGAGGTTCTCCATCATATCGTGGTAGAGGCCAGCGTGGATCTTCACCACTTCGTTTGCGTAGCTGAAGGTTCTCTCGGCGGCCTTGTTCCCTTCGGCCTTGGCGGTCTTGATCATGGCCGGGTACATATCCCTGAACTCCTGGGTCTCTCCTGCGATCGCCTCTCTCAGGTTCTCCTTGGTGTCCTTGACGGCCTTCATGGCTTTGAAGTGATTGCTCGCGTGGACCGTCTCGGCCTCGGCGGCGGCGCGAAAGAGCCTTGCAGCCTGGGGGTAGCCCTCCTGGTCCGCCTTCTCGGCGAAGGCGAGGTACTTGCGGTTCGCTTCGGACTCCCCGGCGAAGGCCTCTTTCAGGCACTCTTCCGACTTGGACATGTCATAAGTTTATCCTGCTGATTCGATAAAAAGTGTATGGGACCTGAAGGGATCTACTTCGAAAGCCCCGCCCCAACGGGCAGGTCGAATAATTTAGCTCATCTAAATGGCCAGAAATTTCGGCATAACTCATAACTTTTTAGTATCCGGCAGACCAAACTACCCCCTCATGCTGACCATCGACGAGGGAAGGCGTGCCGTCGCCCTGGCGAGAGAAGCCCTGACGGCTTACGTTGATCGGAAGGAGAGGATAAAGCCGAAAGATCTGCCCCCAGCCTTCGGCGAGAAGGCCGGGGTCTTTGTGACGCTACACGAAGACGGCGATCTTCGGGGATGCATAGGCTACCCGGAGCCGGTGATGGAGCTCGGGAGGGCCATAGTCGACTCGGCCATCAACGCGGGCGCAAACGACCCCAGGTTTCCGAGGGTCAGGACCGAAGAGCTTCCCAAAATCGAGATCGAGGTGACGATTCTTTCGCCGCCGAGGCCCTACGACGTCAGAAACCGGGACCTGCCGGGTGCCGTCAAGATCGGAAAGCACGGCCTCATCGTCCGGAGAAGCATGTGGTCGGGCCTTCTTCTCCCCCAGGTGGCGACGGAGTGGGACTTCGACCCGGCCGACTTTCTCTGCCAGACATGTCTCAAGGCTGGCCTTCCGCCCGATTCCTGGATAGACGAGGAGACCGAGGTTCTCTACTTCGAGGGAAAGGTCTTCGCCGAGGTGGCGCCCGGGGGCGAAGTGGTGGAAAAGGAGCTGGAGCAGTGCGCCTGAGGTCTTGAGGTCTCAGGTCCGCTTCTCGCTCTCCTTCTCCTTCTCCTTCTCTTCCTCCCTCTCCATAGCCTCTCGCGCGAGCCTGATGGCGCATAGCTCGTTGCACATGGTGCAGGTGTCGACCTCGACCCCTCTACGGTGGCGGATCTGCCTCGCCAGGCTCGGGTTTATGGCGAGGTCGAACTGGGCGGGCCAGTCCAGATCCCTTCTGGCCACCGCCATCTTTCGGTCCCAGAGGCGGGCCCGGTCTTTGATCCCGGGCTTTGCGAGGTCCGCAGAGTGGGCCGCGATCCTGGTGACCACCGTCCCCTCGAAGATGTCCTCTTTCGTCGGGAGGTCCAGGTGCTCGCTCGGTGTGGTCGCGCAGAGGAAGTCTGCTCCATTCATCCCGGCGATCACGCCCCCGATGGCGGCGGTGATGTGGTCGTATCCGGGGGCGATGTCGGTCACGATCGGTCCCAAAAGGTACAGGGGCGCGCCGTCGGTGACGTACTTCATCGCCTTGACGCTCGTTTCGATCTCGTCGGCGGGAACGTGGCCCGGCCCCTCTACCATCGCCTGGACCCCGGCCCGTCTCGCCCGATCGACGAGCTCGCCCAGCATTATGAACTCCATGTACTTCGCCCGGTCGCTGGCGTCATCGATGCAGCCGGGCCTCAGGCCGTCGCCGAGGCTGAGGGTCAGCTCGTGCTCTTTTGCTATGTCAAGAAGGTGGTCGTACTCGGCGTAGTAGGGGTTCTCCTCGCCGGTCTCGCTCATGTACTTGAGGGTTAGCGAGCCCCCCCTGCTCACGACGCTCATGATCCTGTGGCTCCCCTTCAGCCTCTCGAAGGAATTCAAATTGACGCCGACGTGGACGGTCACAAAGTCGACGCCGTCCTTCGCCTGACGCTCCAGGGCGTCGAAGAGCCCCTGGCTTGTGAGCTTCCCCTCGACCTCGGCCTGGTATATCGGGACGGTCCCCACCGGAATTTTTACGGCATCGAGGACCTTTCTCCTGATCAGGTCCAGGTCGCCACCGGTGGAGAGGTCCATCACGGTGTCGGCTCCGGCCTCCATCGCCACCACGGCCTTTTCGACCTCGGCCTCGGGGTCGGCGAGGTTCTTGGACGAGCCCAAATTGAGGTTGACCTTGGTGGTGAGGGTCTCTCCGATCCCGATGGGGTCGATCTTACGTCTGGCGTTTTTGGGGATCACCACCCGGCCGCGGGCCAAGAGGCGCGTCAGCTTCTCGGGATCGACCCCTTCTCCTCGGGCCACCAGCTCGACCTCGGGTGGGGTCCTCCCTTTTTTCGCGTCTTCGATCAAAGTCATGATACCAACTAGCTAATATATTGAAGGAATTACACTTGCCTTATGGGGTGATTTGTTTGGTGGAAGTGCATAAGGTTAACGGCGGTGGCCATTCCCACGAGGGGAACGTCTACTTGATCATCGACGAGGTGCCCGTTCTGATCGATGCTGGAAGGGACGCTGAAGCCACAATCAAGAACGTCGAGAAATTCGTTGATCTCAAAAAGATCGAGTTCATAATCCTCACCCACTGTCATCACGACCACACTGCGGGAGTCCCGGCCCTCAAGGAGGCAACGGGTGCGAAGGTTCTGATCGGCGAAGGCGAGGTCTGCGACCTTGGAGACGACATCGCAACAGGATCTTACCTCTACGAGGAGGACCCGGCGGAGTTCGAGGTTGACGGGACTCTGGAGGAAGGGGACGTCATAAACCTCGGCGAGTGGAGCCTTGAGGTCCTCCAGACGCCGGGCCACTCGCCGGGATCGATAGCCCTCCACGAGTCGAAGGCGAAGGTCCTCTTCTCCGGCGACACCATCCTTCCCCACGGAAACATCGGGAGGACCCACCGTTCGGGGGAGATGGTAAAAGAGTTGGTAAGATCGGTCGAGCGCTTGGCAAGCCTCAATGTCGAGGTCCTCTACCCTGGCCACATGGAGCCGACGGACGAGAACGTGGGCGAGCAGATCAGAACGAGCCTCGAGTTTGCGAGGACGATCCACTGATCTGACCGAATCGGACCGGGCCAGGCGGATTCTGCAGCACCGGACCGCAGCCTATTTTTATCTTGCAGAGGGAACGGGTCTATCATGCTGGATGACGTCTTCGATCTCGCCTTCCTGGCCGGTTTTGTCGCGGCCTCTGTCATCCGGGCCTATTGGCTGAAAAGGACGCCGCACTGGTGGCGACGGCGGGATAAAGTCGCAGACGACCGCGAAAGGAAGCAGGACAGGCCGCTTATGCTCCTTGTCACCTTGGGCATGATCGTCGTTCCCTTCCTTTACCTTTTCACCACCAGGCTGGACTTTGCGGACTATTCCCTGCCAGCCACGGCGAGCCTTGTCGCGGGCTCGCTCGGAGCCGCCCTCTTCGTCCAGGCCTTGTGGCTTCTGTGGCGGTCGCACGCAGACCTTGCCGGGAGCTTCTCGCCGGGGCTCCAGATCAAGAAGAATCACACGCTTGTGACATCGGGCGTCTACGAGCAGATCCGCCACCCGATGTACGCCGCCCACCTCCTCTGGGCCGTCGCCCAGCTTCTCCTCCTCCAGAACTGGATCGCAGGCCCTGCCTTCCTGGTGGCGTCCATCCCTCTGTACGTCGCGCGGATCCCGCGCGAGGAGGAGATGATTGAGGGCGAATTCGGCGAGGAGTACCGCAGGTACGCGGAGAGGACGGGGCGGGTGGTGCCGTGGATCGAAAAATTTCTTGCTCCAGATCGGAGAGGTCGCAGGTCTCGCGGTAAGGCTCGCCCTGCCCGAAAGTCGGGTGATATCCGACGACGTGGAGATCGGGATGAGGGTGAAGCCGGTCTTCAGGATAGCGGGAAAAGAAGAAAGATAAAGGGATAAGGGGATAACCTACTACGGCGCCAAGCCCGTCGTGCCCGTCGGGGACTTGGTCTGGTTCAGAAGTCCACCTAAGTAAGCCTCAAAACCCGGAGGCATTTCGAATTCCGATCCCGAACCGTCCGACATATCGGATTTTGACCCCAGATCCACCGTTTTCAGCTCTACTTCAACTTCTTTCATAATCCCGTCAAGGCTTGTCCCGCTGTCCAGATAGAGGTCTACGCTCTCCGCGCCGGAGGTGACGTTGTAGGCCAGGAGGAACTCGGTCTTGTCGGTCGTGGGGTTGTAGACGGGCGTGGTCTTGTAGGCGCGGTAGTCCTCCGAGCCGTAGGGAATTCCAGAGCTGTTGATCCCGTACTCGGTGGTGAGGGAGTACGAGCCTGCCTCGCCTGAGGAGAGGATCGCAAAGGTTCCAAGGTAGCTACCCATTCCGCTCTGGTAGGTCTTTCCTGCCGGGACCGCGACCACGGTCGCGTCCTCTTGGACCGCGTACCCACCGATCTTGTGAGTCTCAATCTCTCCTCGGATTATGCCGAACGCCGGTTTATCGGTGTTGAGAACGCCTACATCGACGGCATCATCCGGTGCGACTTGGACCGCCTCTTTTGCGGGCGTGAGAGGTTCTCCCTCGGAAAGGCCGATGTTGAAGAATTCGAGGCCCGAAAACTGTGCCGATGCCAGGCCTAGCGATACCAAGATCGCCAATGCAAAGATCACGTACCTGTTCATAGGTGACCTTTTTCTACTCCAATTGATAAACATCTGTTGGATGTGTTGCCGGGCTTGGACAATCTGGCTTGATGGTGTGTGTTTAGCTCTCCCAAAATCGCTCGATCGATTTTGGTTTTGGCCAACGGAAGCATGCCGACAGACGACCGCGAGAGGGGAGAGGATCGGCCGCTTCTGCTCCTCACCACTGTGGGCATGATCATCGTTTCCTTCCTATACCTCTTTACGACCTGACTGGACTTTGCGGACTATTCCCTGCCGGCCACGGCGAGCCTTGTCGCGGGCTCGCTCGGAGCCGCCCTCTTCGTCCAGGCCTTGTGGCTTCTGTGGCGGTCGCACGCAGACCTTGCCGATAGCTTCTCGCCGGGGCTTCAGATCAGAAAGAACCACGTGCTCGTGACCACCGGTGTCTGCGGGCGGGTCCGCCACCCGATGCGCGCCCGCCCATCCACTCTGGGCCATCGCCCAGCTTCTCCTCCTCCAGAACTGGATCGCAGGTCCTGCCTTCCTGGTGGTATCCCTTCCTCTGTACGTCGTGCGGATCCCGCGCGAGGAGGCGATGATGGAAGACGAGTTCGGCGAGGAGTACCGCCGGTACGTCGAGAGGACGGGGCGGGTGATGCCGCGCTGGTGGGGATAGCCTATCGGGGTTGATTTGGAAGGATTATTGGTTCGAGAAGTCGAAGATTGGGAATCTGATGTCGAAGAGCTGGACGGGTTTTCCAGAGAGGCGCGGGAGATGGGTGCATCGTGGAAGAGCCTCAAGGCGGAGCTCGGATTGTGAGGAGACAGCTGGTGCAGGCTTCGGCCGGTGCATTAGCCCCATGCCCCATCCCTTTCCCGTCACGTGGGGTGGATTGAGCGTCCTCGGATCTGAAAATAGAGCGCCAGGGCCGGAAGGCGGCATGGTGAACGCAACTTTGATAGTTGCCGGTTTCCATACTTATGCGGTCCAGTCCCTGCTTGACTTAAATTTCCTTCTACATGCGTCCTCTGAGTTTCGGCCCTGACCGCCCCTCGGAGAATGTATAGTCATCTCGCGCCACTCATATTTTTGCTCAAATAACGTGGAATTTTCTGCAGCAAACTCGCAAAAAGCATGCTACTTAGGGCAAATTCTCTGAAAGAACTCTTACAGCTATCGTGAATTTAATGCGAAATTTCTTGCCAACTTATTCTTTATTTCTTTGCAGCTTGACCATCTGCATAACCTTGGCCTATTACATAGCCGCCTACGATCCCCGAAATTGCCGTTAAGATCCCAGAAAAGTTATCTGCATTTACATATCCTTTGTACGCTCCAATTATCAACGATCCTGCTATCAAAATAAGCCCTGCCATCGTTATAACGAATTTTCTGCTATCGAGCTTGCCTTCGCCTTGCCCCTGTTTAGTAACTTGCGGTTCTGCCATTCTTCACCCTCCGATTATGTCCTGGATTAATATTCTACATCGATGTGATATAAAGATTTTGATACTCAATTATTTTCGCCAAGATTGTATTTTTGGCATAAAAGAACGTCGTAACACACAAAAAAAGTGTATCGCTCCTTATCGCTAGAATGTGAACCACACCAAAATGCGTTACTTCAAGCCCCCATCGGCGCGATTTTGTCGGAGTCCATCATCAGCTAGACGCTGCCTGATGATGCCTGCCATTTTTCCCAGCACTCCCTATGCTATCGATTCCCAAAGTTCAAAAGTTAAGTGCTTTTCTAAAGCGCCAATTTTTGGAGCGTGAAGGCCGAATCTTGAAAATATCTGAGATCAAATGGTGCTTTGTTTCAATGAATGGGCGATGCCGTCATCTCCGGCGGCGGCCCACTCCCATAGCTCCTCTTACCTCCCGACCGGCACCTGTATCTCCGTCACCCACTCCTCCGGCGGCATCTCCTTGCCCCACCGGACGTAGACCTCCCGGGCGGCGTCCGTGGGCCGGTACCCCTTCTGGAAGACCCAGCCGAAGAGCTGGTCGTAGGCGTCTTCGAGGTTGGTGTAAGGCCCCCTGACGGTGAGATATGCCACCTCGGCCGCCGGAAGCTCCTCCACCGCCGCCCGGCCTTCGGCGATCGCGGGCGTCTCGGGGGAGACGGGGATCGCCACCTTGAACCTCACATCCTCGGGCTTGACGGTGCTGGGGTCGTCGTAGTAGAGGGCAAGGCCCATCGGCGAGCCCGAGAGGGGAGGGATCTTCTTTTCGTCCATCCAGGCCGCCAGCTCCTCGTAGGCCTTCGGGATGGTGACGTTGAAGGGCAGCCCCTTGGCCATGAGGCTAGCCACCCGCATGGCGGGAACATTCTTGATCTCAATCTCGCGTTCGGACATCTCGACACCTCTCTAAAAGCTGATATGAAGTCAGTCTATTTTCTTAAAAGGTTGTTGATCTTGCAGATCCTTGAGCCGTCCTCGAATGCCCGCAAACCCGGTGCCAAACTAATATATCGGTGGAGCCCATCCTCGGAGGAGGTGTTGGAATGGTGGAAGTGCACAAGGTCTCAGGCTCGCCCTTCGACGGCAACGTCTACCTGATCCTCGACGAGGTCCCGGTCCTGATCGATGCGGGGATGGACCCGGAGCCGACGCTTCGAAAGATCAAAAAGTACATCGACCCAAAGGAGATCGAGATGATCATCCTCACCCACAGCCATCACGATCACTCCGGCGGGGTGCCCCTTCTTAAGGAGGCGACGGGGGCGAGGGTTCTGATCCACGAGGATGAGGCGGGCTCTCTTGGAGACGACATGGCGACGGTGGCCTATTTATTCGGCCGCTCGGCGCCGGAGATCGAGGCCGACGGGACCCTGAAAGAGGGCGATGTCATCGACCTTGGGGAATGGAAGCTGGAGGTGATGCACACCCCGGGCCACTCGCCGGGAGGAATCTGCCTCTACGAGCCGAGGGCGAAGGTCCTCTTCTCGGGGGACACCGTATTTCCCCAGGGGAACATCGCCGGTTGCGATGCGGACCTGATCAGTTCCATCGAGAGGCTGACAAAGCTCGATGTGGAGGTCCTCTACCCTGGACACATGGAGATTGTGAGCGGGGACGTCGGCCGCCAGATTCAGGCCAGCCTCAAATTTGCACGGAGCGTTCTATGACCCAGAGTCAAAGCGATGAAAAAATGGAGATGGCGAGGGGGAAGGTGAAGTCGAAAGCCGAATTGTCGGGCAGCGAGAGGACCGCTCGGATCGTGGAGCTTGAGAGGGAGTCGGTCATCCAGACTTACACGAGACAGCCGATCCTCCTGGTGAAGGGAGCCGGGGCGAAGGTCTGGGATGCCTCGGGAAAGGTGTACCTGGACTTCGTCGCCGGGGTTGCCGTCAATACCGTCGGCCACTGCCACCCTTCGGTCGTCGAGGTGATTAAGAGGCAGGCGGCTGAGCTGATCCACACCTCGAACTTATACTACACCGAAAACCAGGTCTTCCTCGCTGAGGAGCTGAAGACCCTGACCGGGATGGACCGGGCCTTCTACTGCAACTCGGGAGCCGAGAGCGTCGAGGCCGCCCTGAAGCTCGCCAGAAGGGCTACGGGCAGATCAGAGATCGTGGCCGCAGTCAACTCCTTCCACGGCAGAACCCTCGGGTCCCTGGGCGCGACCCACAAGCCGGTCTATAGAGAGCCCTTCCGCCCCCTCAACGAGGCGGACTTCGTTCCTTTCGACGACCCCGAGGCTTTGAAGTCGGCGGTCTCGAAGGAGACATCGGCCCTGATCCTGGAGCCGGTCCAGGGCGAGGGGGGCGTGAACGTCCCCGACCCCGGCTACCTGAGGGCGGCTCGCCAGATCTGCGACGACTGCGGGGCTCTTCTCATTCTCGACGAGGTCCAGACCGGCTTTGGCAGGACCGGGAAGTGGTTTGGAAAAGAGCACAGTGGGATCATGCCCGACGCCATGACCCTCGCCAAGGGGATCGCAGGAGGCCTCCCCATGGGGGCCATGTTGGCGGCGGAGTCTGTCACCGACGTCTTCCAGAAGGGCGACCACGCCTCCACCTTTGGCGGCGGCCCTCTCGTCAGCGCTGCGGCCCTAGCCTCCATCGGGGCCATCAAGAGGGAGCGGCTCGTGGAACGATCGGAACAGATGGGCGCATACCTTCGATCCAGGCTCGTCGAGGAGATCGACGCCCTGGAGGTCAGGGGCCTGGGCCTGATGGTGGGCGTGGAGCTTGAGGCGAGCTGCCCTGAAATCGTGAACCGCGCTCGTGAGCGGGGCGTCCTCCTCAACGCCACCAGCGAGCACGTCCTCAGGATGGTCCCGCCCCTGGTGGTGGGCAAAGAGGAGATCGACCGCGTGGTGAAGGTGCTTGCAGAGATACTCGAAAAACCTTAGGCCCTGCTTGGAGCGGCTTAAGCCCTACGTCGCTGGAAAGGGCATCGGGGAGATCGCGGCAAAATACGGCCTCCCGGCCGACGAGATCGTGAAGCTCGGGAGCAACGAGAACCCCTATGGCCCAAGCCCGAAGGTCTTCGAGGCGATCGGGTCGGTACGGCCGGAGAGGTACCCCGAGCCCGAAAGGCTAATCGAGGCCATGGCGGAGTACGCTGGGACAACACCTGCAAACGTCCTGATCGGTGCCGGGATGGACGGGGTGATGGACACCTTAACCCGCCTCTTTCTCGACCCCGGCGACAGAACCCTGATCTACACCCCGACCTTCAGCTACTACGAGATCCTGACGGTGACGGCGGGCGCAGAGCCGGTCTTCCTTTCGAGGGGGCCGGGCTTCGACGTGCCGACGGAAGTACCCGATGGCATCAAGATCGTCTTCATATGCTCTCCCAACAATCCCACGGGAAATCTGATCCCCGAAAAGGACCTCAGATCGATCGTCGAAAGCACAGACGCCGTCGTCTTCCTCGACGAGGCCTACGCCGAGTTCAGCGACCAGAACTTCCTTTCCCTCGCGGCGGAGTACGAGAACCTGGTAGTGGGAAGGACGATGTCCAAGGCCTTCGGCCTCGCCGGCATGAGGCTCGGCTACGCCGTCGCCCCCGACTGGATCGCAAGAGAGTACAGGAGGGCGGCTCCTCCTTTCTTCGGCGTCACCACACCATCGGTGGCGGCGGGGATCGCGGCCTTGGAGGAGACCGAATACATGAGACTGTCAGTGAAGGCCATAAGAGAAGAGAGGGACCGGCTGAGGGAGGCGATCCCTGAATTCCTCCCCTCGGGCGGAAACTTCCTCTATATGGAGACTGAGGTGCCCTCGGGGATGGTTGCTGAGAAGATGCTCAGGATGGGCGTTATCGTCCGGGACTGCTTCTCATTCAGGGGCGCAGGCGACCACGGCATCAGGGTGACGGTGGGAACGCCCGAGGAGAACGACCGGTTCCTCAAAGCCTTTGGTGAGGTATGCGGGCGGCCTTGACCGGAACCCCCGGAACCGGGAAGACGACGGTGGCCAAACTCCTCCCCTACAGGGTGATCGACCTCAACGCCCTGGTGAGAGATGAAGGTCTGAGCCTAGGCACCGACCCCGAGAGGGGGTGTCTGATAGCCGACGTCGACGCCCTCGCCGGAAGGATCGAGGAGCTGGCCCCGGATGAGGACGATGAGATCGTGATCCTTGAGGGCCACTTCTCCCACCAGTTCGCCTCCGAGGCGATCGTCCTCCGGACCTCGCCCAAGGTTCTGAGAGAGCGCCTTGCTCGGAGGGTGTACCCCGAGAAGAAGATCCGGGAGAACCTGGAGGCGGAGGCTCTGGACGTGATCCTGGTGGAGGCGACGGAGTGGTGCGACCGAATCTCTGAGATCGACGCCACCGAGATGTCCCCCCAGGAGGTGGCGGACCTGGTGGTCGGGATCCTCTGCCGAGAGATCGCTATGCCTCCGGGAGATATCGACTGGACTGGAGAGATGGAATTTGACCCTTGACGACCTGAGATCTAAGTCCCTGGCGGTGACCGAGCCCCTGGCTGCCCTGGCGGAGAGAGCCGGAGCCACCCCCAACATGATATCCCTCTTATCCATGATCTTCGCCCTGGCGGCGGGGGTCTTCTACCGCCTCTCGGCCGGCGAGGTTTCGCTCCTTTACCTGGCGGCGCTGATGGTCCTTTTGAACGCCGTCTTCGACGCCGTCGACGGGGCCCTCGCCCGGAGGACCGGGACCGCCGAGCCCAGGGGCGACTTTCTCGATCACGTCATCGACAGGTACGCGGACATGGCTATCCTGGTGGGGATCGTCCTTGCGGGTTACGTCTCAGAGGCCTGGGGTATCTTCGCCGTGATGGGGGTGCTACTCACAAGCTACCTCGGGACCCAGGCCCAGGCCTTGAGGCTCGGCCGTCTCTACGGCGGGATAATGGGGCGGGCCGACCGCCTGACCCTCATACTCGCTGCCACCATCGCCAACGCCCTATTTCCAGGATATGTGGCGGGTCTTTCGATCCTGGGCTGGGCTGTGATCCTGATCACGGTTGCAAGCCACGTCACGGCCCTCCAGAGGATAGTCCTCATCTGGAAGCAGCTTTAGTGACCGTTTAGGCCTTCTTTGAGATGGATTTTTGCAAGCTCGAATATCTCCACCATCTTTCCGACGTGCCAGGCGAGATCTTTCAGAAATTTCAGAAAATCGGGCTCGATCTCCTTTTCTCGACCTAAAACCAGCAAACCTCTGCGTTCTTCCCCGTTGCAGAAGGGCGCCGAAGCCCAGAATATGGGGCGATCGCCCTCGACCACCATCTTCGCCTCGGCCTTCTCCAAAAGCTCCTCGGCGTCAAACTGGTCTGCAAAGCTCATCAGATCTTCCAGGGGCCCCGCTAGGGCATGCAGAACCAGGCGTTCCCCCTCCAGTAGAAATATGCCTCCAACCTCGAACTCATCCAGCCCTGCCATCAATTCAGAGAGCGCCTCTTTCATGAGGTCGTCGACCTCTCCACGAAAATTGATGGCCTTTAGGGCGAGAGAGTAGAGGACCAAGAGCCATCTGTTACCCACCTGGAGACCCTTCTCGCCCTCTTTCCTATTGGTTATGTCCACCAGATTTCCGAGAACCCACCTCTCGTCCTGGTAGTCCAGGGGCACGATCCTCGCCTCGACCCAGCGTTTGTAACCGTCCTTCCTGGTGATCCTGAACTCATGGACGATCGATCTTCCGGGCGCTTCGTCTTTGGCCACGCCATCCACGCACTCGAAGCTTCCGGGATCCGCGAGACTCCAGAAGTGCTCGCCTATCAGATCCTCCTTCTCGCAGCCGAAGATCTCTCCGAACTTGGAGTTGACCATCTTGAAGCAGCCGTTCTGGAGGACGTATACCCCCATGGGAGAGTTCTCCAGGATGTATCTGCTCACAGTCTCGGACCGCTCTACGTCCCTTTTCATCCGGCGCTCTTCGGATCGAAACCTAGACTCGTTGATCAGCGCCTCGAAGATGTGGGGCAGGCTCCGGAAGCTGTCGACGCTCTTCATAACGTAGCTTGTGGCATATTTTTCGAAGGCCACAACCTGCAACTCCTCGGTCCCCCGGCCCGTGACCATGACCACGGGAACGTCCTGGTCGGTCTTTCGGATCTCCTCCAGCACGTCAAGCCCGCTTATCCCCGGAAGGGCGAAGTCCACCGAGACTAGGTCGTAACGGCTCTCCGATATCTTCTCGAGCCCATCCTCCCCGGTGGTTGCGACGTCCACGAAGAACTCGTCGTGCTTCGAGAAGCCGAGGAGGATCAGCTCGACGTCGTCGGGGTCGTCCTCTATGATCAGGATTCGATAAGGGTTCGTCATGTCGGACCGCCTTTCCATCTTGTCTCCCAAGTAACCAATTTCATTTGATTAGTATCTTCCCGTTTGCGGTCATGGAGGTGGATTCGGGGAGGATCGAGTTACCCATTTCTCATGCGGTGGGGATAGAGTTATCTATTCTTCACGACAACGGGATCGTTATACCGGATTGGGGGTATTGTCACGGAAAAATCCTGGTTTTTGATCTTGCTCTTTCTATTCTATGTCGGCCTTCCCGGAGCCCTGGCCGAGACGCTGGTGGTCGACCAGGGCGGCAGCGAAGGTTTCAAGACCATAAGAGAGGCAGTTCTCTCCGCAAGTTCCGGAGACGAGATCCTGATCCGTCCCGGATATTACAGGGAGGGGGAGATCTCCGTCCTTCAGCCGGTCTCCATCGTCGGGACCGGCGGGCAGGTGACCGTCGAGTCCGGGGGTGAAATCGCCTTCAGGGTGGATGCATCCGGCTGCTCAATCTCAGGCCTTGCGATCAGGGGCTTTGGGACGGGCGTCGGAGTCGGTCTGAACTCTCCTGGAAGTTCGATTGAGGGGTGCACCATTTCGAACTTCTCGACGGGGGTCCTCTCCGCATCTTCGAAGAATCGGGTCATCGAGTCGGCAATCGATGGCTGCTCCGTCGGGGTCCGGGTTCGGGACGGACTGGATAACGTCATCGAAAACTCCCGGATCAGATCAATTCTGGGCGTCGAGATCACAAGGTCCCGAAGATCTGAGATCTCAAACTGCACCTTCTCGGGAGATCTCGGGGTCGATATCGCCAACTCGGGCGAGAACGCGGTCGTTGGCTCCGTCTTCCTCACCGCGACGGGCATCGAGCTCTCCGACTCCGACCGCAACCGAATCGAAGGAAACGAGATATCCTCTTCGGAGAGGGGAGTCGTCCTGGAGGGATCTATGGAGAACGAGATCCTGGAGAACGACATATCCGGATCCGGCGTTGCGGGGGTAATCCTTCTCGATTCCGAAAAAAATGCGATCACAAACAATTCGGCGCGGGATTGCACCGTCGGCATCAGGTTGAAGGACTCGGCAGACAGCCACATCGGCGAGAACCTTCTGGAAGAAAACGAGGTCGCCGGGATCTGGTTGGAGGGGTCGACGAAAAATAAAATCGCCGGGAACCTTCTCATCGAGAACGGCGAAGGACTGCTTTTGAAATCGAGTTCATCTGAGAACGCCATCGAAAATAACCAGATCCTCCGGAACGGACAAGGGCTCTCCCTCATCGGGTCGGGGCTGAACACTCTTCGCGGGAACCTGATGGAGCTGAATCGGTACAGCATCAGAGTCGATCGGGAGGACCTATCGACCTTGGACGACGGGCCCTTCCGCCAGGACGCAGACTCTTCCAACGCCGTCGACGGCCGATCCGTCTGCTACTTGGTCGATGGGCGGGACCTGAAGCTGGAGGACGATTGCGGCTTTCTGGCCCTGGTGGGGTGCAAGAACGTTACCGCC
>Ga0268279_1001106_pt1 | contig 15628 bp, 10 predicted proteins | sample saktaG_6_FD_190142 | JGI IMG/M metagenome (GOLD analysis project Ga0268279, IMG submission 190142) | Saline water microbial communities from Sakinaw Lake, British Columbia, Canada - sak_2010_1_5_80m | ecosystem: Environmental > Aquatic > Non-marine Saline and Alkaline > Saline ...
ATACTAATATTGAAAAAATATCACTTTTTAAAAAAACTGTCTTAAAATACGCTCTAAGAGTAAGTTTGCAAGGCATAGTAAGTTGGGGTCAGACCCCAAAAATAAGAATAACTTTATGGATTTAATTATAGTAGAATCTCCTACCAAAGCTAAAACAATTTCCCAATTCTTGGGAAAAAATTTTGTTATTGAATCTTGTAATGGCCATATACGCGATTTGCCTAAAAGCAAAATAGGAGTTGATGTTGAACGCAATTTTGAACCGCAATATGTTATCCCAACAAAAAAACGCAAATTAGTAAACCAGCTCAAAAAAATTGCTAAAACAGCAGATAATATCTATTTTGCAAGCGACGAAGACAGAGAAGGAGAAGCCATTGCATGGCATTTGCAACAAATTCTAGAAACAGATAAAAAAGAAAATCAGAAAACCTTTCGTATTAGCTTTCACGAAATTACTGAAGAAGCAGTAAAAAAAGCTCTTGAAAATCCTAGACAAATCAACTTAGATTTAGTAAACGCGCAACAAGCGCGACGCGTTTTAGACCGTTTAGTCGGATATGAACTTTCACCTTTACTCTGGAAAAAGATTTTTAAAGGATTATCTGCTGGAAGGGTTCAGTCACCCACAGTTAAACTAATAATGGACAGGGAAAAAGAAATAAAAAAATTCAAACCTCAAGAATATTGGACAATTAGCGCTCTTTTGGGAGACAAAAATAATCCGATAGAAGCTAAATTACGCCAGGAAAATGATCATATCTTTACTAAATTTGAGATTGATTCTTCTGAAAAAGCCAAACAAATCTATGGAGAGTTAGAAAAAGCAGAATATAAGATTATCAATCTGGACGCTCGTGAAATAAATAAATCTCCCCTTCCTCCTTTTTCCACCAGCAGTTTACAGCAGGAAGCAAATATTAAATTAGGGTTTTCTGTAAAACAAACTATGTTCATCGCTCAAAAACTTTATGAAGGCATAAAATTAGGAGACAAAAAAATAGTCGGCTTAATCACCTATTTGCGCACTGACTCTCTGAATTTAAGCGAAGAATTTTTAAAAGAAGGTAAAAAAATAATAACTGAAGAATACGGGCCAAAATATTTAGAAATTCGTCACTACAAGACAAAATCCAAAGCTAGTCAAGAAGCTCACGAAGCCATTCGCCCCACATCTATCTTCAGGAAACCAGAAGAGGTCAAACCATATTTAGACGAAAAACAATACAAACTATATAACTTAATATGGAAGAGAGCATTAGCGTCACAAATGAGTAAAGCAACTTTAATCTCAACCTCATTAGATATTAGCGCTCTCAAATATCAGTTGCGGGCTAAAGGATTAAAAATAAAATTTCCTGGATGGTTAAAAATATATCCAGAAAAACAAAAAGAAACCTCACTTCCTAATTTTAATGTTGGACAAGAATTAAAATTGATAAAAATAGATTCAGAACAACACTTTACTGAACCACCTCCTAGATATAATGAAGCTAGTTTAGTAAAAAAATTAGAAGAAATAGGTATTGGACGACCATCAACTTATGCTCCCACAATCTCTACAATTCAAACAAGAAATTACGTCCAAAAGGAACAAAAAAAATTCTATCCCACGGAAACAGGAATATTGGTTAACGAATTGCTTGAGAAACACTTTCCTCAAATAGTAGACTATAATTTTACAGCTGAAATGGAAAATAATTTAGATGATATAGCTCAAAAGAAAAAAAAATATATTACCATTCTTGATAATTTTTACAAACCTTTTAAAAAAAATCTTATGGAAAAAGAAGAACAAATTAGCAAAAAGTTTACTGATGAAAAGACAGAAGAAAAATGCCCTAAATGTGGAGAGGAATTAGTAATTAAAACTGGACGTTTTGGAAAATTCCTGGCCTGTTCTGGATTCCCGAAATGCCGATTTACTAAAAATTTAGGAGGAGAAAGCAATAACCAAAATAATAGTGAAAAAATTGACGTCAAATGCCCCAAATGTAAAGAGGGAGAAATCGTTAAAAAAAGAACTCGTAAAGGAAAATTTTTTTATGGTTGCTCTTCTTGGCCAAAATGCGATTTTGCTCTTTGGGATGAACCAACTGGAGAAAAATGTCCTGAATGTAAAAGCTTAATGGTTAAAGCGGGAGAAAAAGTAAAATGCAGCAACAAAGAATGTCCCAAAAGTCAATTGAAAAAAGTATAATAATCTGCTAATATAATGGGGACAGTCCCCATTCGGGGACAGTCCCCTGGGCCGCTGTGGTGGAACTGGTAGACACGTGGCACTCAAAATGCCATGAGCGCAAGCTCGTGTCGGTTCAAGTCCGACCAGCGGCATATCCTCCCTGCATGCCAGCAGGCAGGCTTCGCCCAAGCTTCGGAGGACAAGGTCCTCCTTAGTTATTTTATAAAAAATTAAATTAAAAAATATGGCTAAAAAAGAAATTCATCCTAAATATTATCCTAAAGCAACAATCACCTGCTCTTGCGGAGCAAAGTTTGTGGTTGGTTCTACTGAAGAAAAAGTACAAATTGAAATATGCTCACAATGCCACCCACTTTATACTGGAAAACAAAAATTTATTGACACTGCTGGACGATTAGAAAGATATGAAAAAAGGGTCAAGAAATCAAAAGTCCTGCAAGATTCTAAAACAAAAGCTAAAAACAAGAAAACAGATAAAAAGAAAGTTAAAAAAGAAAAAAAAGTAACAAAACAAAAAAAATCTTAATATGGAAAACAACAAGGGAACTAAAAAAGAATTATCAGAGTTAGAAAAACAACTCCAGAATCCAGAAATCTATAATAATGCTAAAAAATTAAAAGAAATTTCCAAAAAATATAATGAATTAAAAAAATTTCTAAACAAACTGAATAAATTAGAAGAAATTAACCGCAAGATATTTGATACCCAAAAGATGCTCAACCAGGAATCAAATCCTCAAATGATTGAAATGATAAAGCAGGAGATTGAAAAACTTGAGAATGAAAAAATGCAACTCAAAAAAGAAATTCAAGGAGAAACTGATAATTCTAACCAGATAAAAAAAAATGTTATCATTATGGAGATAAGAGCTGGAACTGGCGGAGACGAGGCCGGCTTATTTGTTGCTGATTTATTCAGAATGTATTCTCGATTTGCAGAAAAAATGAAATGGAAAACAAAAATTATTTCTTCTCACCCTACTAGCATCAATGGCTTTAAAGAAATAATCTTTGAAATTAAAGGAAAAAATGTATATCAATTGTTGTTTAACGAAAGCGGAATTCACAGAGTGCAACGTATTCCTGATACTGAAAAAAGCGGACGCATTCATACTTCAGCTGTCTCTGTGGTGGTTCTCCGGGAAGCACAAGAAATAGACATAAAAATCGAAACAAAAGATTTAAAAATAGATCATTTTCGTGCCTCTGGGCATGGAGGTCAAAACGTTCAGAAGAATGAGACAGCCATTCGTATTACTCATTTGCCAACTAATATAGTAGTTTCTTGTCAGGACGAAAGAAGCCAAGGGCAAAACAAAGAAAGAGCCTTAACTATCTTGCGTTCGCGTTTATTGGCAAAAAAAGAGCAAGAAAAAACCAAAAACTTAAAAGAAAAACGCCAGTCTCATGTTGGAACTGGCGATCGCTCAGAAAAAATTAGAACTTATAATTTTCCACAAGATAGAGTAACGGATCACAGAATATATAAATCCTGGCATGGTTTAGAACAAATATTAAGCGGAAATATAGAACCTATAATTAAATCCATAATGTTATCTATAAAATAATTTAATTTCAAGGTTCTGCGAGCGAAGCGAACAGGTTCTTATTATCAAAGACATAGAAGAAAAAAGCGAAAAGAACTAATCAGTAGAATATTTTGTGATTTTCTCCTACGATTTCTATCCAAATTGAACCGGATAGAAATTTTATTTTTTCTCCTTGCTGGTCGTAAAAAAATGTACGCCCAGTTGTTTGATTTTTCGTCCAAACGCCTTCTGTGACCTTACCAGCCTGAAATACCAACGCCTCTCCTTGACCAATTGTTTTTATTGATCGTCTACCTACTTCGTCCAAAATTTCTATTTCTGTTTTTTGAATAATGATATTAGGACTTCTAATTTGTTCTTCTCCTTCATCTATAAAAGGTTTATTATTTTGATAACGAAAATAAGAATTTATGCTCTGATCAAATTGCCAAATAACCGGTTCTTTGTAATCAATCTTAATAATAGAAGAACTAACCCTCTCTTCCAATGGAACAAAATTTTCTCCTCTCTCCCATTCTAAAAATTTTTCATTAACGTCTAATGGCCAATTCTTTTTTTCTATAACTCGTTTAATTGATTCTGGCAGAATATACAAATTATGTGGTCCTGATTTTTGCGCGTCTCTCCAAAAATAAATACCATCTCCGCTAACTTCATCTAAGTTATAAAAATCATATAAACCACTTTTAATACTACTTAACGCCTGCGGGCTACCCCCAGCGTGAATAAATAATCCATAATATTCAGCAGCCCAATCAGCAAAATAGGGCCGCGCTGAACGCACTGGACCTATTTTTGGGGGCAAAAAATCTTGACCAAAGACAGCCAACAACCTGGTGATGTCCGCTTCTACTGGAGCTTCATATACAACTAAAGCTTCTTTGAGGCCAGTCAAGGGCCAAGACGAAGAAAGGTTATCTATGATAATTGTTATGGGGAGTTTTTGATGCTCAATTAGCGCATCAACAACCTCTGTTTCTTGTCCCTCTGCTTCAAATTCCATATTATGTTCTTGATTTTCTTCTGAGGGAGAAGGAACGGGTGAGGTTGTTTTGACACAACCGTTCAAAACAAAAATAATAATCAAAAAGAAAAAAATTATTTTAAACTGTATTTTGATATTTCGCATATTATCCATTATTTAGTAGGAGCTACAACAGAACCCTCCTCTTTCTTTTGACCCTCCTCTTTCTCCACTTCACTGTCTAACGTAGAAATTCCTTCTTCTTTTACTTCTTCTTTTACCTTATGCTCTTCAATTGCCACCACTGAACTCTCAAGGTCAGAAAGAATTTTAATATTTTCTGGCACCTTTAAATCGCCAACCCGAATAATATCGTTGAGCTCAGCCAATTTGCTTAAATCAACTTCAATGCTTCTTATTAAATCTTTGGGGAAACATTCTACTTCTATTTTATCTAATTCGTGAATCAAAATACCATTAAAATCTTTGACTGCTCTTGAGGTTCCAATAAATTCTAATCCTATCTCAACCACAATTTTTTCTCCTTCTTTAATCTGATAAAAATCAATATGATCAATCTTATCGGTTAAGGGATGGTATTGAATGGCATGAACTAAAACTTTTCTGTCATCTTGACCTTCAATTTTTAAATCTATTAAACTGCTTTCTCCAGCTTGCTTAAAAACCTTTTCAAAGTCGAAAAGCGAAACATGAATTGAGAGTGATTCCATACCATGACCATAAACAACAGCAGGAATGATGTTTTCTGTTCTTAATTCTTTTGTTTTTCTGCCCTTTATTTCTCGGACATTTGCATTTAATTCTAACATAAATATTATTTATTATTAATTATTAATTAAAAAGTTCCATACATATCTTCTGGTTATCTTTCAATGAATACAAAATCGTCGTTATCTTCAATCGTTGAGGCCTTAGTGAACGGTTGATGCCCCAAAACGCTTTGTACTAGTCCCAAACAAATCAAGGTAATTACCAAAGAGCTTCCTCCATAACTAACCAAAGGTAGGGGCAAACCGATAACAGGGGCTAATCCAATGTTCATCCCAATATTTATAATCATCTGAAAAAAAAGATAAATAGTGACACCGCAGATTAAAACTAAACTAAAGTTTCCATAAACTTGGCGTGCAATACGCATCAACCTCAGGAGCAATAATAAATAAATTGCTAAAAGTAATAAGCATCCCATAATGCCGAATTCTTCGGCTAAAACAGCAAAAGCGAAATCTGTTTCCGAGTCTGGTAAAAATTTCAACTGACTCTGGGGACCCAAGCCAAATCCGCGACCAAAAAATTGTCCAGAACCAACTGCAATGATTGATTGGTTAATTTGATAACCACTCTCTAAAGGATCCTTGGCAGGATTCAAATAAATTGAAATGCGATCTTTTTGGAAATCTTGAAGCAAAAAAAACCAAGAGAAAGTGCTGACCAAAACAATAATTAACAGTAATGATAACAGATGTTTTTTGTTGCTGTCCACCAAAAAAATCACTCCCAACCAAATAAGGATAATTGTCAATGCCGAACCCAAATCCGGCTGCTTAATAATTAAAAAAAATAAAGGCAAGATTAAAAGCAAACTAAAAAATAAATGCCTCGGCTTAATTGGAAAACGTGCTACTTGCCAAAATTTAGCTAAAATAATAATTGCTGCTAATTTTGCTAATTCTGCTGGTTGAAAATTAAAAAAACCTAAGTCCAACCACCCCCTCGTCCCCCTTAACTCTTTTCCAAAAATCAAGACCGCTCCTAATAATAAAATTGATAATAAATAAATTAAAAAGGCAGTGGCCTTAATGAAACGAAAATCAATAAAGAAAATGGCCAAAAAAAACAAAAAACCAACTGCGACGAAAACACATTGTTTAGAAAAAAAATCAACACCTGGAGCAGACAAAGATAAACTGTACTGCAATGTCAAACCAATAATTACCAGTAAAAATATCAAAACAAATAATGTCCAATCAAAAGATTTAAGTTTAAAAAAATTGATCATAAGGGAGAAATAAAAACCTCAGGATTCAAAACATTAATTTCGGGTTCAATTTTAATATGAGTAAATCTGGGAATCAATGGCCAAATAAAAGTGAGGTTCTTTTCCTCATTGGCTCGCCAGCTATCTACTGAAAGAATATTTAGGCCAACCAAGCTTAAATCGCGCTCTAACGCAATCACAAAACGAGTCTCCCAAAAATCATAGATAGAATTATTTTTAGCCTTAAAAGAAATCTGTGGCAAAATTAGAGATTCGTGCTCTGCTTGCAAATACTCTAAACTAGCATCTTCTATTATTAGTTGGTCCAAAACAGATAAAAGGTTCTTCTCTGGTGAACGCACTCGTCGCCAAGAAATTTTGGAAATCAAAAATTGAACATCACTCATTTCCGAAGCTACTTGCTCGCCCAAAATAAAAAAATACTTTCTTTCTCCGGGATTCATAAAGCCCGATCCTAAAGAGGTTTCTAACCCGTCACCAAAAAAATAATATTCTATGTTAACTCTCCAATCAGGATTAGGATTAGAAGCAGTGATTATAAAGTCATATTGAGATTTTTTAGAATCCGGACGAATAACAGTCAAAGAATCCGTGACTATTGGTTGAAGGGCAAAATGGGAGCGTAAAGCTAAAAAATCTATCTTATTTTCTGTCAACCCTCGCATATTATGTAAATGTTCTTCTTTTAAATTAAAATAAAGAACTGCTTGAAAAACAATAATGGCTATTAATGCCACATTCAAAAGTATTAAAGCCAAAACAAAGGCATTGCGAATCCTATTTTTATGCCTTAAATACCATTTGGCATATCGTAATTGTTTATCAGTTAAATCTGTCATTTGATGTTTTTAATATATTTGTTAGAATATATTATACAATATTTAACTAAATAAGCCAAGCTTGAAATTAAGGTAATTTAATTAGAAGAACCATTCCTCGCTCCGCTCGTCAGAACCTTGCTATTCGCTACGCTCATAGTAAGCAAAGCTTGAAATTAAGATAATTTAATTAGAAACAATAAAGTAATCAATAAAAATATGGATATTCAAAATTTTTTTTATGTTGTAGCTAGCGTTTCTATTGTTTTGATAGGAATTTTTTCTCTAGTCCTTCTGGTTATCGCTATTCTCGTAGTTTTGCGTTTATTTAAATTTTCTAAAAGCCTAACCAATATTTCCAAAAAAAGCGAAGAAATCTTAGAAAAAATCAAAAACAAAGCAAATCTCATTGCACTTCTTGCTCTTGTCAAACGCATAACAAAAGAATTTTTCAATAAAAATAGCAAGAAAAAAAACCAAAAAAAATAAGAACCTGCTCGCAGAACCTTGTTATTCGCTACGCTCATAGTAGGTACTTGGAATCCTGATTACCCAATTCCCAATTAACTATTTTAGTGTTTGATGGTTTGTTAGAATAATTAGAATAATTAAGTCAATTAGAATAATTTTTTTGCATTATGTCTTTCGTACACCTTCATGTTCATAGCCATTATTCATTATTAGATGGTTTGCCTAAAATTGATGAGCTTATTGAGGAAACCAAAAAACAAAAAATGAAGGCTGTCGCTTTAACTGACCATGGAGTAATGTATGGGATTATTGAATTCTATCAAAAAGCTAAAGCTGCCGGCATTAAACCAATTATTGGCGTAGAGGCTTACATTGCCCCTAATGGGCTTTTAGATAAAAGACCTAAAATAGATGAAAAACCTTTTCATTTGGTGCTGTTAGCAAAAAATGACGAAGGATATAAAAATCTTATAAAATTAACAAGCATTGCCCATTTGCAAGGCTTTTATTATAAACCTCGTTTAGATAAAGAAATTTTAAAACAGCACTCCAGGGGAATAATCGCTTTGAGTGCCTGCCTGCAAGGAGAAATACCAAGACTAATTATTAACAATCAGACAAAAAAAGCTGAAGAGATTTTACAAGAATATAAAAAAATATTTGGTGAAAATTTCTATTTAGAAATCCAAGACCATCCCAATTTACGCGAACAAAAAATAGTTAACAAAGCAATTTTTCAATTAGCTAAAAAATATAAAATACCTCTGGTCGCCACCAATGATGTCCATTATTTAAAAGAAGAAGATGCGGAAATTCAAGATATTTTGCTTTGTGTTCAAACCAAAAAAAAGAAAGACGACCCCGATCGTCTTTCTATGCTTATAGACGATTTTTCTTTTCGTTCTGAAGAAAAAATGAAAGATAGTTTTAAGGATTATCCAGAAGCTATCTCTAATACTGAAAAAATCGCTGACCAATGTAATGTCGAAATAAAATTTGGAGAAAATAAACTACCATTCTTCCCTCTACCTGCTGGAGAAGATGCTAATCAATATTTAAGGGAACTCTGTGAAAAAAATATAATAAAACGTTATGGCAAAGAAACCAAAAAAGTTTCCGAACGACTAGAGAAAGAATTGTTGGTCATAAAGAAAACTGGGTTTGCTGGTTATTTCTTAATTGTCCAAGACTTTGTCAATTGGTCTAAAAAAAATAATATTGTTGTCGGTCCTGGCAGGGGGTCAGCAGCTGGATCTATTGTTTCTTATCTCTTGAATATCACAAATATTGACCCCTTAAAATATGAATTATTGTTTGAACGCTTCTTAAATGAGGACAGAAGTATGCCTGACATTGATTTAGATTTTACTGACAAAAGACGAGATGAGGTAATTCAATATATTGAGAAAAAATATGGTCATGACCATGTGTCACAAATTATAACTTTTGGAACCATGGCATCCCGAGCTGCCGTTAGAGACGTAGGAAGAGTTTTAGATTGCCCTTATATGTTTTGTGATAAATTAGCTAAAGCAATTCCTCTCGGATTTACTCTTGATAAAGCTTTGCGTCATAGTCAAGATTTAAAAGAAATTTATTCCAAAGAACCTCAAGCACAAGAAATTATTAGAATAGCTCAAAAATTAGAAGGAGTAATAAGACATGCATCTAAACATGCTTGCGGATTATTAATTACACCCCTACCTTTGACCGAGTATGTTCCAGTTCAATACGATACTTCTGGACAAGAAAAAATTATTATATCTGAATATGATATGTATGCAGTAGAAAATTTAGGATTATTAAAAATGGATCTTTTGGGTTTAAAAAATTTAACAATTATAGAAAAAACATTAGACATTGTTGAACATATACATAACAAAAAAATTGACATAGATAACATCCCCTTAGATGATAAAAAAGTTTTTCAGCTACTCCAAAAAGCTCAAACACAAGGTGTTTTTCAGCTGGAATGTCTTAGCGGAGACACTATTGTTTCTAACACAACAATTAAAAAATTGTTTGAACAAAAAAACAAAAAAGTATTACAATCCGTTTATTTAGATGAAGGAAAAATACATGAAAATAAAATTAAAAACATTCTATATAAAGGTGAGAAAAAAATTTATACATTAATTACAGAGAATAATCGCTATATAAAAGCAACACTAAATCACTCTTTTTTAACTGAAAATGGTTGGAAAAAATTAAAAAACATAAAAACAGAAGACAAGGTATTAATGAAAGAAAAAGCTAAATACCTAATTTATAATACTTGCAAAAATTGTGGCAAACAAATAAGTGGAAATGCACTGAAAAAAAGTAATTTTTGTTATCACTGTTCAGCAAGTTTCTATAAAAATCCATCTAAACCGTCCTCTAGAAAAAGAATATCTGAAGCAAAAATAAAATTTTATGAAAACGGTGGAAAACCGTGGAACCATGGAATGACTACAGAAAATAATGAGTTATGGGCAAAAACCGCTAAAAAAATATCAAAAGCTCTTACGGGGACAACGCTTGAAGATCGCTATGGCAAAAAACAGGCAAAAGAAATAAAGAAAAAGATGTCAATAAGATCTAAGGGAGAAAATAATCCAATGTTTGGAAAACCACCACATCATCGAAAGGGTGGCTTTAGGGAAGACCTGGGACATTATGTCCGTTCTGCGTGGGAGGCTGATTTTGCCCGAATTCTGAAACTCTATAATCTTAAATATGAATATGAACCAAAAACTTTTAAACTAAAATTGTCAAATGGGGAAATTTGTCATTATACTCCTGATTTTTATGTTAAATCTAATAATACTTTTTATGAAGTTAAGGGGTGGATGCACGACATAGACAAAGAAAAAATTGATGCTTTTCAAAAAGAATATATACAATATAATTTCGTGCTAATCAATAACACAAAATTCGCTGAACTTGCATTACAATACAAGGATTTAATCAGATGGGAATGTCCGCGAATACCTGTTAAAAACAGTTTTAAATTTATCAAAGTCAAAAAAATACTCCCATGCGATAAAGCCAAAACTTATGACATAACTATGGAATCTCCTGGTAATAATTTTGTTGCTAATAGCTTTGTGGTGCACAACAGTAGCGGGATGCAAAAATACCTTAAAAAATTAAAACCAAATTGTTTCGAAGATATCATCGCTATGGTAGCGCTTTACCGTCCAGGTCCTATAGAATTAATCCCCGATTATATTGATAGAAAACAGGGCCTAAAAGAAATAAAATATTTGCATCCTAAATTAAAACCAATTTTAGAAAAGACATATGGTATTGCTGTTTATCAAGAACAAATATTACAAATTGTACGAGATTTAGCTAACTTCTCTCTTTCTGAAGCTGACGTCTTGCGTAAAGCTGTGGGGAAAAAAATTGCTAAATTATTACAAAAACAAAAAGAAAAATTTATTGACGGCTGTATTAAAAATAAAATTTCTAAAGAAATTGCTCAAAAAGTATTCACATTTATTGAACCTTTTGCTCAATATGGATTTAATCGTAGTCATGCCGCTTGTTATGCGACTATCGCCTACCAAACTGCCTACTTAAAGGCTCACTATGCTACTGAATTTGTGGCAGCGCTACTCTGCTCAGATCAAAATAATATAGATAAAATTACAATTGAAATTAAATCTGCGAAAGAAATGGGCATTGAAATTTTACCTCCAGACATAAATGAAAGTTTTAAAGATTTCACTGTAGTTGGAAAAAATAAAATTAGATTTGGTTTGCTGGCTATTAAAAATGTAGGAAAAGGAATATCAGAGACAATCATCACAGAACGCAAAAATGATGGAAACTTTCAAAGCTTAGAAGATTTCTTAGCTCGTATTCAGTCCAAAGACCTAAATAAAAAATCGTTGGAAAGTTTAATAAAAAGTGGAGCCCTTGATCACATTGAAGAACGAAATCAAATGCTAGAAAATATAGAAACCCTCTTAGACTTTACTCGCAAAAAACAAAAAGACAAAGAAAATGGACAAACTACGCTCTTTACTGGTATCCATAATACTAATAAAACCGATGGTTTAACTTTGAAAAAATCTAATCCAGCAAAAAGACAACAAAAGCTTATTTGGGAAAGAGAACTCTTGGGCCTCTTTGTGTCCGAACATCCTCTAAAAGAATATGAAGAAATATTAAAAAAATATGCTAAACCAATCGGCGAAGTTGGATCCCAACGCTATCAAACACAAATAAAAATAGTTGGCATTATTACCAAAATAAAAAAAATTCTTACCTCCAACAAAGAGATTATGGCGTTTATTAAGATAGAAGATCCTTCTGGGGAAATTGAAATTATTGTTTTCCCTAAAACCTTTAAAACTAATGCTGAAATTTTGGAAGAAAATAAAACAATTTCAGTTACTGGCAAAATCTCCCGCAAAGATGAATCCTTGAAAATTATTGTAGAGAAAGTTCGAGAAGTTAAGAAAGAATTACTAGATAATTTATTGCTGAAAAAAAGATAAAATGATACAATAATTAAAACATTAGAACATTGGAACATTAGAACATTGGAACAAAATAATGATCAATAATTAATAATTAATTCCTCTATGCCTAAAATCTATATTTCACCCCACCAAAAAATTGGCTATTTATTTTTAGCATTAACTATTCTAATTATAATCGGAATAATTTTTGGATTCTTCAGCCTTCTTTATGGAGCGGAAATTATAATCACTCCCCAGGTTCAAGAAATAGATACTAATTTTACAATTCAAATAAAAGAAAATTCAAATAACGAAGAGTTGGTAGCTGAGGTAAAATTTTTAAATGGGAAATTTATAGAAATCATAGAGCAAGGAGAATTTAATTTTTCACCCAAAGGAAGTGTGTCAATAGAAGGTTATGCTGAAGGAATAATAACCCTTTCTAATGATACATGGAATACTGTTAATTTTGTTTCCAGTACCCGTTTTGCTTCTCCTAACGGATTAATTTTTCGTGCCATTAACAGCATAAGGATTCCAGCCAAAGGAGAAACAGATGTTTTGGTTAGAGCTGATAAAATGGGGTCTGGGCATGACATTAACCCTTGTTTATTTACTATTCCCAATTTACGCAATGCCAATTTGAAAGAAAATATATCAGCTCAGAGCAAAGAAGTTATGAGTGGCGGCCTTAAAAAAACGGGCATTATTATGCAAACTGACCTGGATCAAGCGCAAAAAGAAGTTCAAGAAGAACTATACAATAAGGCCATAGAGAAAATAAAAGAAGAGCTGGCCCCATCTGCCGATTTTAAAATATCTTTAAAGTCTGATATTTTAGAAGAAAAAATAAATGCTAAGCCTGGAGATGAAAAGGGTGAATTTACAATATCAACTAAAGTTAAAATGCAAGCAGTAAGCTTTAGCGAAAAAGAGCTCTTGGACCTGGCCATAGAGTCGTTAACTGAAAAAATAGTAGCTGGAAAACAATTAGCTGGCTACGAACCTGATAGTTTGTCTTATCGTTTAACTGAATATAATTTAGAAGAAAAAACAGCCAACATGGAAACTCAACTACGCGGTTATATGATTTTAACGCTTAAAAATGAAATTCTAAACAAAGAACTATTCTCTGGAATGGATGAACAAAAAATTTATGAATACTTTAATCAATTTCCTGAAATTCAAGAAGTAAAAATTAAATTTTGGCCATCTTGGTTATTAAAAAAAATTCCAGAAGAAAGCGATAAGATAAGAATAAAAATAAAATATAAGAACCTCGCCTTTGGCGAGAACCTTGAAATTAAATAAAACATCGTATATAAAATAAAGTAATTTAATTATGAAAATATCTAATCAATCCAAAATATCTCTGGAGATGTTACGACATTCTTGCAGTCATCTAATGGCTGCAGCTGTGTTATCTTTGTTCCCAGAGGCCAAATTCGGTGTTGGGCCTGCAATTGAAAACGGTTTTTATTATGATTTGGAACTAGACAAAAATTTAAGTCTTAATGATCTTTCTAGAATAGAAAAACGAATGAAAAAATTAATTTCTCAAAACTTAAAATTTGAAAAAAAAGAAATTACCATTGATGAAGCAACAAAATTATTCCAAAACTTAAATCAACCTTATAAAATAGAGTTATTGCGAGACATTAAGAAAACCGGCACCACAAAAGCATTAGAACATGAGAGCATTGGAACATTAGAACATAAAAAAATAGACAAAGTAAATATTTATCAGTTGGGTAATTTTATTGACCTTTGCCGCGGACCTCATGTTGAATCTACTAAAAATTTGTCCAAGATTTCTTTTAAGTTAACCAAACTTGCTGGCGCTTATTGGCGTGGCGACGAAAAGAATAAAATGCTAATCAGAATTTACGGTCTGGGTTTTGAAAAAAAAGAAGAACTTGATGAATATCTAGAAAATCTAGCTGAAGCAGAAAAAAGAGACCATCGCAAATTAGGTAAAGAATTGGATCTTTTTGTGTTTTCCGATTTAATCGGACCCGGGCTTCCTATTTATACGCCCAAGGGCACAATTGTTAGAAATCAAATAGTTGAATATTCCAGAGAATTACAAAAAAAAGTAGGATACCACGAAGTTTACAGTCCTAATATGAACAAAGCAGAGTTATTTAAAGTTTCGGGCCATTATGAGAAATATAAAGATGATATGATATCTGTTCACTCTCATTACACCAATGAAAAGTATTACTTAAAACCAATGAATTGCCCCCAACACACGCAACTTTACGCTTCCAAAAAAAGAAGCTACAGAGATTTGCCAATAAGATACAACGACTTTGCCAACCTGTATAGAGACGAAAAACCAGGAGAATTAAGCGGACTCACTAGATTGCGTTTTTTCTCACAAGATGATGGACACGCATTTTGTCGCGAAGACCAAATTAAAGAAGAATTTTTAAATTTACTTGGCATAGTCAACGAGTCCATGCAAACATATAATATGGAATACAGAATAAGGTTAGGGCTATGGGACCCAGAACACCCCGAAAAATACTTAGGAGAAAAAAAGATATGGGGAAAAGCCCAAAAAATGCTTGAGGACTTGCTTATAGAAAATAAAGTTAAATACATAAAAGAAAAAGGAGAAGCTGCTATTTACGGACCAAAAATGGATTTAGTGGCCAAAGATTCGCTCGGAAGAGAATTCCAAATATCCACTATCCAAATTGATTTAATAATGCCCCGCCGATTCGGCTTAACTTATACAGACCAAATGGGAAAGGAAAAGACTCCTGTCTTGATTCATAGAGCTATTATTGGTTCACCCGAAAGATTAATGGGAATTCTAATAGAACATTATGCTGGAGCTTTTCCAGTCTGGCTATCGCCTATTCAGGTATATATAACTCCTGTTGGAAAAACCCACCACTTGACAACAAAAAAAATAGCGCAAGAATTAAAAGAATGTGGCATTAGAACAGAAATTGATTTGTCAAACGAAACCATTTCTTACAAAATCCGTAAAGCTGAAACGCAAAAAATACCATACATTATAGTTATCGGCGACAAAGAAATAAAAGGAAAATATTTGAACATCAGAGCTAGGGGTAATAAAATGGAAAAATTGACCAAAAAACAATTTATAGAAAAAGTTTTAAAACAAATAAGAAAT
>Ga0268279_1001109_pt1 | contig 15595 bp, 16 predicted proteins | sample saktaG_6_FD_190142 | JGI IMG/M metagenome (GOLD analysis project Ga0268279, IMG submission 190142) | Saline water microbial communities from Sakinaw Lake, British Columbia, Canada - sak_2010_1_5_80m | ecosystem: Environmental > Aquatic > Non-marine Saline and Alkaline > Saline ...
TAAATGAAAATTCCCAAAATAAAATTTAATAAAATTAAAATCTTTTTTAAAAAACTTCCAAGAATTTTAGGGGAGAAGGCTTTCCTAACTTTCCTATTTCTTTTGTTTATATCCCTAATTTTGGGTGGCATTATTTTCTATAAATACAGTATTTTAGCAGAGAAAGCAGAACCTCGGATTATTGAAAAACCTCTTCAATTTGAAGAAAAAATCTACCAAAAAATATTGAATGAATGGGAGGCCAGAGAAAAGAGATTCAAAGAAACCGAATTAAAAGAATACCCCGGTCTATTTAGATAGTCGAAGAGGGTTTTATTCTCTTCTCCATCCTTCATTAATGCTTGGATAGTCGAAGAGTGCTTTGCACTCTTCTCCAACTTCGCTTACCCGAACGTAGCGAAGGGTAGAAAAGAACCGAATGTTCTTTGACCCTACGGAAGCTTGTTGACAGAATGATTAAATTTAGATAGAATAATTGGGTTAAAATGCCCTCATAGTTCAACGGATAGAACACGGGGTTTCTAACCCCGGAATGGAGGTTCGATTCCTCCTGAGGGCACATGGTGGCTATGGTGAGCGTAGTGTAGTGGTTAGCACAAGAATCTGTGGAGTTCTTAGGGGGAGTTCGAATCTCCTCGCTCACCCAAACAAAAACAGCTTTCCAAGCTGTTTTTAAATCTATTGATTTTGTAAATCAATAGATTATTTTTTCTCTTCAAGCTCTACCTTTAAATTTATTTCTTTCCTTTCTCTTGAAATTTTAAAATCAATTTTTTCACCGATTTCGAATTTTTGTAAAACATTTGCCAAGGGATTTTTTTCAGTAATTTTTTCTCCCCCAATTTCTAAAATTATATCAAACTCTTTAATTCCCGCTTTATCAGCTGTTGAGTCTTTAACCACAGCTGTCTCTCCCAGTCTTTCCCTTATAATTAAAGCCCCATAATCAACCGGCAGTTTATTTTGTTCAGCTATCTCTTTGTTCAAAATAATATATCTTACTCCCAAGAATGGTCTTTTAATTTTCCCATATTTTTTAACTTCTTCCAGGTCTTTTTTGGCGTAGTTAATCGGAATAGCAAAACCAAGGTTTTGGGCTCCCATAACCACAGCCGTATTAATTCCGATTACCTCACCTGTCATATTAACCAAGGGTCCTCCGGAATTTCCAGGATTAATGGCAGCGTCAGTTTGAATTAAACCTTTTAATCTGGCAGTTTCTTGGGAAAGACTGCTATAGGCAGCAATAAAGCGGGATAATCCCGAAACAATTCCGGCTGAAATTGTGTCATGAAATTCTCCTAAAGGATTTCCAACAGCAACGACTTGTTCTCCAAGTTCAATTTTGTCTGAATCGCCCAATTCTAAAAAGGAGAAGTTTTTCCCTTTGATTTTTAGAATAGCGATGTCGCTAATTGGATCCCGAGAAATAACTTTGGCCGGGTATCTTTTGGTTGGTTCTAAAATGACAGTGTAATCGGCCTCAGGATCAGCTACAACATGTTGTGAGGTTAAAATATAGCCATCGCTTGAGATAATAAAAGCAGAACCTCCTCCAATTTTTGTTTTTTCCTTTCCCCCTTTTTTCGTTCTGGGGACAACAAAGCTCTTATCGCCAAAGGGAAAAAAATAAAAACCCTCTACCTTGGGCAAATCTTTGGAAATAATAACAGTAACTACTGCTGGACAAACCTTTTTTGCTACTCCAATAATAGGCGATTTCTCCATATAATTGATTTTAACATAAAATATATTGTCAACAAGGGGAAAATTTGCTAAAATCAAAATTAAGGTTAACCTTGTCCAATGACGCCCCTGTAGCTCAATGGATTAGAGCACCACACTCCTAACGTGGAAATATAGGTTCGACTCCTATCAGGGGCACCTCGGAAATTAAAAATGAAGAGGGCCCATAGTAAAAAGGCATTACGTATCTATGGCATAGATAAGGTCGGGGTTCGATTCCCCGTGGGTCCAAAAAGGCCGCGGTAGCTCATGTAGTAGAGCGCAACTCTGAAAAAGTTGAGGTAGCCGGCGCACGTCCGGCCCGCGGCACAAATGCGGGTGTCGTATAACGGTTATTATGTGATCTTGCCAAGATCAAGAAGAGGGTTCAATTCCCTTCACCCGCTTGAATCACAATGAAAGCGGAAGATGAATGCAAGCCCGAAGGGGCAAACTTCATCGCCCGCTCAAACTCTATAGGAGCCCTTGACAAGCTATTGTGGATAAGCTAATATGGTAAAACTCCCTTTCGGGGGTTTTAAGATGATTACAGACTTAAAATGCCCTGGCGGACCGTCTCGCAGGCCAGTAATATCTCGCATCCTGACCGGTCTCTCAGGGCTAAACATCCTAGCTATCCTCATTTTTGTAGGAGTTTTAATTGGGATTTTACCAATTTTTGAGCCAGAAGCAAAAAGCGCTGAGGCTAATTTAGTCGAGATCAAAGAAGATAAATCTTCTTCTCTCCCCTTCGCTGTTGCTCGAGAGACCAAGGTTAAAGAAATACCCCAGGCCTTAGAGAAGAGATTGCCTCTCTTGCAAGAAAATAGCCTTTTATCAATTTCTAGTCCTTCTAATCCAGGATTCCAGCTTACCCAGAAAATAGAAGTAGTGGTTACTGCTTACTCTAGTACCGTAGCTCAAACTGACTCAGATCCCTTTATTACTGCTGCTGGTACCTGGGTTAAAGAAGGAATTGTAGCAAGCAATCTTTTGCCCTTTGGAACAGAAATTAGGATCCCAGAAATCTATGGTGAGAAAATTTTTGTAGTTGAAGATAGAATGAGTTGGAGAAAAGGAGAATATCATATTGATATTTGGTTCCCATCTTATTGGGAAGCCTTAAATTTTGGAACAAAAAAGACCTATATTGAAATTCTTGAAAGCTAGCTAACAGAGGCCGGGCCTCTGTTAATTATGAAAAAAACCCACGAGAATCTCGCGGGGCTTTTTTGTATAGTGCCGCGGGTGGGACTCGAACCCACATGGGTTATGCACCCAACGGATTTTAAGTCCGTCGCGTAATTCCAATTCCGCCACCGCGGCAACTTCTAAGGCCTAGGCCGGAATCGCACCGGCGTAAACGGTTTTGCAGACCGCTGCGTAAGCTTCTCCGCCACTAGGCCGCTTATAATTTTATCTCATTTTCCCTCCTTTTTCAATTTCTCTAAAAGCTCTTCGCCTACCGAGCCCCGCCACATCGGGGCGAAGGTGGAGAAGAAATTTATCTCTTTGACTTCAACTTCTCTAAAATTTCTTCGATTCTTCCGGCTTCAGCTGTTTCTCTTTCTTCCGAGAATCTAATCCGAGGAACAGGCCTCATTTTTAATCTTCTATTAATTTTTTGTTGCAACTCATAAATTTTCTGATTTAAAGTTTTCAAGACCCTTTGAGCTTTCTCACTCGGCACCGTACTGATAAAAACCTTACTTTCTCTCAAATTAGGCGATGTATCAATTCTGGTGACGGTTACTAAAATATCTTTTGAAAAATCAACTTCTCGCAAAAGAATCTGGGAAAGCTCCTTTTTTATAAGTTGGTTAACGCGCTGAATGCGCTTAGACATACCGCAATTTAAAGTTCTTCTTTTCTTTTCTCTTCAGTATAAATTGCCAAAACATCACCCTCTTCAATTTTGACATCTCCCTGATATAATGTTCCACATTCCTCTCCCTTTTTAGCTTTTTCTGCATCTTTTTTGTCTCGCTGGAGATTGATAATCCTTCCCTGACCGACCTTTTCTTCGCCCCTAAAAATTTCAGCTAATGTCCCTTTTTTTATTTCTCCCTCAATAACTTTTCCTCCTAAAATTTGGCGGTTTTTCTCAGTTCTAAAAATTTCTGAAATCTTAACCTTCCCAAAATCAACTCTGACCTCTTTTGCTAAAATTACTCTTCCCATTATTTTCCTAACTTCCTCAACTAATTCGTAAATTACTTCAAACCGCATTATTTTAATTTTTTCTCTTTCAGCTAGCACCTGAGCAATTGGATTTGTTTTTACTCGAAAACCTAAAACTTTAGCCCTGGTTCCTTTAACTAACTTAATATCAGATTCATTTATCTCGCCGACTCCAGATTTTAGAATCCTTAAGATAACTTTTTCCTGGGGAAGTTCCTTTAGAACTTCTTCAATAGCCTCAAGCGATCCCAAAACATCAGCTTTTAGAATCAGATTTAAGACCCTTTGGTCGGGCTCGACAGAAAATACCATTGAAGCTTTTTTTTCTGGTTTTTGAAGATAATTTTTAGCCAAATCAATATCAGAAAAAACTTTAAATTCTTCCCCGACCTTAGGGACATTTTCAAAGCCAAAAACAATTACCGGCATTGAAGGAAAAGCTTCTTTAACAACAATCTCTTGAAAATTTTCTAAGTTTTTTACTTTTCCGAAGCAAGAAGCAGTTGCAATGATATCCCCCGGTTTTAACTTTCCATTGTTTAAAAGTAAGGTAGCGGTTGGCCCTCTCTGGGAATCCAAATAAGCCTCAATTACTACCCCTTCAGCCGGCATTGCTATATCTCCTTTTAACTGCTCCATCTCAGCCACCAGTAATATTAATTCCAAAAGGTCTTCAATTCCTTGACCGGTCTTGGCTGAAACCTCAGCTGAGGGAACTTTCCCTTCCATTGACTCAACTAAGATATTTTCCCGGGATAATTCTCTTTTAACCTTTTCCGGATTGGCTTCCGGTTTATCAATTTTATTTATTGCCACAATTAAAGGCAGACCTGCTTTTTTAATATGGGACAGCGCTTCTTTTGTCTGAGCTTTTACTCCTTCATCAGCCGCCACCACTAAAATGGCAATATCAGCAACTTTGGCTCCCCTGGAGCGCATGGCTGAAAAGGCCTCATGACCGGGCGTATCAATAAAAGTAATTGATTTTCCTTGATGTTCTATTTGATAAGCGCCGATGTGTTGAGTGATACCGCCTGATTCTTTTGCAGTAATCTTTAAATCCTTAATAGCTTCCAAAATTGAACTCTTACCGTGGTCAATATGGCCTAAAACAACCACCACTGGTGGCCGTGGTTGTAATTTTTGGTTTTCTTTTTTCATTTTCTTTTGCGCTTTTTATTGCTTTTTTCTCTTCATCAGATAAAGAATATTTTGAAAGGCCTGCTTTTATTGATTTTCCGTAAACTCTATTCCCTTCCCGGGCATAAAGACTGGTGATTACTACTCCGTCATTATTTCCATCAAGCAAAGCAATAGAGAAACTTTGGTCGCTCCCGACCTCGGAGAAAGGATTAAATCTTACTATTCCGATTTTCTGAATTGAAAATCTGCTTTCTTTTTTTAGATTTTCTAATCCTTCTGAAAGTTTTTCAAAACTTTTTTCTAAATTCCTAAGATAGGCCAAAATTTCCCTAAAATTTTCCGGCTCATTTTTCTTTTTTCTAAAAAATTTGAACATTGAAATAAATCTAAAGATTTATGAGAGATGGCTCGAAGAAGTAAACTTCTTCTCCCACCCTCATTTATATTCGGGTAAATGAATCAAAAATTCATTGAACATAGTGTTTGAAGTGGCTAACGGAGGCGGAAGGATTCGAACCTTCGATAGTCTTTCGACTATAGCAGTTTTCGAAACTGCCCGAATCAACCTCTCTCGCACACCTCCCCCTAATATCTCTTAAGATACCATTTTTTTATTTAAAAATCAATAAAAAACCTCGAATTCGAGGTTTTTCTGATGGGCACTACAGGATTTGAACCTGTGACCTTCGCGATGTAAGCGCGACGCGCTAACCACTGCGCCAAGTGCCCTCTGCGGACGGTGGGACTCGAACCCACATGGAGAAAATCTCCCAGGAGCCTCAGTCCTGCGCGTCTAGCCAATTGCGCCACGTCCGCATTTATTCTACTTTTTTGGCTTCTTCCTCTGGTTTTTCCGGGGTTGTTTTCGCTACCTCTCTTCGTTTTATTTTCGTCTTTTTCCCTTTAGCCTTCCTTAAATAATAAAGTTTTGCTCTTCTTACTTTTCCTCTTTTTATAATTTCTATCTTTTCTATAGTAGGGGAGTGAAGCGGAAATATTCTTTCTACCCCAACTCCAGAAATTACCTTTCTGACAGTAATAGTTCCTGAAATTCCCTTACCATGTTTTTTCGCTAAAACTAAGCCTTCGAAAATTTGAATTCTTTCTTTATATTCTTGCTCCATAGAGGATTTACTTTTCTTTAAGGCTTCTTTAATTTTTTGATAGACCAAAACAGTATCGCCAGGACGTATGTCAGGGATTTCTTTTTTGAGAAAAGGCTTTAAAAATATTTCAATTTTTGTTGTCATAAGTTTTTAATAACTTTTTTTAAATCTTCAAGCAATTCCGATTTAAATTCTTTTATTTCTCCGCTTGGTAATTGGATCTTAAGATAACTGGCGTGTAAAAATTGTCTTTTTAATCCTTCGGGGCAGGGCTGATTTTTGAAGCCGTACATTTTATCCCCGGCAAGCGGATGAGAAATATAAGAGAGGTGAACCCGAATCTGATGTTTTCTGCCGGTTTTGGGTTGGACCTCAATTAAAGTATAATTTTTGAATTTTTTCAAGATTTTATATTCAGTGATTGCCTCTCTTTTCCCCTCAGCTCCAGGTTCATTTGGCAAATAAGCTTTTTGCTTTTTTCTGTCTTTTGGGGAACGGCCAATAAGGGTCTCAATCTTACCTTCGTTATTTTTAAGATTGCCCACAGCCAAAGCTAAATATTTCTTTTCTACTTTTCTTTCCTTAAACTGCTTTTGTAAAAAATCTAAACTTTTGTCATTTTTGGCTATCAATAAGATTCCCGAAGTATCTTTATCTAATCTATGAACCCTTTTTTCAAAGTCGTCAGAATTTACCCCGGCTGGCTTATCAATTACTAAAACATTTTCATCTTTATAAAGGATATTAAATTCCATGTGGGCGCGAGAGGACTTGAACCTCTGAACCTCTTCAATGTCAGTGAAGCGCTCTAACCAACTGAGCTACGCGCCCAGGGAACTAAGGCAGGCCAGCGGCCTATGGGCACGGAAGGAATCGAACCTTCTGCCTACTGTTTATAAGACAGTCGTTCTACCAATGAACTACGTGCCCTTGTTACACTTGTCTAATTTTTACTTTTACTGGCTTTTCAGTTTTTGGCAAGGATTTCTCGTAGGCTGTTTTCTTTTCTCCCTTAATTAAACTCTCAAATTCTTCTCTTTCAATGGTTTCTTTTTTGATCAAAGTTTCGGCGATCTTTTCAAGTATTTTTTTGTTTTTAGTTAAAATCTTTTTAGACTTCTGTTCAGCGTCTTTAATAAATTTAGCTACTTCTTTATCAATCTGGGCAGCTACTTCTTCAGAATAATTCCTCTGTTCACCAAACTCTTTTCCTAAAAATACCAATTCTTCTTTCTCTCCGAAAGAAACGGGACCCAGAGAGGACATTCCGTATTCTTTGACTAATTTTCTGGCAAGCTCAGAAGCTCTTTCTAAATCATTGGCGGCTCCAGTAGTGATTTCGTTAAATTTTAATTTTTCAGCACAGTAACCGCCAAGCAAAGTTGCCATCTCAGCCAAGAATTCTGATTTAGTTTTAATTTTCCTTTCTTCCGCGGGCATTTTTAAAGTATAACCTGCCGCCATACCCCGAGCGACAATTGAGATTTTTCTAACTGGTTCGGTGCCCGACAAAAAAACAGAGACCAAGGCATGGCCAGCTTCATGGAAAGCTGCTATTCCCTTTTCTTTCTTTGATAAAATATGGCTTTTCCTTTCCGGACCCAGTAAAACCTTTTCAATTGATTCTAAAAGTTCATCTTGATAAACTTGATGTTTATTTTTTCTAGCTGCTAAAATTGCTGCTTCATTAACTAAATTAGCCAAATCAGCCCCGGAGAATCCGGGCGTTCTTTCAGCAATTTCTCTTAGATTAACATTTAAAGCCAAAGGCTTTCCCCGACAATGAATTTTTAGAATTTCTTCCCGGTCATTAATATCGGGCAAATCCAACACTACTCTTCTATCAAACCTTCCCGGCCTCAATAAAGCAGGGTCAAGGACATCCGGGCGATTTGTAGCTGCTATAACTATTAATTTTGTATCTCTTTCAAAGCCGTCCATTTCAACCAAGATTTGGTTCAAAGTTTGTTCTCTTTCGTCGTGCCCTCCGCCCAAACCGGCTCCCCGGTGCCGGCCGATAGCATCAAGTTCGTCAATAAAAATTATAGCTGGAGCTGCTTTCTTAGCAGTTGAGAACAAATCTCTTACTCTTCCTGCCCCAACTCCTACAAACATTTCTACGAATTCCGACCCTGAGATTGAAAAGAAAGGAACATTAGCTTCACCCGCCACTGCCCTTGCCAAAAGCGTTTTTCCCGTTCCCGGTGGGCCCATTAATAAAACTCCTCTGGGAATTCTTGCCCCTATTGCCAAATATTTCTTGGGATTTTTTAGAAAATCAACTATTTCTTTTAATTCTTCTTTTGCTTCTTTTAAACCGGCCGCATCTTTAAAAGTGATTTTTTCTTTGGGATGACCTTCTGCTCCAAAAAGCCGTGCTCTGGCCCGAGAGAAATTAAAAGCCTGCATTGCTCCAGTTTTGGCCTGACGGAAAATCATCCAGAAAAATAAACCAAATAAAGCTAAGGGAAGCAGAATTGCTAAAGTTGACCACAGCCAAAGCAAATTTTCTTTTTCTTTTTCTGTTTTAATCCCCACTTTTTTTAATTTTTCTTTATCTATTCCGTAATTTATTAAAGATTCAGATAAAGCTGCTTCTGTTTCTTTTCTAGATTTAGCTTCAGTATTATCCTGGTATATTATCTTGAGGTCTGAGCCAGAAACAATAATTTGTTTAATTTTTTCCTGGTTAATTTCTTCAACTAATTGAGTTAAAGAAATTTCCTTTTTTGTTTCAAGAGGCTGGTTAAACAAAGTGAAAACACCTGAGATAATCAGGAGAATTAAAATTACGAAAATAAAATTTTTTGCCAAATTCTTCATCGACTTTTCACTAATTTCAAACTCATTCGGTGCTCTTTTGGGTCAATTGATAAAATCTGAAAATCATATTTTTTATCAATTTCTAAAATCTCTTCCATTTTAGATTTTGTTCCAAATTCGGAAATATGGACTAGCCCCTGGATTTTTGGTGAAATTCTGACAAAGGCACCAAAAGGATTAAATTTAGTTATCTTGCCAGAAATCTTATCACCCTTTTTATATTTTTTTTCAATATTTTTCCAAGGGTCTTTTTTTAGAGCTTTTAAAGATAAAAAAACTTTATTATCTGAAATTTCAATAATTTTTGCTCGAATTTTTTGCCCGACCTTAACAATTTCAGAAGGGTCTTGAACTATTGCCCAATCAAATTCAGAGATATGGATTAAGCCCTCGAGACCTTTCCCAAAAAGCAAGAAAGCTCCAAAGTTAACTACTCCGCTAATTTCTCCATCAATCGTATCTCCTATTTTATAGGCATTTAAAGCCTCTTTTATTTTCTCAATTCCTTTTGCTTTTTCAGATAAAATAAGTTTTTCCTCTTTTTGAAAAACATCAAGGATTTTTACTTCCAATTCTTTTCCTATAAATTTTTGAAGCTCTCTTAAAATTTTTGATGAATCTCCTCCTCCAACCCGAGGATAGTGTTCGGGAGATAATTGTGATACTGGCAAAAAGGCAGAAATCCCTGAAATCTCTGTCAGCAGTCCTCCCTTATTTGCTCCTAAAATTTTAACTTTCAAAGTTTCGTCTTTTTCTTTTTTCTGTTGGAGGACTTCCCAGCTGAGTTCCTGGCGGGCCTGGTTTGCTGATAATTCAATATAGCCTTCTTCATTTTCGAGATATACTATTTTCGCAAAAATACTATTACCAATTTTTAAACCTTTTAAACTATTTTTGGTTTCTTGAAACTCTTTTCCATAAATTATTCCTGTTCCCAAAGGCCCCAAATCCAAAAAAACAGATGAGCGTCCCTTGCCAATAATTCGACCTTCAACAATTTCACCAACTTTCGGCGGCTTCAATAAATTATTTTTTTCAAAAATATCTTTCATACTATTCATTATGACAAACTTTGTTGTTTTTTTCAAGGGTTATGATAAAATTAAGAAATGCAAATTATTTGGCGGGGTCAATCCTGCTTTCAAATTTCCCTTCAACCGGAAAAAAATAGTCAGGTCAGGATTGTTATTGATCCTTTTGATGAAACTCTTGGGTTAAAACTTCCCTCAATGGAGGCTGATATTTTATTAATAACTCACCATCATCGAGTCGAGGCTAATTCTAAGGCGATAAAAGGTAATCCCTTTTTGGTTGATGGCCCGGGAGAATATGAAATAAAAAAAATCTATATTCAGGGAATTTTCTCTTTCCACGATGATTCTCAAGGAAAGCAGAGGGGAGAGAGTACCATTTATACCATTGAAGCTGAAGATCTTAAATTATGCCATCTCGGAGATCTTGGCCAAAAGGAACTGAAAGATTCCCAACTCGAAAAAATCGGTAATATTGATATTTTAATAATTCCAATTGGAGGAGTTTATACTATTGATTCAAAAACAGCTGCAAAAATAATTTCTCAAATTGAACCCAAAATTATAATACCTATGCATTACCAAATACCTAAATTAGCGTTAAAAATCGATAGACTTGATAAATTTTTAAAAGTGATGGGAATAAAAACAGCCGAGACCTTAAATAAATTATTAATTAAGAAAAAAGATTTATCAGAAGAAGGAACGAAAGTGGTGGTATTAGAACCCTAAATGTTACAAAAACTTCAAAATCAGCCAGAATATATAAGAAAAATAATCCTTTGGTCAGTAGTTGTTGCTATCGGATTTTCGATCCTGATTTGGTGGAGTAAAAGGTTCCAACAAAGAATAAAAAGTTTCAAAGGAGAAGGATTCCAAAAAGAATTAAAAATGCCTTCTTTTAATAAAAAATTAGAAGAATTGCCAAAATTGGAGATACCAAAAATCAATGGAGAATAACTCTCAAAAAACAACAACTGAAATAGGATATGTTAAGCCCCGGGAAATAACTCAAGAAATGAAAGAAAGTTATATTGACTACGCTATGTCAGTAATTGTCTCCCGGGCCTTGCCCGATGTTAGGGATGGATTAAAGCCGGTTCATCGGAAGATTTTGTACACAATGCTAGAGGAGGGACTTCGCCACGACGCCAAATTTAGAAAATGCGCAGCAGTCATTGGGGCCGCTTTAGCTAAATACCATCCACACGGGGATATCGCAGTATATGATGCCTTAGTTAGAATGGCCCAGGATTTTTCTTTGAGATATCCCTTAATTCAGGGTCAAGGGAATTTTGGTTCAATCGATGGGGACAGTGCGGCAGCTTATCGCTACACCGAGGCGCGGCTTTCAAAAATTGGCGAAGAGATGTTGAAAGACATTGAAAAAAATACAGTTGATTTTATTGATAATTATGACGCTACCAGAAAAGAACCGACAGTCTTGCCTTCTCCTTTGCCTCAACTTTTATTGAATGGTTCTCTGGGGATTGCCGTTGGTATGGCTACTAACATTCCTCCTCATAATCTTTCAGAAGTTTCAGATGCGGCCATTTATTTAATCGACCATCCCAAAGCTGTTACTGAAGACCTCTTTAAATTTATTAAAGGACCGGATTTTCCAACTGGGGGAGTAATTTATAACCAAAAAGAGATAATTACTGCCTATTCTCAAGGAAAAGGGCCGATAGTTATGAGGGGTAAGGCAGAAGTTGTTGAAGGTAAAAATGGCGGTCGGCTTCAAATTATAATCAGTGAAATTCCTTTTCAGGTTCAAAAGTCATCTTTAGTAAAACAATTTGCTGATTTAGTTCAACAAAAAAAGATTGAGGGAATCAAGGATATCAGAGATGAATCAGATAGAGAGGGAATGAGAATCGTCATTGAACTAAAGTCAGATGCTTATCCCCAAAAAATCTTAAATCGGCTTTATAAATTTTCAGGCCTCCAAAAAACCTTTCATTTAAATATGTTAGCTCTGGTTGAGGGGATTCAGCCAAGAGTTTTAAATTTGGCAGAATTTTTAAATTACTTCATTTTGCACCGAAAGGAAGTTGTCTTTAGAAGAACTAAGCATGATTTAGAAAAAGCAAGAGAACGGGCTCATATTTTGGAAGGGCTTCATAAATGTTTAGCTAACATTGATGCCGTAATTAAAACTATAAAAAATTCAGAAAGTCGCGAGATAGCTCAGAAAAATTTAATTAAACGGTTCAAATTAACCCAAATTCAGGCTAATGCTATTTTAGAAACAAAATTAGCTGCCCTGGCCAAGTTGGAAAGGAAAAAGATTGAGGACGAACTAAAAGAAATACAAGCCAGGATTAAAGAGCTATCAGCTATTCTAAAAAATCCTCAGAGGATAAAAGAAGTGATTAAAAAAGAGTTGAGCTCCTTAAAGGAAAATTTTGGAGATGAGAGAAAAACAAAAGTCCATCTCCAGGAAGTTGGCGAAATTGCTGAAGAAGATTTAATACCCTCCCAAGATTCAATAATTACTTTAACTCAGGGCGGCTACATAAAAAGAATAAATCCTACTGTTTATAAAATTCAAAAAAGAGGAGGCAAGGGAATTTTGGGGATGAAAACCTTGCAAGATGACATTGTTGAGCATTTTCTTTTAGCTAATACTCATGATTCTTTACTTTTCTTTACCGATTTGGGAAAAGTCTTTAGAACTTTTGTTTATGAAATTCCCGAAGGAACTCGGGTGGCCAGGGGCCGAGGCCTTCTCAATTTTCTGGAGATAGCTCTAAAAGAAAAAGTTTTATCTATTTTCCCCTTAGGAAAAGCAGATGCTGCCCAGGAGATAAAATATTTAGCGATGGTTACCCAAAATGGTATAATCAAGAAAACGGCTTTAAGCGAATTTGAGAATGTTAGAAAATCAGGATTGATTGCCATTACTCTTAAAAAAGATGATTTGTTGAAGAAAGTTTGTAAAAGTACCGGCCAAGATGAGGTGATTTTAACGACAAAAAAGGGACAGACTATCCGATTTAAAGAAAAAGATATTAGGGAAATGGGAAGGCAGGCCGCAGGCGTAAAAGGAATTAGATTAAGGAAAGGGGATAAGGTGGTGGGGATGGACATAATAAAAAATATGAACGAAAAACTAAAAACTAAAAACTATCTTTTGGTGGTGACCGAGAATGGATATGGGAAAAGAACTGATTTAAAGGAGTATCGATTGCAGAAAAGGGGAGGTTCAGGAATTAAAACAGCGAAGATAATTTCAAAAACCGGGGATTTGGTAGCTTCCAAAATTTTGTCAGGATTGGAAGAGGATTTAATCGTTATTTCTCAGAAAGGTCAGGTGATAAGAACTAAAATAGCCACCATTCCAAAGTTATCAAGAGCTACTCAAGGAGTGAAAATAATGAGATTAGAAGAAGGAGACCGGGTAGCTTCAGCTATATATATTTGATATGGAGGGGTTTCTAAATCCAAGTAAAGTATTAAATAATCTTGGCCTGCGGGGAGATATGGTTGCCGTTGATTTTGGTTGTGGCTCAGGCGGTTGGGTTATTCCTTTAGCTAAAAGATTGGAGGAAGGGAAAGTCTATGCTGTTGATATTTTAGAGAAACCGCTTTCCGCTCTTCAAAACAGGGCAAAACTGGAGAAAATTTTAAATATTGAAACCATTCGGGCTAATGTGGAAAGAGGAACGTCTTTAGCCTCAAACTCGGTAGATTTAGTTTTAATGACCAATCTTTTGTTTCAGATAGAAGGTAAAAAAGCGGTATTACTTGAAGCGAAAAGGATTTTAAAAAAAGGCGGAGAAATTTTGGTTGTTGATTGGCTAGCCAAAGTTCCCCTCGGTCCTAAGAAAGGAAGAGTGTCGCTAGATTCGGTTAAAAAAATGGCCAAAGATATTAAATTGAAACTTAAGAAAGAATTTACAGCCGGAGCTTACCATTATGGTTTAGTCTTTGCTAAGTGAGGATAAATAGAATATAATATATTAATAATATGAAAAAAACTTTATCGATTTTAATTTTATTAAGTTTAATTTTACCAATCAGAGTTTCAGCAGTTGAACCAATTGTCATTGAAAATCCATTAGAAGCTGAGAGCTTTGAGGGCCTTCTAAATTCAATTGTCACTTTTATTTTTTATGTTGCCATTGCCATTGCTCCCATAATGATAATGATTGCCGCATTTTTCCTTCTTACGGCCGGCGGAGACCCTAAAAGAGTTGATACAGCTAAGCAAATAATTTTATGGACAGTAGTAGGTCTTGCCATTATTTTACTTGCCAAGGGCCTGATTTCTGTGTTAAGACAAATAATAGGAGTTTCATCTCCATCGCCTTAAAAATAAGATTTTTAAAAAGAAAAGGTCGAGTAAAAAACTTAGAAATATAAAGAGTAAAAATGAAAAAAACCTTACCAGCTTTAATCTTATTAAGTCTTTTAGCTGTTTTATTTTTGCCAGCGGTAGTTGCTGCCCAAGCTCCTACAACATGTAAAATAACGCGTTCCATCACTTTGCCTGACGGTAGTACATGTCCGCCAAACGCAGATATAGAAACGCAGGGGGCATGCTGTCTATTACAAGCTATCTATAATGTCACTGATTGGATATTTGTTTTTTTGATAGCCCTCGCCACGGTTTTTGTAATTATTGGAGCCATTTCTCTTCTGACCGCTGCTGGCGCGCCTGAAAGAATAAACACCGGAAGAAATTATATCATTTATGCAGTAGTTGGACTGGCCGTTGGCTTTTTAGCCAAAGCCGTTCCAGGCATTGTCAAACTTATAGTCGGCATTACATAGAAGGGAGCAATTCGCTTCGCAAATTAAAAAAGTGCTGGGGTGACGGAATTGGTAAACGTACTAGCTTTAGGAGCTAGCGATCGTAAGATCTTAGGAGTTCGAATCTCCTCCCCAGCACCTAAAAAGCCGCGGCGCTCAGCGCCGCGGCTTTTTGAGATGCAAAAAAGAATAAAAGTGTTTTATTCTTTGACTACCCAAGCCGCAGCGAAAGGTGAAGAAGAGGATTTATCCTCTTTGACTACCCGAGCCGTAGAGAAGTCAAAGAGCGCTTCGCGCTCCCGAGCCATAGCGAAGGGGCAAGAAGAAAACTTGTTTTCTTCGCGCTCTTTTCCACCTTCGTCCCGCAAACGGAACTAGGTGGCTGAAGAAGAGGATTTATCCTCTTTGACTATTATTTTATTTTCTTTTTTTCTTTCAATTTTTGGTATTCTTACAATTAAAACTCCTTCTGTCATTGAAGCTTCGGCTCGGGAAACATCAGCTTCCACTGGTAAAATAATCTCTTTTGAGAATGGTCCCCAGTAACATTCCTGATAAAAATAATTTCTTTCTTTATCTTCAACTGGTCTTTCCCTCTTTCCTCTTATTATCACTACGTCTCCCTGGCTAGAAATATTTAAGTCTTCTGGCCTCACACCGGCAATAGCAGATAGGATAACAAGTTCTTTCTCTGTTTGATAGACATCAACCGCCAGCTGTCCTTCGGGCTCAAACCATTTTTCTTTTTTGACTTTTCCTTCCTCTATTGTTTCCTGAATTTTTGGCTCAGATTTGGTGAATTTCTCTTTAACTTTTAATTTCTTTGTT